>Ga0081455_10003690_pt1 | contig 17529 bp, 14 predicted proteins | sample TabmetS3T2R1_FD_70207 | JGI IMG/M metagenome (GOLD analysis project Ga0081455, IMG submission 70207) | Tabebuia heterophylla rhizosphere microbial communities from the University of Puerto Rico - S3T2R1 | ecosystem: Host-associated > Plants > Roots > Rhizosphere ...
CCCAGCAATCCGGAAAAGCGCATTTTGACTGGCGTCCAGACGGTCTTGTCTGCGAACTCACCCTAAAGATGTGAAATACCCGCGTCCTGCGGACAAGCTGCGATGCCTGTTTTTGGCCTTAGCTGACATTCGAAAGGTAGCGGCTGATGTCGCTATTGGGGGGTAAAGCGGACATGGCCTATTGCGCCGCAAATGTCGGCTTTTGACCCAAAGCGGAATTCAGGATGTTTCTCGCGGCGACACATCAGAAAAGTTAAATCGAAGTAGCTCACCACCCTCGCCATCATGAATTGACATTTTCCATTCCGACCAATCCCGCTCCAGCATTCCGTCCCGCCGAAACATCAATTCTTGCACCACGACTACTGCATGTGCGCGTGCCGCATCGATGTCGGCGAGATCGGTACCATCGTCATCCTTCAGAACCCGATCACCATCATGAACATCGAAATAAAACATCGCCATTGGTAGAAACTCGCATTGGTATCAGTCCTCTGCCGTCAAATCGGTCTCACGCTGCTTGAGGGTAAAGCCTTCCGGTTTGCATGACTTGGTAGCACTCGCAGGCGCAACGCTTGAGCCGCTCACGGTCGAGAATTTGGATGCGTCCTCGGCGGTATTTGATGACGCCCTCGTCCTGTAGTGATTTTGCCAATAGGGTCACGGTCGTGCGGCGCACGCCCAGCATCTGCGCAAGAAAATCCTGCGTCAGGGCGACCGTGTCGCTGCCAATCCGGTCGGCGCATTGCAATAGCCAACGGCAGAGCCGCTCAGAAGCATCGTGCCCGGCATTGCAGGCTGCGATCTGCTGCGCCTCCGCCCAGAGTAACTCGATGTAGCGCGAGATAACGTCGCGCAAAGCCGGGTTGTCTTGCACGATAGTGGCAAACCGGTCGGCGCGAATAACCGAGAATTGGCCAGCGATTTGCACATTAGCCCGTGTCAATGAGCATCGTGGCCCCAAACCGGCCTGTAATCCGACCGCACCGTCGCGTCCAACGGTTGATGTTTCGAAAAAGCGACCATCTTTGGTGACGATCAACAACGACAAGAGGCCGCTTTGCGGAAAGTAGATTTGGTCGATGTCGTCGCCCGGCTCATAAAGTTCATGACTTTGTTTCAGCGAAATCGACCGTAGGTTGGGTCGCATCAAGTCGAAGGTTTTAGGCGCCAGCGCCGCCAGCAGCCGGTTGTCGCGGTGGTTTTCCAATCTTGCGTCCATTTGCACCCTCCTACGTCACCCCGCGAAACGGCAATAAGCGAGCAGGCCACGGCTTGGCCCACCGCTGCTTCCCGGTCTTGACTGTCAGGTGTCCTGCTTAACTTGCAAAAATAGCGAGGTGATTGAAAAAAGCGTTGCCTAAGTTCTACGTTTGTAAAAGTAGGTGGCAGGAGGCTGTTACAGCAGCACTCTATGTCGACAAGTACACTTATACGCGCATAGTTCCTTAAAGCACAGCAAATAAAACTGACATGTAGCGACCGCGATGCAAAATGTCCGCTTTTCGGGGATAAATATCTGAGACACGACATAAGCTTTCGGCTCAATGCGGAGAACAGCTTAAAGCTATACCGTCGTGCGAACACGTGCAGTGTCAAAAGGCCTGTTTCTAAAAATAGTTGGTACGGTTACGTACCCTCGGTCTAACTCATCAGTCGCCGGTATTCGTACTCGGGCAGCCCATAATAATCACCCGCGACGCGTTCAAGTCCTGCGCGTTCAAGCACGGCAATCTGGCCCCGCTTGGCTCGGATGAGGCCTTTCCGTTGCAAACTATGCAACGCTTCGGTGACGCCTGCACGCCTTACTCCCAGCATCAAGCCGAGAAATTCATGCGTGAGCGCCAAGGTGTCGCCGCCGACCCGGTCGTGCGCCATTAAAACCCAACGCGCCAATCGCTCGGGCAGATTGGCGCGCGCGTTCGCTATGGCGGTATGCGCCGTCTGCACCATGAAAGACTGAACATATTTCAGCAGCAGACGATGAAGCGTTCCGCTGTCTTGCGCTGCCTTGCGAAGTTCACCGATTGCAATTCGCTCACCGGCACCGACCACTTGCATATAGGTTGAGTGCGGCGACTGACCGTTTCCAAGAATGACGGAAGTGCCGGTCATGCCTTCACGGCCAATAATTCCAATTTCCACTTTGGTGTCGTCGGACTGGACGGCAACGACTGACGCGATGCCAGAATGCATGAAGTAGATATTCTCAATCGGCTTGTTCGGTCTTTCCAGCTTTTGCAGGAGTTTTAGGTTCACCGCGGTCAAATGCGGTTGCAGCCGCGCCAGATCGGACGCTGACATCGTGGCAAGAAGCTGATTTGGATTTGGAATGTGGGGTATGTCTAACATGCTCTTTCCCATTCAGGGCAAGAGCACACGACTCTCCCAAACACCCGCGCCCAGTTGTCGCCCGGCGGGCGGTACATAAGGCTTACGCCCTTTGGTGCCGATCACCTAATGCTTTTGCGTCGCGAGCGACGCGCGGAGGTGAGTAAGCAGAGTCGCATTTAAGACATAAGCGGAAAAAAAACGAATCGTACGGAACCGTACCGTCCCTCTACGGTTGGCAGTATAGGCCGTGAAGTAAGGAAAAGAAGCTCGCCAGTACGTATGCAATATACTCCCGAGGGCCGTTTGAAGCCCGTTGTCCTCGTGGTCGAGGATGAATTCTTAGTGCGGATGCACACGGCCTCCGTCATCGAGGCCGCAGGTTACAATGTCATTGAGGCAACTGACGCGGACGACGCGATCTCTATATTAGAGACACGCAAGGATATCCGGATCGTTTTGACCGACATCGAAATGCCGGGGTCAATGGATGGGCTCAAGCTGGCCCATGCCATTCGCCATCGCTGGCCGCCAATCGAACTCATTTTCACGTCCGGCAGACATCGCCTTGACGCCCATCAAATTCCGGTGCGCGGTCAATTTTTAGCAAAGCCTTACGATGCCGACGTTCTCATCGCGGCAATCCGAGAATTTTCTTACTAGCGGCAGCGGCACGGAACAACATGGCGATCACCTTTCCGAACCGCAGCCGCAGTTACGATGCAACACGGCGAGCGGTTCGCTTCTGGGGATACGACCGTTCTATGGAAAGCTCATTCTTTATAATGGTAGATGCCTTGAGGCAGATGCAGCCGAACCTTCGGTCGAATTCGGTCGATATTTTGCGTGCCTTTGACGACAACCGTGAGCGCATCTACGCGATGGCCGCAAAAGTCTATGCGCGAGGACGCAAGGGTTCCTACGATCTGAACGTCGCTGACGTTTGATGCCGAAGTTTGCAGCTTTAGCGCTACAGTCATCTGTAAGCGCTGATGTCTGCTTTTGGCCCAAAGTGGACATCCCTAGTTGCACTGCACATGTCTGCTTTTGGGGGTAAAGCGGACATAACGTTTGGTGAGTGCGATGTCCTGCGAGGTGGCTTATGTGCGAGGAGGTCGGCAACTTATTGGACCTAGCTTTGCCGCGCTCAATTTCTTACGCGAACCGATTATATGAATACCCGACATGACCGAGATTGGCACCGTTGGCAACCAGCAGCCTCTTGATCTTCTCAATTGTCCTTCCAATCGCGCTGCGCGGCGCGTTTATTTCTGAGAAGAACACACTTTGATTGCTCTCATCGCAGACTCGGCATCTCCGCGGCTTTTATAAATTGCATCGCTAGCCAATGTTATGGTTCTTACGGCGGTGACCGGTCGCTTATCGACGACACTACATTTCTGTGTAGTGAGATCACGCATGATATAAAATTCTGCAGCCCAAATAGGCGTCGAAACCAGCAAGACCGTAATTGCAACCAAGGTCCTTTTCATTGCAACCCGACCGCCTCAGTCGGAGGAATCCAGTTCTAGTTGCGGGTCCCGATACTTCACCGCCACTACCTCATGGTATGTACAGCTGGAGCACTCAAAGGTCCGCCGGTCGTGATCAGGCTGGTCAGTCGGTTCAATAGAGACAAGAAACATCGGGACGCCGCATCTCGGGCATCGCCGCGCACCAAGCGGAGCCTTTTTCCGAGCAAAGCTGCGTCGCTGCGGCATCGCTACTCACCCACCAACTCAAAACTATTGCCTCGTTCCGACGCTGTCGAGACGGTCGGTTCGCATCGCAGCATTTGAGCAGCAAGGAAATCTAAAACGTTCCGTCAATCGCGCGCGTGGCAGCTGTCGTGCATCTGGTCCATGGTCAATCAGTAGTTGCCAACCACCACGCCTTGAAATCAGTCATTGCCCGCTCGCGCGTCGTTGAATATCCGTGATTGTGAACGGACGGTGGGATTTCACGTGCCGTTATCGTCCAAAACCACGGCTTGTCTCTCGGTGCTTGCGGGTGAAGCGTGATGGGCCCGACGACATGGGCCTGATCACGCACATAGTAATCATCATCCGCCCATACTCCGCCACTGCTCTTGCTGGCCTTGATTAGAACAAACTTATCTAGCGAACTCCCCATATCGCCAGCATAACAAAAGACTCGCAACGCATCCACGCCGTTACGGTGGTGCGCGCGGGAACATGAAACGACATAATGTTTGACATTGGTTCGCGGGACAATGACGGAGAAAGCTTCGAGATGTTCTGGGTCAGGCTGATCGTTGTGGGGTTTGGCCTGCTTGGGTTGCTCGCCGCCGTAGCGTCAATCGCACAGGGATTACACCCATGAATGATCTACAGCGCGCCGTGCGGGCGCTTTCGGGTTTTTGACCTTGATCCAGGTTTCGGAAGGACGTTATCGATTAAGGCCGATCTGATCAGGCTTCTGTCTTGCTATTCCGGCCCTGTAGTTCCACGGCTTCAAAAAAAGCCCGCATTCTAACCCGCACGGCGTGTCGTCCCGCACTAACGTTAACACGTCAATTAATCTCTGCCGCTCACCCGCGTACTTAGAATCCTTGTGGGCGATGACCCCGCTCCACACTAATCGCCCCGGGGTCGCCGTGACTTTGGGAGGAAGTGCGGCGGCCCCGCACATTCAATCAATTTGCAAGTTTCGGTTTCGACGTCGCTTGGCAGTGGGTGTTCCCCGGATGCTCTTTCCATCTTCCGGGGCAAGCGGGATCGGAGCGATCTGCACGGACGTACTGCGGTCGTTCCGGTCCCCAACTTTACCCAATGTTGCCAGAACTGTTGCCAAAATGAAAAAGCCACCTTTGAGGATGGCCAAATTCAACTACTTGATTTTTTTGGTGAGCGCGCCGGGACTCGAACCCGGGACCTACTGATTAAAAGTCAGTTGCTCTACCGCCTGAGCTACGCGCTCGTCACCATGCGCAAAATACTGCCGGTCGACGCACTGTCCATCCCTAAAGGCCTAGGAACGGGCGTTTCACCGGTCATGCGCGAGGGCCGGTGTAGGGGCGGTTCACTGCCCGGTCAATAGGCAGCTGTGTGTTCTTAAAATGCCGCGCGGCCCAGGATTTGCTACAGTCTTGGCGCGACCAATACTCGTGTCCGGAGAATGTCATGCCCGTTGTTAACCGCGTCGCTGATTTGCACGCCGAGATCACCTCTTGGCGACGCGATCTGCACGCACACCCCGAGCTGATGTTCGATGTCCAGCGCACGGCCGGCACGGTCGCTGAGAAACTGAAGGCGTTTGGCTGCGACGAGGTTGTAACGGGTATCGGCCGAACCGGAGTCGTAGGGGTCATCCACGGACGCAAAGGTTCCAAGGGAAAGACAATTGGGCTTCGGGCAGACATGGATGCCCTTCCCATAGAGGAGGCCAGCGATCTCGCCTACAAGTCGACGGTACCCGGAAAGATGCATGCATGCGGCCATGACGGGCATACCGCCATGCTGCTGGGAGCCGCGCGCTATCTCACGGAAACCCGCAACTTTGCGGGCACCGCGGTCGTGATTTTCCAGCCCGCGGAAGAGGGCGGCGGCGGCGGGAGGGAAATGGTCGAGGACGGGCTGATGGACCGCTTCGGCATCGGCGAGGTCTTCGGCATGCATAACTATCCCGGCATGCCAGTCGGGTCATTCGGCATACGGGCCGGTCCGATGATGGCTGCGGCGGACGCACTCACGATCGATATAGAAGGAGTAGGTGCCCACGCCGCGCGCCCTCATTTCGGCGTCGATACGGTTCTGGTCGGCGCGCAGATTATTAACGCGGTTCAATCCGTCGTCTCGCGCAATGTCGATCCGCTCAAATCGGCGGTTGTCTCGATCTGCATGTTCCGCGCCGGCAACACCGACAACGTCATACCGCAGACCGTGCAATTGCGGGGGACCGCCCGCAGCCTTGCGCCCGAAGTGCGGGACATGCTCGAGAAGCGGCTCCATATAGTCGTGGAGAGCACGGCGGCAGCGTATGGGGCCAAGGCGAAGCTGACCTATCGCCGCGGGTATCCAGTGCTGGTGAATCATGAACGGCAGACTGAGTTTGCCGCCGCGGTCGCAAGCCAGATCGCCGGCCCGGACAAGGTTGATACCACGCTGCCACCGATGATGGGCGCGGAAGACTTCTCTTTCATGCTGAACGCCAGGCCAGGCGCTTTCATTTGGGTCGGCAATGGGGACAGCGCAGGCCTGCACCATCCGTCGTACAACTTTAACGACGACACCATCCCGTTCGGGACTTCATATTGGGTGAAGCTGGTCGAGACGGCACTGACCGCCTGATCGATCGTTCTACTGCACCAGTTCGCCGGGCTTGGGCGCCGGCGCAGTGGTTGTTGCCTCGGCGATCGTCGCGTTCCGCCGCGTGATCGGCAGAAGTTCAGCAACGCGGGCCTCGAGGCTGCGCCAGTACGCGAAATCGTTGAGGCGCGTCCGTTCGATCACGGACAATCCAACGGCTGCAACGAACGGCAGGCTTTGGATCAACAACACGACTGCGAAGATGTTTATTTCGCGGATTTCCTTGATGTTGGTCGAAACCAGCACGACCGCGCCGAGGACCAGCAGACCGGCGAGGATTGCCTCCCAGAATGCATGGAAGTCAGTCGACCGCCTGATGCCGCCTTTCGAGGTCCGCACGAAGGGCAGACGATCCTTAATGATGCCGAAGCCAACCGCGCGTGCGACTGTCCACTGCACCGACATCGCCGCCAGCACCGATCCGAGCAGCTGTCCTGTGCGAGGACGAACGCGCAGCCGATAAAGGGTAGCGAAGTGGGCCACCGACACGATGAAGCTCGCGATGATCGGTATGGTCAGGATCCGGTCGGGAACGGCAATGTCGAGGAATGCCACCACAGGCACCCAGACAATATTGAGGATGGCAACGGCCACGCCGATGCTTTCGGCGCCGAGCCAGTTTAGCCAGCCAAGGGCGAACTCGCGCTTCTGCTCGCGGGTAAGGCGGCTGCCGCCCGGAAGGAAACGGCGCCAATGCTTTTTCAAAATCTGGAAGCCGCCGTAGGCCCAACGGTGCCTCTGCTTCTTGTAAGCTTCAAAGCTGTCAGGCAGCAGGCCGCGACCATAACGCCGGTTGGTATAATGGGCCTGCCAGCCAAGTTCGAGCAACGTCAGCCCAAGGTCGGTATCCTCGCAGATCGTGTCGCTTGACCAGCCGCCCGCGGCTTCGATTGCCGACCGCCTGATGAGACACATCGTGCCGTGCACGATGATTGCATTGAACTCGTTGCGCTGAACCATGCCGATGTCGAAGAAACCGGCATATTCGCCATTCATCGCATGATGCATGACGCTGCGTGCGCCATCGCGGTGATCCTGCGGCGCCTGCACCAGCCCGACAGTCGGGTCGCCGAACAGCGGCATGAGGTCCTTGAGCCAGTCCTGGTGCACGACGTAATCGGCATCCAGGATGCCGAGCACCTCGGCGTCTGCCGCGGTATGGACGAGAGCAAGCCGCAACGCGCCCGCCTTAAAGCCGACAAGAGTGTCGGCCCGCACGAATTTGAAGCGTTCGCCGAGCGTGCGGCAATGTTCCTCGATCGGAAGCCACAGCGCCGGATCCGGCGTGTTGTTGATCACAACGATGCATTCATAATTCGGGTAATCGAGACGCGCGACTGCGTCGAGCGTCTGCATGAGCATCTCTGGCGGCTCATTATGCGCGGGAATGTGAATGGAGACCTTTGGCGCAGCCGATTCGGGCGCAAGCGGCGGGCTTGCAATCAGCCGAAGCGGCTTTCGTCCGAATGCAATAGACGCGATCTCCTCGATGCGCGCGAGCGCAATGACGATCAACGGGATCAAGAGCACCACGCCGAGTGCAAGCGCGAAAGCGGCGCCGGGCACGAAGTAGTGTCCGTTCCAATAGCCGAAAACTGCCGCGAACCACGCACCTACCACATTTGCTGCGCCGGCCAACATGGCCGCCTGCCAGACGGTGATGGCACTCATCGCGAGCAAGGGCAGGGACAGCAGTACACTCACCAGCAGGGCAATCGCTGCAAGCCGCCAGTGATTTGGATCGGTTATCGGGCCGGCCCAATCGAATTTTGAATTGCGCGCGGCATCGAATACTCCCCAATAGGGACCGACACCGCCTTCGAAGATTTTCCAGGGCTGATCGATCGCTTCAACGATGTTGTAATCGATACCGTAGGCCTCGGCGCGCGTGACGAAGTCACGCAACACCACGGCCTGGTCGATGCGTCCAGGGTTTGCGTTCTTGAGATTATAGCCAGCGCTCGGCCATCCGAACTCGGCAATGACGATACGCTTGCCGGGGTACGCTTTGCGAAGCTTGTCATAGATCAGCACGGCCTGATCGACGGCTTGCGTTTCCGAGAATCCTTCCCAGTAGGGCAGGATGTGTGCCGCAATGTAGTCGACCGCCGAAACCAGTTCTGGATGTTCGATCCACACGTGCCAGATTTCACCTGTCGTGACGGGCACGTTGGTCGCGCGCTTCACGCGCTGGATCATCTGGATGAGATCGGGGATCTTCTGCTCGCCGCGAAAGATGGTTTCGTTGCCGACGATGATGCCGTTGATGTTGCTGTGGCGCTTGGTGAGCTCAATCACCGAACGGATTTCCCGATCATTGCGATCCTGGTTCTTGTCGACCCAGGCGCCAGCCGTAACCCGCAACCCGAATTCGGTTGCGATCCCGGGAACGAGTTCTACGCCGGCCGTCGACGAGTATGTCCGGACCGATCGGGTAAGGGGAGCAAGCAGCTTGAGATCAGCGCGAATTTGCGCGGCGCGCGCCTTGGCGCCGGAATCGGGATGCGCCGAACCCTCAAACGGAGCGTAGGAAATACTTGCCAGCTGGCCACCGAAGTCGGGCGCGCGAATGTTGTCGCGCGTTAAAGCCCACAAACCGGCATGCACGCACGCCACAAGGGCGACCACGGCAGCGACGGTGCGCATACTCGTCAAAACCAAGTGGGGCAGGATGGCAGACCCTCGAACCCGTCCCCTGGGCTCAGCCGACGCTCCGTCTGCAACGGCGGAACGTAGCGCGGCGTAAGGTAGACATTCAAGTAATCAGGCGTCATGGCAATTCCTAGGCACCCGCATGGCGCCAAACTAATTTTCCTTAACGCAACGCCGGCTAGCGCTGGGTTGTTCCGCCTGAGGTGGCGGGAGGGGCAGCGGCCTCTGCTGCGGCTGGCTCCAGACCGGGGTTAAGCCAGCAGGCGTGCACCCGTCCGCTAAGCGTTTCCTGGGCCTTGGGATCGATGTTTCCTTGCCTGACCAGGCAGCGAAAAGTGGCCTGGATATGGGCGCTCGGGCAGCCGAAGCGATCGTAAAGATCGAGATGGCGGAAGGCGGTATCGAGGTCGTCACGCCAGAGCAGGTTAACCACCCGGCGGCCCAGCCAGACGCATTCGGGATTGCCGGCCGGGCCCGTCAGGACGCGGGTGGCCTCAGCGATCTCGTCTATCTTTTTCTGGGTTTCTTTGGCTGTGTCGGCGGCCGGTTTTTGCGGCTCCGCGGGCTTGCCGTTACCGCTTTGTGCGAAGGCCGGGGGAATGACAAGACAAGCGCCGGCTATGTAAAACAACACGGCGACCAACTGACGCAACTTGAGAGAAACCGGCATTGTCCCCGTCGACTGTTCGTTTTTTAACTTAACCCTCTTCCCTGGGCGCTTTTTGTGCGACCCGATTGGGACGCTAATACGGCGGTGATTTACCTTGTAAATCGGCGACCTCAATCGGGCGCCCTTTAACCGTAGTTGTAACGTGTGAGTTGGCCTTAACCTGCGTTCTTTGTCTAGCTTAACTGCATTTCGTCCTTAAGACATGCGTGCTTGGCAGGAGCGGGCTTGCGCGATAAGCGGTTGCGCAAACGACTGGCGTCCCGATTGGGTTTTCGAATGCGTTTAGCCTTCGCCTGCCTGGCGCTCACGGCGGCGGCCATAGCCGGGTTCTGGACCTGGCTTGGCAGCCCGGCACTCCTGATGCCAACCCAGCTTGGCGGCGGCGAAAAGCTCTACTGCGTGTCTTACACCCCGTTTCGCGGTGCACAGACGCCACTGGATCCCGCCACGATGATCCCGGCCGGCCAAATCGAGGACGATCTCGCCCGCCTCGCTCAGGTCACGGACTGCATACGCACTTACTCGGTGGATTTCGGGCTCGACCAGATTGCCGGGATTGCCGCCAAGCACAAGCTGAAGGTCATGCAAGGTCTGTGGCTGTCGAGCAATCCGGCCAAAAGCCGTTATCAGATTGAAACGGCCGTCACCCTCGCCAATAAATATCCTGACACCATCAGCTCCGTCGTGGTCGGCAACGAGGTGCTGCTGCGCGGCGACATGACCGCGACAGAGCTGGCCAACACCATCCGGGCCGTCAAGGCACGCGTGCGCGTGCCCGTAACCTATGCGGACGTATGGGAATTCTGGCTGCGTAATCGGGACGTGGCAAACACTGTCGACTTCATCACGATCCATATCTTGCCCTATTGGGAGGACTTCCCGATCGCCGCGCGAGATGCGCTGCCGCATATCGAGGCGATCCGCCGCCAGGTCGCAACTGCATTTCCGGGTCGCGAAATCCTGCTCGGCGAAGTCGGCTGGCCGAGCGCCGGCCGCATGCGCGAAGGGGCGCTTCCGTCCCCGGCCAACCAGGCACGGGTCATTCAGGAGGTCCTTGCGCTGAGCAAGCGCGAGAATTTCAACGTCAACATCATCGAGGCATTTGATCAGCCGTGGAAGCGTGCTCTTGAAGGAACGGTGGGAGGTCATTGGGGACTGTTCGATTCCGCGACACGAGCGCCAAAGTTCGCCGGTGCACAGGCCGTGTCCAACCATCCGCTGTGGCTTTGGCAGGGCATCGGGGGAATCGTATTCGCCTGCATTGTTTTTGCCGCGGCAATGAGCGTTCGCACGAAAGATACTCCGCAATTGTTCTGGCTTGCGGTCGGCGCGAATGCCGTCGTCGGCGGCGCGCTGGTCGGATGGACAATTGAAAATGTCCCGCTCGAAAGTTTGGGCATTGGCGGCTGGTCCCGTTCGCTCGCGCTCGCGGCGGTGGCGATCACCGCTCCCATTGTGCTGAGCGTGGCCACCATGTGCGGCACCCCCGTGCCGGCCTTCTTCCGAATGTTGGGGCCCAATGAATACCGCATGCAAAATCCGCTAGCCTTATCGACCAGCGTCATCCTTGCCGTCACAATGCTCCTCGCATTGGTGGTCGCGCTCGCGCTTGTGTTCGATCCACGATACCGCGATTTCCCATTTGCTCCGTTGACGGCCGCAGTCGTCCCCTTCCTCGTGCATCACATCATAGTCGGACGGCCAAAGGGGGTACGCCCGGCAGCTGAAACCGCAGGCGCCGCGGTCCTGGCGCTGTCCGTGGGCTACATCTTGTTCAATGAGGGCTTTGCTAACTGGCAGTCGCTATGGCTGTGCACGACGCTGGCTGCGCTCGCGTTCAGTCTGGCTCGGGCGCGCGACGTGCAAGGCTGAGGATCAGCAGGCCGACGGCGAGCGAAGAAAGGCCGACATTATACAACACAACGCCGCAGCACGCGGCCGCGAGCGCGGCGGCAAACAGCACGAGCGTGGGGCGCAATAGGTTTATCGTGGCCACGATCAGTGCGAACCAGCCAAACACCGAATAAGTGAAAAGCACGATTGTGACCTGGCGCGTAAGGCACAGCCAGGTATTCAATCCCGCCTGACAGGCCAAACCGACGCTCGACTGTTCGACCGCAAGATAGCGCATATAGAGGGCGTACCCGATCGAACAAAAGCCGACGATCAGCAACCAGTTGGTTTCCCGCGCGCTGGGCAAAAATAATTTCATGCGTTTCAGTATGCCGCGGCGTCTATCCGACGACAATCATTGCGGCAGGATCGGATCGCCGTCGAATTTCACCGCGCGGCAGGTCGTGCGAGCCGCCGAAAAATGAGCGCACAAGCCAGAGGCCGCAGCGCTGTTGGGCAGCGGGCCGACGACCAGCCGATAGCCGGTTACGCCCGGGCGTTGGTCGCGCGCGGCGAGCGGATGCATGCCGCTCAGCAGCGGCCCGAAATTGGCCTTAACCGCCGTCCAGCGTTGGCGTACAGCCTCCATGGTGGCGCCGGTGCCAAGCTCCAACCCAAATTCGTTCTGGTTCGCAGGTTGCGCCGCAGGGTCGTTTGTGGTCGCGCTCGCAAAGCGCGGCGGTGGCAGCGGGGTCAGCTGCGGCGGGGGTGTGTCGGCGTTCGCCGGCCGCGTAATTGCAATTGTTGTCACCGGCGTGGCAGTGACGCCGGCATTTGTTTCCGCGGACTGCGGCGGCACGGACGGCGCATTGGCTGATCGGCTTGAAAGCTGAGGGGCACTGGCCGCGAGCGCTGCCGCTGTCGCCGCCGCCTGCTTTTTTATAGTGCCCGTCATGTCGTCAATAGTGCTTTCGAGCAGTGCGATGCGGCCGGCCAGCCGATCGCGCTCGGTGCTCAGCGTCCGAATTTGCGCTGCCAGGATCTGCGTTTCGGATTCCAATTGGGTCATTCGAGAAGGCATCCGCGCGATCGCAGACGATTCATTGGTGGCGAATATCTGGCGGAGCCGTACGCTGGCGATTTCAGTCTGGCTGGTAATTGCAAGGGCGGCCAGGGCAATCGCGGTAACGCATCCCCAGCCGCATAACCAGAGAAGCGAGCTTAGTTCGCGGACCCGCCTGCGCGGGTTACTCGAACCCGGTTCCGGCGGCGTTAGCTCGAGCGCCATGGCCCCCTCGATGGACGAATCATTGAAAACGTTAGCAGAATCCGCCGATTCCCGCTTTCCAGCCGAGGCGTCAGCGAGCAGGCGGGGTGGCCTTTTGCCTATGGTCCGGCTGGGCTATTGGGGTGCTTCGCAATCTCGGAAGAGCCGAACCTGGACCAGATGTCCGCTCGAAAATGTCTCGTGATCGTGCTCGCGGCGGGCGAAGGCACCCGCATGCGATCGCATGTGCCAAAGGTGCTGCATGAGTTGGGTGGCCGCTCGTTGCTCGGTCACGTACTGGTTGCAGCGCGCACCGGTGGAACCGACGAGCTGGCAGTTGTGGTGGGACCCGATCATGATGCGGTCTCGGCAGAGGCGCGCCGCTACGCGCCCAATGCGCAGCTCTTCGAGCAGCGCGAGCGGTCTGGAACCGCGCATGCCGTACTCATGGCGCGCAAGGCCATCGACGTAGGCGTCGATGATGTTCTGGTGATGTTCGGCGACACGCCACTGGTGCGCGCTGAAACGCTGTTGAACCTGCGAGCGGCTCTCGCAGATGGGGCTGACGTTGCCGTGCTTGGGTTCGAGCCGGCGGATCCGGGAGGCTACGGACGGCTTGTGATGCACGGCCGAGAGCTCATTGCCATCCGCGAGGAGCGCGACGCGACGGCCGAAGAGCGGAAGATCGCGCTGTGCAACGGGGGACTTATGGCGATTGCCGGCAAACACGCTCTCGCCATTTTGTCACGCATCGGCAATGCGAACGCCAAAGGGGAATACTATCTGACCGATTCCGTTGGCGTTGCCCGCGATATGGGTCTGAAAACAGTGGCGATTGAAACCTCGGAGGATGACGTGCGCGGCATCAACACCAAAGTGCAACTCGCCGAAGCCGAAGCCATCCTGCAGCAACGGCTGCGCATGGCTGCGCTTGAAGCTGGCGTCACGATGATTGCACCGGAAAGCGTATATTTGTCGGCTGACACCAAGCTTGGGAAGGATGTGACGATCGAGCCGAACGTGGTCTTCGGCCCGGGCGTCACCGTCGACGACGGCGCAACGATCTGCTCATTTTCGCACCTCCAAGGCGCGCATGTAGGTAAGGGTGCGCGGGTAGGCCCGTTCGCGCGCCTGCGCCGCGGCGCAGACCTTGGAGAGGACGTCCATATTGGAAATTTCGTCGAGGTGAAGGAGGCCAAGATTGAGGCCGGAGCAAAAGCCAATCATCTTTCCTATATCGGCGATGCGCGGATCGGGGAGGGCGCCAATATCGGCGCCGGCACCATCACCTGCAATTATGACGGCGTTGGCAAGCATCGCACCGATATTGGCAAAGGCGCGTTCATTGGATCGCATTCCGCACTGGTGGCACCGGTCAAGGTCGGCGATGGCGCTTATATCGGGACCGGAACGGTGGTGACCAAAGATGTTCCCGCCGGAGCGCTTGCGATTGCCCGCGCCAAGCAGGCGATTAAGGAAGGTTGGGCAAAGCGCTTGCGGCAGGTGAAGGCGTTGGGCAAGAACCTGTCCGGAAAGAAGCCCAAGAAGTGAATTGGCCAATCGCAGGTGCGCAAAGGGAACCGCTGTCACACGCCGCAATGCGTTTTGATTTCCAAGCACTTGTCTCGGACCGCTAAACCATAACCACGGGCAAAGGGGCTATCCCAACGGATGTGCGGAATAGTCGGAATTCTGGGAGCCAAGCCGGTTGCCGGGCAACTGGTTGATGCGCTCAAGCGGCTCGAATACCGCGGCTATGATTCCGCGGGGGTCGCGACGCTCGACCAGGGTGTCCTCGGGCGGCGGCGCGCCGAAGGCAAATTGCGCGCGCTTGAAACGCGTCTGGAGCGCGAGCCGCTGGGCGGGACGATCGGCATCGGTCACACGCGCTGGGCGACGCACGGCCGGCCGACCGAGGATAATGCCCACCCGCACGCGACCGAAGCCGTGGCGGTGGTTCACAATGGCATCATCGAAAATTTTCGCGAACTGCGCGAGCAACTGACCAGGCGCGGCCGGAAATTCGTCAGCGATACCGACACTGAGGCCGTGGCGCATCTCGTTTCCGAGGAGATGAAAAGCGGAAAATCGCCAGCCGACGCGGTCGCCGCCGCGCTCAAGCAATTGCGGGGCGCCTTTGCTCTGGCCTTTCTGTTTACCGGCAAAGACGATCTTCTGATCGGAGCACGCAAGGGTTCGCCCTTGGCCATTGGTTATGGCAAGGGCGAGATGTATTTGGGCTCCGATGCGATCGCGCTTGCGCCATTCACCGATACCGTCAGCTATCTCGAAGATGGCGACTGGGCGGTGCTGACGCGGAAGGGCGTTGAGATCCACGACGAGCAAGACCGCAAGGTGGACCGGCCGATCATGAAGTCCACCGCCTCGGCACAACTTGTTGACAAGGGCAACCACAAGCACTTCATGGCCAAGGAAATCCATGAGCAGCCGGAGGTCGTCGGTCACACCCTTGCTCATTACATCGACATGGTGAACGAGCGGGTCGCGCTGCCGGAGAAGCTTCCTTTTGAATGGAAGAAGCTCAAGCGGCTGTCGATCTCGGCCTGCGGGACCGCCTTCTATGCAGGGCTGGTCGCAAAATACTGGTTCGAACGTTTCGCCAAATTGCCGGTTGAAATCGATATCGCGTCGGAATTCCGCTATCGCGGTGCGCCACTCGAACCCGGCGATCTTGCACTCTTCGTCTCCCAATCGGGCGAGACCGCGGACACGCTGGCTACCTTGCGCTACGCGCGGGAGAAAAAGCAGCACATTCTTTCCGTGGTCAATGTGCCAACATCGACGATCGCCCGCGAAAGCGATGTGGTCATGCCAACGCTTGCCGGACCGGAGATCGGCGTCGCTTCCACCAAGGCCTTTACCTGTCAGCTCAGCGCACTTGCGTGCCTCGCGATTGCCGCCGGGCGCGCGCGGGGCGAATTGTCGGAAGCAGACGAACAAAATCTGGTGCGCGCTTTGATCGAGGTGCCGCGGTTGATGGCGGCGGCTCTTGCGCTTGAGCCGCAGATTGAGAAGCTGGCGCAAAATCTGGCCAAGGCGCGCGACGTGCTCTACCTCGGCCGTGGCACGAGTTTTCCGATCGCTTTGGAAGGTGCCCTCAAGCTCAAAGAGATTTCGTACATCCATGCCGAAGGCTACGCGGCAGGCGAACTCAAGCATGGGCCGATCGCGCTGATCGACGAGACCATGCCGGTCATCGTCATCGCGCCGTTCGATCGCGTGTTCGAGAAGACCGTTTCGAACATGCAGGAGGTGGCCGCCCGGGGCGGCAAGATCATCCTGGTCACCGATCCGCAAGGCGCCAGGGAAGCGACGGTCGAGTCACTGGAGATGCTCTCGTTGCCCGACATGGCTTCGACGGTGACCCCACTTGTCTACGCTATCCCCGTCCAATTGATTGCTTATCATACCGCTGCGGCAATCGGCACGGATGTCGATCAACCCCGCAATCTCGCGAAATCCGTCACGGTGGAATAGACTCCATTCATGAATGACATTGACTTGAAACCGGGTGACGCAATGGCGGCCGATGTGGCGAAAGTGGCCGCATCCCACACAAGCTTCGCTGGCCGCATCCGGAACTATTTTCTGACTGGGTTGGTGGTCGCCGGACCTTTGGCAATCACCGTGTGGCTGATCTGGTCGATCGTCACCTGGGTCGACGATATTGTACGGCCGCTCATCCCGCCGGCCTATCGCCCCGAGAGCTATATGCCTTGGAAAATTCCCGGCACGGGGCTGATCATCGCTTTTGTTGTGCTGACGCTGCTTGGCTTTGCGACCGCCAACCTGGTCGGGCGCACCCTTGTCGAGCTTGGCGAAAGCCTTCTGAGCCGAATGCCGATCGTCCGGCCGATCTACAAGACAATGAAACAGATCTTCGAGTCGTTGTTTTCCAAGAGTGGTTCAAGTTTCCGCAAGGTTGGCCTGGTCGAGTTTCCGTCACCCGGGATGTGGTCGTTGGTGTTCCTGTCGCAGTCCCCGGGCGGCGATCTCGCCAGAAAATTGCCGCAAGGGGAGCATGTGTCGGTGTTCATGCCCTGCACGCCGAACCCGACGACCGGATTCTTCTTTTATGTGAAGCGAGCGGACATTATCGAGCTCGACATCTCGGTCGAAAATGCGATGACTTTGCTGATTTCGGCCGGCATGGTCCAGCCGAACGGCGATGCGCAGAAAAAGCTCGCGGCGCTTGCCGCCACGGCAAATGCGGCACGAGCCAATCGTAAACCGGAAGCGGTCGAATAGATCACCCGGCGCGGATCAACCGGATCGCCTCGTCCTTGCCGAAAAGGTAAAGCAGTTGACGCAGCGCCTCGCCGCGAGGGGTCGTCAGCGTCGGATCGCGCGACAAAATGAGTGCTGCGTCGTCGCGGGCCGCGCCGAGATATTTGCCGTGCACTTCGGGACGCGCGATCTGAAAGCCG
>Ga0081455_10003691_pt1 | contig 17525 bp, 17 predicted proteins | sample TabmetS3T2R1_FD_70207 | JGI IMG/M metagenome (GOLD analysis project Ga0081455, IMG submission 70207) | Tabebuia heterophylla rhizosphere microbial communities from the University of Puerto Rico - S3T2R1 | ecosystem: Host-associated > Plants > Roots > Rhizosphere ...
CGCAAACAAGGCGGCTGGCTGGAAGTCGATGGGCTACGATCCGTACGATTACTACGACCTCGGCGAGTTCGATCAGAAAGGCGGCATGCCTACCTGGTTCGGTTCCGAAGCGGAATTACTCGACCTTATCCAATCGGCTCACGGAGTCGGACTACAGGTATATGCCGACCTGGTTTTCAATCATAACAGCGGCGGCGATGCACAGGAACTGAATCCGATCGACGGCCAATCGCGCTGGACAAAGTTCATACCGCAGAGCGGCAAATTTCCGCGTGACTGGAAGTGTTTTCACCCCAGTCAATATGAAACCTGGGATGGCGCGACTTTCGGTGACATGCCGGATCTTTGTCATCGAACGCCTTTCGTTTACACGGAACTCATCAACTACGCCCGATGGCTCCTGGAAGAAGTCGGCTTCGATGGATTCCGCTACGACATGGTTAAGGGTTATGGCGGCTGGATGGTTCGTTCGATTCAGGAACTGCGCGCTCTGCGTGGCAGCACGAGTTTCAAACCATACGCAGTCGGCGAATGTTGGGACAGCGAACGCACAATTGATGATTGGCTCGACGAGGCAAATGCATGGTCGGACAATCCGGTAGGTGCGTTTGATTTTCCGTTGCGCTGGCGGTTGCGCGATTTGTGCGATAGCTACGGCTTCAGTCTCCGGACTCTGACAGATCGCGGAGTTTTGATGTGGGACCGCCCAGCGCAAGCTGTGACGTTTGTAGAGAACCACGATGTGGTTCGCGACAGTCCAATCATTAACGACAAACTCCTGGCGTACGCTTTTATCCTTACGCACGAAGGTTATCCCTGTGTTTTCTGGCAGGATTACTACAACTGGGACCTCGCCCAGCCGAACGGTCAAAGCGGCATCAACGCGCTCATCAAAGTTCATGAGAACAACGCTATTGGGTCGGCGGAAGTGCTCTTCGTGAACGACGATCTTTACGTCACGCAACGCAGGGGAAACGGCAACCAAGGCGGATTGATCTTTGTGTTAAACAACCGCGGCGACTGGAACGGCACTTGGGTTCAAACCAAGTGGAACAACACGCGGCTTCTCCCAGCAGCGTGGGGCGGCCACGACGACCTGAGCGCACCGCAGGACAAATGGACTAACGAGTCCGGATGGGTCGATGTGTGGGCGCCGCCCCGCGGCTATGTAGTGTACGTGCCTGGATAAACTTGAATTTTCGATCTTTAGAACAAAGGAGTCATCAATATGCCAACCATCTGCACCTTCAATGCGAACAATCTTTTTGTACGCTATCAGTTTGACCAAACTTTCCCGGGCGATCGCAGCGGCAAGAGTTTGGTCGAGGATCCCAACAAGGGGTACCTGCCGACTTATAACCCGGCGCTTTTCGAGTTGTTCAACACGACTCAGCGAGAATTGGCGGCACGCGCCCTCACGAATAACGGCAAGGATTTCCCGGACGTGATCTGCTTCCAGGAAGTCGAAAGCCTCATCGCGTTGCGCAAATTCAATGAGGTGCATTTACGGGAAAAATACCCATTCGCTTTGCTGATCGACTCACGGGATTTTCGCCAGATCGATGTCGGCATTCTCTCACGACTCAAAATTCTCGACGTGCGCACCCACATCGACGACATCGACGTCAATTTCCCAGGGAAAGCTCCGAAGGGTCCGCCTAAGAGACCACGGTTGTTCTCCCGCGATTGTCTGGAAGTCGAACTTGCGCTCAACAAAAGCGGCACAAAGCGACTTACGCTTTTCATCAATCACCTCAAATCAAAATTCTCCGACACGGCAGATGAACGCGAGAAAGCCGACAAGCTGCGAAAACGACAGGCAAAAGAAGTTTTAAAGATTGTCCGGGAGCGGTTTCCTGGTGCGAAATTCGACCAGGAGCTGTTTGCGATTGTCGGCGATTTCAATGATGAACCCCTTTCGCCGCCTGTGCTTCCGCTTACAGGCGATTCCGATCTTGTAAATGTGGTGGACCGCTTACCCTCGCCGCAAGATCGATGGACGTACTGGTATCGAGGAGCGAACTCGGTCTCGCAAATTGATTATCTTTTGCTTTCTCCTGCGCTGGACGCCGCAACCGCAGGAATCCGCCCTCGCATCGAACGGCGGGGACTCAGTTTTGCCACAATCCTTGCCGACGGCAAACCTGGACCAAAGCAGAGCCATCTTCATCGATCTGACGCCGACCCAAATCCAAGCCCCGTCGATTTCCGTTTTCCACGGTTCGCGGAAGTGACTCGCGATGATTATGCGTCCGATCACTGCCCTGTCTTTCTCGACATTCCGTAGAACGCTCAGCCGTCGTGCTCACCGTTCTCGATGGAACGTTGAAAAAGATATTCACGCAACGCCGGATCGTCCGTCAGGCTCGCCGCACGATCGAACGCTTCCCGCGCTTCATCGTTTCGGTTCAGCAAGCGAAGCAGATGTCCGCGCGCGGCCCAATAGGGCTGATAATCTGCCGTTTGATCCGCGGGAATCTGCTCGAGCGCAGCGAATCCCGAGGCCGGCTCGCCTGCTTGCGCAATGGCAACCGCTCGCCCAACGAGCGAACCGATCCCGGGCGCAACTCGCACCAAGCCCTCATAGAGCAAAGCGATTTCCTTCCAATCGATCCGTCCGGTTTTCGCTCTGCTGGCGTGAATGGATTGAATGGCGGCCTCCAATTGATAACGCCCCATGTGCTTGAACGCGGCAGCCGAGTGCAGATGTGCCTCAGCTTCGTCAATCATCGATTGCGACCAAAGCGCTGTGTCCTGCTGATCCAAGGGCACAAACTTACCATCGCTTGTATAACGCGCTGCACGTCGCGCTTCGCAGTGCAACATCAACGCAAGTAAACCGTGAGCTTCCGGTTCATGCGGCATCAATTGCATCAAAGTTCGTCCTAACGCGACGGCCTCTTCTGCAAGCGCATGATGCGTCGACGCCGTTTCCATCACGCTTTCCCACCCAGTCGTGTAGGCGGCGTAAATCGCGTCGAGAACAAAAGAAACGCGTTCCTCCAGTTCGGGCGGTTCGGGCACCCGAAAAGGAATCGAGGCATCCCGAATTTTGTTTTTGGCACGAACGAGCCGTTGACTCATTGCTGCAGGTGAAACGAGAAACGCGGACGCAATTCGGGCAGCGTCTATACCAAGAACTGTTTGCAGCATGAGCGGAGTACGCGCGGCTGGATCGATTGCAGGATGCGCGCAGACAAAGAGTAGTTTCAGTCGCTCATCGGGAAAATATTCGTGGGCTTTTGCGACGTTCTCTGCTTCCTCGGCAATTTGCTGGAGAAATTTTTCTGATTTCTGCCGAACTTGCTTTCGACGCGTGGCGTCAATCATGCGATTGCGCGCAACATGCAGCAGCCATGCTTCCGGTTTTTCTGGGACGCCTTCCGCCGGCCATCGCTTCAACGCTGCGACGAATGCGTCGCCAAGCGCATCTTCCGCGCTGGCGACGTCACCCGAACGGGCTGCAAGATAGGCAATGAGTCGTCCATACGAATCCCGCGCCACGGTTTCGATCGCGGCGATGGACGTAGATTCATTCATCAACATTTCGGAAGTGCGGCCCCAAAGCCTAAGATGGGACGCACTTCGATCGACGCGAATGCGGCTGAAGGATGACGAGCAGCCCATTCCAATGCCGAATCCAGATCGGGCACATCGATGATGCCAAATCCGGCGAGAAATTCTTTCGTCTCCGCATACGGACCGTCGTGGACATGCCGTTTCCCGTCGCGCAGTATGACCGTCGTCGCATTCCTGGGAGAATCTAATCCAGCGCCCGCGACAAAGACACCGGCCGCTTGTAGAGCCTCGCCATAGGCGCGGCCGGCCGCCAGTGCCGCCTTGTCATCGCGGCGATCGAAGTGTTCCTGCGACTGGTGAACGAGTATTGCGTATTTCATAATGTTGGGTTCGATTGTTGGTTGGTTATTGTTTGTGTCGGTTATTCAGCGACCACTCCAAGGCTGCTCGCCAGCCACCTGCCTGGTGGTAGCGTTGAGACGGTTGAAGAAGTTGGTCGTTGCAATCCATAGGATTAGAGCTGCGAGCGCCTTCTCGTCATAATGACGACTGACCTCATTCCAAGTTTCGTTTGAAACCGGATCCGGTCGATCGCTAAGCCGCGTGGCGGCTTCCGTGAGAGCCAGCGCTGCGCGTTCGGCCTCGGTAAAATAGGGCGCTTCCTGCCAGGCAGCGACGGCAAAGAGGCGATCGTCGGTCTCGCCCGCTTTCTTGGCATGGCGCGCGCCTGCGTCCACGCATGCGCTACACCCGTTGATCTGGCTCGCACGAAGATGCACGAGATGGAGCGTTTTTGGCGGTACGTCGCCTTTATGCGCTGCGGTATACAGCGCCTGTGCTGCCTGCGTGATCTCTGGAATGATTACTGCCAGGTTTTTCATTCGTGCTTGTACCGTTTTCATTTTATTTCTCCGAATTGATTTCATTTGTTTTCATCGGGCTGGGAAACTCCGCGCCCTCATGATGATGACGTTTCGCGCTTGAGTGTTTCGACATTTCCTGAAAAATTTTCGACCAGCCGTTATTGTTTCACCACACTGCCAGTCGCAACGCCAGTGATCCCACAGCCAGGAGAAGATAGGTCGACGGCCACGCAAGGTGCGCGTACCACTGAGCGCGTATCACCACGGCGATAGCGCCAACAAAAAACAGGACCAACCCAATCGCGGCCGCAACGCCGACGAGAGGAACGCCGATACCTACAAGAAGTCCAACCGCGCCTGCGGCCTTGAGAGCGCCGAGCGTAAACAGCCACGAACGCCGCCCACCCCATTTGGTGATATTGTCGAGGACCCACTGAGGACGACGGAAATCAACAGCGGCTGCATATATGTTAGCTGCCGCAGTCAGGATGGCGACGATGATGTATACCGTAAACATATGGATCACCTCCATAATGAAGACGCGCCGCAACAACGCAGTTCGACATTTCGCGATAGATTTTGCGACTGAAGTGGCCATCAGCATGGCCGCGGACACACAGGAAGTTGAGTTCGGAGTTCCGCCTTCAGGCGGTCCGCGTTAACCTCAGTTCATGTCGGCACCACGTTATCTCTGGCGTCAACTCAACCGGAGGCAACGGGAAGAGTTGTTGGCGTGGCGCAAGGACCACGGTTACCCATGGCACTCGCCGCCGCATCGGCCAAATTTCGGCCACCTGAGATTTCTCATTTCAGCAGCTTGTTACGAACACCATCATTATATTGGCCGCAGTCCGCAGCGTATCGAGAATTTTTCGCGAAGCTTGCTGGACGTATTCGCTGCTCATGCAACCCAGACGTTCGCGTGGTGCGTGTTGCCCAATCATTATCACGCCCTGGTGGAAGCGCCAGACGTAAGACATTTACTGTATGAACTGGGACTCCTTCACGGCCGCACTTCGTACGCCTGGAATAGCGAAGAACAAACTCGCGGGCGAAAAGTTTTCTTCCGCACTGTCGAGCGCGCGATGCGGTCGGACCGGCACTACTGGGCAACGGTAAATTACATTCATCACAATCCAGTGCGGCACCGTTACGTATAGCACTGGACGGACTGGCCGTGGAGCAGCGCAGCGGGGTATCTGACGCAGACCGGTGTGAAGGAAGCGAAGAGGATTTGGCGCGAACATCCACTAGGCGACTATGGCAAGGATTGGGACGATCCGGAGATGTAGTTCGGAGTTCCGCGTTTTGCGCTGCCGCCGCTTTCGCCCTTTCACAAGCGCATAAACGCGACCGCAAGCGGCCGCCTGAAGGCGGAACTCCGGACCTGAACATCACTTACACGCGTCGCGCGGCCATTCGCGCGTTTCTTCCAGCGATTCGCCCGTTTCCAACAGAGTCTTGAGACTTGCAAGGATGTGCGGCCATCCGTTCGACACCGCCTGGATGAATTTCGATCCTTCTTTGTCGATTTCGTGGGTGACGGTGAGCTTCACCGATTTGCCTTCCTTCTCCAGCTCGTACGTCAGTCGCGAATAACCTTCTGCTTTTAATTCAGGTCTAAATTCGTTTCGCCACTTCAATACGAGCCGTCGAGGCGGTTCGATTTCGAGCACCTCCCCGCTGTCGGTGATCAGGTCGCCGGGAGCTTTAATGCGCCACGACGCGCCTGGTTTCCATTGAGACTCCTGGGTCGTATTGACCCAGAATTGTCTTGTGAATTCCGGTTCGATGAGCGCCTTCCACAGCTTCTCCGGCGTGGTGCGAATATAGGTTACGTAAACGAATTGGTCTTTTTTCATGGGATTATTTCACGGAGCGGCGGCTGGTCCGCCGCATCATTTGATTTGGTTTTTTGGTTTTGTTTTGTTCGAGACCTTTTTTCAGATCGCTCAACGCCTGAAGGCGATGGCGTTCGTATTTGCCGATCCAACGCTCGTAGATCTCATGCAACGGCATCGGATTGAGATAATGCAGCTTTTCGCGACCGCGCCACGCGACAGCAATGAGGTTTGCTTTTTCCAGCAATACCAGGTGCTTGGTCACCGCCTGCCGCGTCATGTCCAGGTGCTCGCATAGTTCACTCAACGTTTGCCCATTCGCTTTACGCAATTCATCGAGCAATTTCCTGCGGCTGGGATCGGCCAGCGCTTTAAAGACTGCATCCATCATGGAGCATTATGCAACCATTTGGTTGCATGTCAAGCGGGCAACTTTGTTGTTGTCATGCGCCACCGATCACGCGTCAGTTTTGCCATGTCTTTTCTCAATCTCGAAGAGCTCCCGTTTGTCGGGATGTCGTACGAATTCGTTGGCGAAACGCGGGGCGCGCCGTTCTCGGCCTACATCGTCAATGCGAAACCCGGCCAGGGTCCGCCATTACACACGCACCCGTATGTCGAGGTCGCGTTCACGCTCGAAGGATGCGCCAGGATCACGGTCGGCAATGAAACACATGAAGTGAACGCGGGCGGAATTGTTGTCATTCCCGCGAACACTCCGCACCGGTTCGTTAACTCCGGCGACACCGTCCTGCGCCAAATTGATGTGCACGCTAGCCCGAGATTTATCCAAACAAACTTGTGATGACGACCGCCTGCCGCACCGGAACATTAGATCGCCTGCCCACCGTAGCTTCAGAGAAGGCGGGACATCCACCGCTAGTCCGCGATTCATTCAGACTTCGCGTACCTGGTTCCTGAGCAGCGCTGATTAGCAAAGCGACACCCCTGATGCTAAATCGAGCATGTGAAAACGCCTTCGCCAACCCCCGACTCAATTCTGCAAACCGCCTTCGGCTTTTGGAATTCCAAAGTCCTTCTCACTGCGATCGACTTTGATCTGTTCACCAAGCTCCGCGAGCGCAGGCTCACGGGCGCGCAGATTGGTAAAGAACTCCGTCTCCATTCTCGCGGCATTTTCGATTTTCTTGATGCGCTTGTGGCAATGAAATTTCTCGAGCGCGACGGCGAGGGAGCCGATGCAAAATATTACAACACAACCGCCACCGCTCTTTATCTCGATCAGCAGAGTCCACGTTACATCGGTGGAATCCTGAAGATGCTCAACGCGCGGCTGTTCAAGTTCTGGCATGACTTGCCGGAAGCCCTTCGCACCGGCGAGCCGCAGAATGAAACCAAGCACGGCGGAAAAGGAATTTTCGATGAGCTGTATGCCGAGCCCGCGAAGCTCGAGCAGTTCCTCGATGCCATGGCCGGGCTGTCACGAATCAATTTTGAAGCGCTTGCCGAAAAATTTGATTTCTCTAGGTACCGCACTCTGTGTGACGTCGGTGGCGCGACAGGTTTGCTCTGCATCGAAGTCGCGAAGAAGCATCCGAACATCGAGTGCATCAGCTTCGACCTGCCGCCGGTCGGACCAGTGGCAAAGAAGCACATTGCCGCGGCCGGCCTAACGAATCGCATCCGAACGGCAACCGGGGATTTCTTTCGAGATCCGCTGCCGAGGGCCGACGTGATCACCATGGGCATGATTCTGCACGATTGGAACCTCGAGAAGAAAATGAAGCTCATCCGCGCTGCGTACAATGCGTTGCCGTCGGGGGGCGCGTTCGTAGCCGTCGAAGCTTTGATCGACAACCCGCGCCGCGAAAACCTCTTCGGCCTGCTCATGTCGCTCAACATGCTCATCGAATTCGGCGACGCGTTCGATTACACTGCCGCGGACTTTGAGAAATGGTGTCGTGAAGCAGGGTTCACGCGGTTCGAAGTAAACCATCTCGCCGGCCCATCCAGCGCCGCGGTCGCATACAAGTAGCCAGCGAAGCCGATTCAGCTCTCCACTCTCAACTATTAATTGTGAACTGGGTTGTCTTTCTTCGAGCGGTGAACGTCGGTGGTGCCAACCGATGTCGACCCGCGCTAATCGCGAAGCAATTGACCAAGTTCGGCATCATAAACATCGGTGCGGTCGGCACATTTGTGGTGCGCGAAGATGTCAGCGAATCCGCTCTGCGCGCGGCGATCGCGAAAAAGTTACCGTTCAAATGCGAGATCATGATTTGTCCCGCGCGTGACATTCTCAGACTCGCATCCAAGAATCCATTCTCTAAACAACCTTCCGGCCCCAACATAACGCGGTTTGTAAACGTCCTGACGAAACGACTCTCCAAGCGGCCTTCTCTCCCTCTTAGTCTGCCGTCGGATTACGACTGGCTGGTTAAGATCATTGCGATCGAAAACAGATTTGTTCTTGGGCTGTATCGCCGGCAGATGAAAGCGATCACTTATCTTGGCAAGATCGAGAAGCTTCTGGGAGTGCCCGCTACGAACCGCAATTGGAATACGATCGAAAAAGTCGCGAAAATTCTTAGAGAAAATTCAAAGAATTGACCGGCTTCGGAGTTTTTTAATTCTTAATTCTACCTTTTTCCTTCTTACTTGGAGATCTCATCGCCCGGTGATTTGTTCGAGCTTTTCGGGATAACGATCCCCCAGCACCTTGATTTTTGATGCCGCGCTTTGGATCCCATCCAAATCATCGGACGTAAATTCGATTTCCGCCGCGCCGATATTTTCCTCCAGGCGTTTTAGTTTCGTGGTGCCTGGAATCGGAACGATCCACGGCTTCTGCGCAAGCAACCACGCAAGCGAGACCTGAGCAGCCGTGGCATTCTTCCGTTTCGCGATCTCAGCAAGCAGATCAACCAGCGCCTGATTCGCTTTTCGCGCTTCTGGTGTAAAACGCGGGAGTGTGTTGCGGAAATCCGAACTATCGAAGGTCGTGTGTTCGTTCATCTTTCCGGTGAGAAACCCCCTGCCTAACGGACTGTATGGAACGAAGCCAATCCCGAGTTCCTCCAGAGTCGGTAATACTTCTTTCTCAGACTGTCTCCACCACAATGAGTATTCGTTCTGCACCGCAGCGACCGGTTGAACAGCATGTGCGCGACGGATAGTTTCCACCCCTGGCTCAGAAAGGCCGAAGTGTTTGACCTTGCCTTCCTGAATCAGCTCCTTCACTGCCCCTGCCACGTCTTCAATTGGCACGCTGGGATCAACGCGGTGCTGATAAAACAGATCGATTACATCTGTCCCAAGTCGCTTAAGCGAAGCTTCAGCGACTTCCTTAATATGTTCGGGACGGCTATCCAAATCGCTCCACCTCGTTTCGGGCTTTGAACCAGCTTTGAACCCAAACTTGGTTGCTATCACCACCTGGTTGCGAAACGGAGCGAGGGCTTCGCCAACAAGTTCTTCGTTCGTGTATGGCCCATAAACTTCAGCAGTATCAAATAATGTGACGCCTCGCTCCACCGCTGCGCGAAGCAGCGCGATCATCTCCTGCTTGTCGCCCGGCGGACCGTAGGCAAAAGTCGTTCCCATACAGCCAAGACCGATGGCTGAGACTTCCAATCCACTGTTTCCAAGTTTGCGCTTTTTCATTTTCCGAACTCGAAGCTCTCAACCCTCAGCCATCGACCATCAACTTTTGTCACTCCGATTTGAGTGAAGCCATGTCGATCGAGAAACGGTACTTCACATCCGATTCGAGCAATCGCGCATAGGCTTCGTTGACTTTTTGAATAGGAATCACTTCGACATCGGCCGTGATGTTATTGGCGCCGCAAAAGTCGAGCATCTCCTGCGTTTCAGCGATACCGCCAATGGCAGAACCGGCGAGACGCCGGCGCCGCATGATCAGACTAAACGCCGGAACTCGCAGAGGCTCTGCAGGAGCGCCAACCATGGTGAGATTGCCGTCGACACCGAGTAAATTGATGTAGGCATTGATGTCGTGGTCCGCAGAGACAGTGTCGATGATAAAGTCAAAGCTGCCCGCGTGCTTTTTCATCTCGTCCGCATTTCGGGAAACGACAGCTTCGTCCGCTCCAAGACGCAACGCGTCCTCCTTCTTGTTAGGCGACGTCGTGAAGACGACGACGTGAGCTCCGAACGCATGAGCAAATTTCACCGCCATGTGACCTAGTCCGCCGAGACCTACCACGCCCACTTTCTTGCCCTTGGTTACCCCCCAGTGGCGCATCGGCGAGTATGTCGTGATTCCTGCGCAAAGCAGCGGCGCGGCGCCGGCAGGTTTGAGATTGGGCGGGACGCGCAAAACAAAGTGTTCATCGACGACGATACTTTCGGAATAACCACCGTACGTAAAACCTCCCAGATGCTTGTCCGGGGAGTTAAAGGTGAGGACCATGTTGGGGCAGTACTGCTCGAGACCGGCTTTGCAATTCGCGCAAGTGTGGTCCGAATCCACCATGCAACCAACCGCGACCAGATCGCCCGCCTTGTACTTAGTCACTGCCGAGCCGACCTTCGTTACACGGCCGACGATCTCATGGCCGGGAACGATGGGGTAGTTCGTGGCCATGAACTCGCTCCATTCGTTGCGTACCGAGTGAAGATCTGAGTGGCAAATGCCGCAGAACAGGATCTCAATCTGCACATCGTGCTCGGCTGGATTGCGGCGGTTGATTTTACTCGATGCGAGTGGCGATTTGTCGCTCGCGGCGGAATAAGCTTTCGCGTTGAAAGTAGTCGGCTGCATGTAGTGAACCCTCCAATTGATTTTTGTAACGTCGTCGTGCTTCTAACCTATTCGGATGCGCCAAAACCCGTGGCGGTGCCGGTTCGTACGGTTCTTAGTGCACAAACGTCAGCGTCCCGCGGGTCCGTCGCGATTGCGCATGCGGGAGATTTTTCAGTATCCCAAAAGGGAGAATTTGAATGCGGTAGCGATTCCCAGTAGCTGCGCAATGCTATTCGGATCGCAGCGACACGATAGGATCGATGTTCATCGCGCGCCGCGCCGCAATTGCGCAGGCAAGAAATGAAATAACGGACAGTAGCAGGCCGACGACAGCGAAACTAAACGGATCATGCTCGTTCACACCGTACATCTGACTCGCGACGAGCCTTGCCAGGCCCAGAGCGATTGCGAAACCGGCGAGTATCCCAGCGGCGAGAAGCACAGCGCCTTCTTTGAAAATCATCCTCAGGATCCTTGCCCGCGTTGCACCAAGCGCGAGACGCAAGCCGATCTCCCGGTTTCGCTGTTGAATTCCATAAGAGATAACGGCGTACAGTCCAGCCGCCGCGAGAAAAAGCGCAGCTGCCGCGAATGAGCCGATCAGTAGCAAACTAAAACGCCGAGCGGCGAGTGCAGCGGTGACGGCGTCGCTCATTGGACGTGCCGGCCCAACAGCAACGTTCGGGTCTACATTTTGAATTGTGTCGCGCAAAAGTCGTTCCAATCCCGTTGCTCCACCGGAGGTTTTGACCACCCAATAGGCGCTGTTCCGCAGCCATGGCACTCCATCCTTTGGCATTTGCCGAAGCGGCAGGTAGATGTCCGCTTTCGCCGGTGTCTCCAGGTTCGTTTGTTTTACCGGACCGACAGCTCCAACGATCTGCATCGGGCGAGGATCGTGATCGGTATCGTCAACCAGGATCCGTTGCCCGATAGGCGATCGATCGGAAAAATGATCTTTCGCCACAATCGTGCTGACGATTGCCACAGGCGGATGCTCGGCATCATCCGATTCGGTAAAATTGCGACCTTCGAGCAATGGGATACCCATGGTCCGAAAGTAATCTGGCGTGACGATGCGGTAATTAGTCGACGGCGTGTCCTCCGGCCTGGCGGGCGACCGGTCGGCCCGTGTGAAATGGACAAACGAAATACTCTTGGGAGCAAGCGGCAGGATTGAGATGAGCGCGTCACTTTTGATTCCATTGACCGCCGACGCGCGCGAATGCAGCTGCTCATAGAAGTGCATGATTGTGCCTACGTCGTCATAACCGGTTTGCGGTAGCGAAAACCGGATCGTCTCCACACCGTTGGGATCGAAGCCGGCTTGTTCGCTGCTCAAGCGCACGAAGCTTCGCAAGAGCAGGCCCGCATTCGCGAGTAAAACCAGCGCGAGCGCGATCTGACCGGACACCAGCCACGTTCGCAGCCGCGACTGCAAACCTCCGCCTGTTGATCCGCGGCCGCCCGAAACAAGTGCCTCCCGCAGGTCCGATCGGGAAAGCAACCACGCGGGCGCAATTCCACATACGAACGCGGCGAGAAATATGAGAGCGCACGCAAATAGCAACACTGTCCAATCGATTGAAAAACTCTCGATCCGCGGCAGATCCGTCGGCACCAGGCGAAGCAACGCTCTCTGGCCCCATACCTCGAGCAAAATGCCCAACGACCCACCCACCAGGGCCAGGACAAAACTTTCCGACAACAGCAATCGCGTCAGTTGACCGCGCGTTGCACCCAATGCCGTGCGCACTGCCAGTTCTCGCTGTCGCGCGGCTGCGCGTGAAAGTGAAATGCCGGCCAGATTGACGCAGCCGACCAAAAGCACAGCGGCGGCCGCGCAGAAAATCGTGAGCAACACCGACCTGATATTCGCAACGATTTCTTCCGTCAACGGAACCACGGTTAATCCGATTTTTCCTGTGTAGGCGCCAGGGTATTGGCGCTGGAGATTTTGTCGGATCGCTTCGAGCTCAGCGTGGGCCTGTTGCGGCGTCACGTTCGGTTTTAACCGGCCGACCATGCGCAGGAAGTTGACTGAATTGCGTACATTGCGCCGTGGATCGGCATCCGGTTGAAGTGGCACCACGATCTCAGTATCGAGATTTGGCAGAGCAAAGCTCACCGGTAGCACGCCGACGATCTCGCGCGTTTCACCATTCAAGTTCACTGCGCGTCCGATGACAGCCTGGTCCCGGCCATAGCGCCGCGACCACAAACCGTAGCTGATCAGGACCACCCCGCGCGCGCCGTTTCGATCGTCTTCAGCAATCAACGTGCGTCCGAGAAACGGCCGCACGGCGAGCATCGCAAATGCGCTCGCTGACATTCGCACTCCCTGAACACGCTCGGGCGGCCCCGAGTCGGCGAAGCTGGGGTTGAAACTCGCGACGCCGGCCAGGCTTTCAAACGAAGTGATCTGGTCACGATAATCGCAATACTCAGGCAGAGAAAAATTCGTGCGCGGGTTATCGCTACGCTGCGAATAAATCCAGAGCAGTTTTTCCGGGTGGCTGAATGCAAACGGCCGCACCAACACTGTGTTCACCACCGAAAACGTCGCAACCGTCGCGCCAATGCCGAGAGCGAGAGTGATTACCGCCACTACTGAAAACCCCGGTGACTTGCGCAGGGAGCGCAGGCTGAAGCGAACGTCCCGGGTTGCCTCTTCGATTGCGTTTCCTCCCATCGCTTCGCGACATTCCTCCTTGAATCGCACGCGACTTCCAAACTCTATCCGGGCGCGTCGCTCTGCCTCGGCGCGTTCAACGCCGTTGCGTTCAAGGGCATCGGCGCGCAGTTGCACATGAGATTGAAGCTCTTCCTCAATTTCCCGCTCTATCTTGGCGCGCCGCAAAAACCGTCTCGCTATCGATCTCAAATACGCAGCGATCATTGTCCGTTCTCTCGGTTCGTTTTTATTGGTTCACTCGCTCATGCCTGCTGTGGTCGCGCCGCCAGAGCCGTACTAACCGCCGCCGACGCGCGTTTCCACCAATCGGTTTCTTCCTGCAATCGTCTGCGACCCTTGGCTGTCAGTTCGTAAAATTTCGCCCTTCGATTGTTTTCCGATTTCCCCCACTCCGTTCTCAGCAATCCCTGGCGCACGAGGCGGAACAACGCCGGGTACAACGCACCTTGCTCCACGAACAGACGCTGTCCGGAAATCTGCTCGATTCGGGAAAGAACGGCATAACCGTGGAGCGGCCCGAGAGAAACGGCTTTGAGGATGAGCAAGTCCAGCGTGCCCGGCAACAGTTCAGCTTCCTCACTCATAGTGACTCCTAAATTACTTAGGAGTATAGTCCGCTCTCCTAAGCTGTCAAGGAGAGACGGCGGTCTGCTTATGAACGCGCCGCCGGCAGGGATGCAATCGCCTTACTCATCGTCCCACGAGAGGCCGTCGGTGAATATTTTTACCTCGCTTCCTCCATTCTCCGGCTTCACAAAAATCGTCAGCTCCGCTTCGCCGCGCTTTCGCTTAAGGATCGAAGATTGCGGCTGGACCAAATCGCTGCCGTCGTTAGTCCAACCTTGGGCTTTGAGATTCTTTGCGAGCTCTGCGCAAACGCTCTTAACGTTGGACTTGCTCTTGAAGAGCACGTGCTCAACCAGCGCTTTGTACTCGACGTCCGTTGCATCTTTCGTCAGCGCAAGATCCTTTACGTTAAGTCCCGAAACCGCTGGCTTTGCTGCGGGTTCATCATCCGAGTCATCCGCCGCCGCCTTGTCGCTGGAAGTCGTGCTGGATTGTTTGTCTTCCGTCGTCTTCGCTTTGGCCGGCTGAAATTCTTTCGGGATCTCTCCCAGCGGGGCTAAGAACTTCATCTTCACTTCCCAGGTCTCTCCAAACGTATCAACCTGTCCGTCGGTGGTGAGTTCACCTTCCACCTTGCCATCCTCAAACGTGAAGTCGTTCGTGTGAATGGAGCCGATCGAACTGAAGCCCTGCTTTTGATGGGAGCTGTGAACCACCTGGCAACCAAAGATGCTACCATCTTCATGGAGCGAAATAATCAGTGCACTTCCGAACCTACCAAACGCAGCGTTAAGGTCGGGCTTCTTATCTTTGGAATGATCCTTTTCCGTAAACACCAGGTCCATGCTGGGTTTATCACCGAACGGCTCGCGCCAACGTGCCGACACATACGCCAGCTTCGCGTCTTTGCCGTTACCCTTGAAAACACCGGTCACGGAGGGTTTCACGTTTGCAGCGGGACCAGGCTTTTTAGTAGTCGAAGCCGGCAGCGAGTCGCCCGCCTTGAGCAGAGCCACATCGAAATGCACATCGAAGCCACTGGGAATCATTGAGTCGGTCTGGTTCGGGTGGTTGGCTTTGCCGACGACACGACCATCCTGCAGCTTGAGTTCCCCAGTTGCATTGCCGCTATTGTGGCCGAACATCGTGCCCCCAGCAGCTGCGCTCCAGTACCTGAGATCGCCCGTCGGCTTAAAAACTAGCTTTAGATATGGTCGGGTGAAATCGCCGTCACTGCCTTCCTTTTCCGCTTCTCTGGCTTCCTTCAACTTCTCGCCTGTAACAGCCTGGCCACTGAAGATCACCACGATCGCTTGCTCGTTGTCGATTGTCGTCTCGTACGCGAGGACGTGCTTCAGCGAGTAGTTTTTCTTGTCCAGCATCAGCGTTCCCTCGGCTGCCTTGGTTGTGTTTTGCTCTGCAAGGAGCGTTCCCGCGCCGATAGCGCTTACGATTGCAGCCAGGTAAATGAATTTTTTGCTCATACGAAGTGCTTCTCTCCTTGGCGTTGGAGACTGCTCCAACGTCGTCGACATCGAAGCAGGAAAGCGCTGATGTGCCAAGCATGTTCGAAGAATAGACCGAGTGCTGATCGTGCCTCAATCTGGTAAGTTCGCGCCAGTTTCGCGACCACTCGCGACATTCTTAGATACTCCTTTGAATGTCGCGTTTGATATAATCCGGGTGAGTTGTCATGGCCAAGCTTGAGATAAACTGGCGGAGAGCGGCACTCCTTTTCAGCGGTTGGACGCTGGTTAGCGTTATCTTCGCAGGGATCTCTTATGCTGCTGCGATTGGCGAAAACAATAAGGAATTCGGCTTCGTCTCGGCGCTAAAGCTGAATCTGGTTGAATTTTATCTTTGGGCGATTCTGTCACCGCTTCTTTTTCGCTTCAGCCGCCGCTTCCCGATTGAGTTGCGCCCTCTCAACGTTCGTAACCTGTTCCTGTATTTTCCGGCGCTAATTTCATTCGCCGGCATCCATCAGGTCATTCATCTGGCTGTGCTTTGGTCTATCACCCCCCGGTGGAGACAGCGATACCCCGCCCTGATCGACTGTTACCGCGCCTATTTTGCATTCGGATTCTATACCGATTTGATTATTGCTTTGCTGATCGTCATCGCGGTGCACGCGCTGCTCTATTATGAAAGTTTTCGGGCAAGCGAGTTGGCACAATCATCCCTAAAAACCCAGCTCGCCCAGGCGCAGCTCAAAGCCCTTAAGATGCAGCTTCATCCGCATTTTCTTTTCAACACGCTGCACTCAATCTCATCCCTCGTTTTGGAAGACCCCGCAAAAGCAAACAGCATGATCGCGCGGCTCGGCGACTTCCTCAGATTAACCCTCGAAAATTCCAACCAGCAGATGGTCAGCCTCAAAGAAGAGGCTGAATTCCTGCGCTGCTATCTTGAGATCGAACAAGTCCGCTTCGGAGATCGACTAACGGTGGCGTTGGAATTGGAACCGCAAACGCTTTCGGTCCAAGTGCCCCACCTCATTTTGCAGCCCGTGGTAGAGAACGCCATCCAACATGCGATCGCACCGCGCGCGACACCAGGTCATATCAACATTGAAGCAAAGCGCCTTAACAATCTGGTTCGACTCGAAGTTAGAGATAACGGCCCAGGGATGGCTTCGAACGATGCTTTGGTTAGAACCGAAGGAGTAGGTTTAAGTAACGTCCGTGCCCGGCTTGATCAAATCTACGGATCCGATTTTCACTTTGAACTTATGAACGGCAAAGACGGAGGACTAACTGTCTTGATGGAAATTCCCTTGCGGCGACAGACCGATTTTTGAACCGTCGACAGCAAATATGAAACATGCGCCGATGAGAGCTTTGATCGCCGATGATGAAGCGCTGGCGCGCAAATTCATCCGCCGAATGTTAAAGGACGATCAGGACATCGAAATTGTCGGCGAATGCAGTGACGGCAAAGAGACCGTCGCGATGATCAGAAAGCAAAATCCGGACGTTGTGTTCCTCGATGTGCAAATGCCAGAGATGGACGGTTTCGCTGTCCTTGGATCGATCGGAATTGAGCGGTTGCCGGAAATTATCTTTGCGACCGCATACGAGCAGTATGCCATTCGAGCGTTCGAGCTTCACGCGCTCGACTATCTGTTAAAGCCTTTCGACCAGGCGCGATTCAAGGACGCGATCAAACATGCAAAAGATCGGTTCCGTTCCGAGCGCCAGAATGAGAGCCGCATGCAAATCACCGCCTTGCTGGAGAGTATCAAAAATAAGCCGCAATACCTCGAACGCCTCATGATCAAGACAGGCGGGCGCATCAGTTTCCTGAGCACGGAC
>Ga0081455_10003692_pt1 | contig 17525 bp, 16 predicted proteins | sample TabmetS3T2R1_FD_70207 | JGI IMG/M metagenome (GOLD analysis project Ga0081455, IMG submission 70207) | Tabebuia heterophylla rhizosphere microbial communities from the University of Puerto Rico - S3T2R1 | ecosystem: Host-associated > Plants > Roots > Rhizosphere ...
TTTTCCTGTTGTGTCGGGGCGTGGCGTTCGCTGCGGATCCGGCGCCGGATCCGTTGGCTGCAGCGCGCGCGCACTATCATGCCGGGCACTACGACGACGCCGTCGCCGAGACGAAGAAAGTGGGAACGGCAGCCGCCCATGCGTTCGCCGCGCATGCGCTCGTGGCCAAGGCCATCAGCCAGCTGCCCTTCGATCAGCGCCTGCCCGTGCTGCGCATCGCGGATGCGGAAGCCGATGCCGCGATCGCCGCCGACGGCAAGCTCTTCGACGGCCATTTGCAGAAAGTCATGGTCTTCAGCGAGATGGAGCGTTTCAAGGGCGACCTCGGCGGCGCGCTCAAAGGCGCGGCCGGCAAATCCCGCGCTATGATCCAGCAAGCGCTCGATATCGAGCCCAACAATCCCTGGGCCCTGGCTGCGCTCGGGGGCTGGAATCTCGAAATTGCGCGCCGCGCGCCGATTGGCATGGGCAAGATCCTGTTCGGCGCAAGCCGCGCGCAGGGGATCGACGCGTTCGAGCGGGCTTTGCGCGCCGACCCGAACAACTCGCTGATCCGTTACGAGTTCGGCATGTCGCTTCTTTCGCTCGACCCGAAGCAAAATCGCGCACGGGCCGAAGAGCTGCTGAACGCTGCGCGAGTCATTCCGAGCGAGGACGCGTTCACCCGCTTCGTGCAGAAACGCGCAGACCACCTGCTCGCGCTGCTCGCGGCCGGCGACCACGACAAGCTCAACACGACGCTCGCGGTCTATCGCGGCGAGGTGCCCGCGCCCACTTGATCACTCGCACGCCGGCAGATCGAACCCGAAGGATCTGAGGAGGTCCTCCAGGGCCTTCAGTTCGAACGGCTTGGTGAGGAATTCCACGGGCCCGGGCGAGAACCTCTCCTGGCCGAGACTGTCCCCATAACCGCTGGCGACGATCAGAGGCAGCTGCGGGTCAAGCGCGCGAAGCTCCGCTGCCAGCACATCGCCCTTCCGATCCGGCAAGCCGAAGTCGATCACCGCCGCGCCGATGCCTTCATCGCAAGCGCGCATCTGATCGACGGCTTCCTGCGCGGTCGCGGCCTCGTCCACGGTGAAGCCCAGGCTTTGCAGATGCTCGGCCAGGAGCATCCGCACAAGCGCTTCGTCGTCGACGACAAGAATTCTCCGGTTGCGGCTCTGCGCCAAGCGATCTCCATGTCCCAGGGGTTTGATGCCGAGCATAACTTAAGACCCGGCCGGCCCCCAAAGACTGTTATGGTTGTGCGGTCAATACAAGGCTCCGAGCGAACGGAGGCCACGGGAGAACGCGATCATGCCCCTTAGCAGATCTCGACGGTTGGCGATCACGGCGGCGGCCGGGATTGTTGGCCTCTGCGCCTGCGCCACGAAACCCACCCCATATATGCCGGCCACAGCGACGAGCGGATACGGCTATAGCGAGCAGCAAATCGAGCAGAACCGATTTCGCATCAACTTCAGGGGAAATGCCGCCACGCCGCCGGATCGCGTCGACACCTATCTTCTCTACCGCGCCGCCGAGCTCGCCAAGGCCCAAGGGTTCGACTCCTTTATTCTGAGCAAGCATCAGATCGAGGTCGCCAAACGCTCGGGCGGGGGACCGACGCTCAGCATCGGCGGCATGGGCTTCGGCGGCGGAAGCACCGCCATCGGAGGCGGCGCCGGCTTTACGTTCGGAGGTGGCGCGCGCGGTTCTCTCTATGAAACCTACGCCGACGTCTTGATGAAGAAAGGACCCAAGGCTCCTGGCGATGTTCAGGCCTATTCGACCGACGAGGTGCTCGCGCGCCTGCAAGGTACCGTCAAGCCGGCGCCGGGCAAATGAAGTCTCCGATGAGTGAAAGGGCCGACGCCGCATGAGCGTGGACATGGCGACACTGGTCGGCGGTGTTGCGGCAACGCTGTCGACGGCAAGCTTCGCGCCGCAAGCCTGGAAGATCATCAAGACGCGCCATACGAAGGACATCTCGACCGGGATGTACACGCTGACCGTCGTGGGCTTCGCTCTTTGGTTCGCCTACGGTGTTCTTCTCGGACAATGGCCGCTCATGGCGAGCAACGGGATCTGTCTGTTGCTGTCGGCCTTCATTCTCGGAATGAAGCTTCTACCCCCGAGCGGCAAACGCGCCGTCGCGGAGACATTGGATCCACGCGAAGAGGCCTGAGGAACGCTATTCGGCCGCGTCCCGGCCGCATTGCTCATCGAGGGCGAGACGGATATTTGCCCGCATCGTCTCGAGCGTCCGCATCGTGATTTCCAGATCCCGCGGCGAAATGCTCTTGTTGAACTTCGGCGTCATCGCCTTGACCTTATGGAAAAGGTCGTCCGAGAAAGCTTCACCTTTGTCGGTGAGCTTGATCCGCTTGATGCGGCGATCCTCTTTCTGCGAAAGGCGCTGAACGAGTCCAGCATCTTCGAGCCGATCGATCATGGCCCCCATCATGGCTTTCTTCACATCGATCAGCTTCGCCAGTTCGCCCTGGCAGATGCCGTCGATCCCCAACCGCGCGATATTGCCGACCGTCCACCAATGGATCCGCGTCAGACCCGAAGCCTTGAAGACGGTATCGAAATATCTCAGGCGCAGCCGCGAAACGTCGTGGATGAGATACCCAATATGGTGGAGGCGCTGCTCGTCCCGTGGAGCATTGGCGGCGAGGCGCCATTTGGCGTCCGGTTTTCCGATGTGATGCATCGAGCTAACCCGTGATATCTTCCTGATGCAACCGCCACCCTTACCCCTATAGGCACTCCGCGACCAGCCAAGCCCTGGACGCACTCGTGTCTGGGAGCGCAGTTGCGCTTGCGAGACATGGACCCCTATAAACGCCAATGGCTCCCGTAGACGATCCGAGGACCTCGACCAACAGGCTGACCGGCAAGGTCGCGCTGATCACGGGATCCTCCCGCGGGATCGGCGCGGCGACAGCTATGCGCCTTGCGCGTGAAGGCGCGCTTTGTCTCGTCCACTCCGTGAACAATGCCGGCATGGCTGCCGCCGTGGTCGAGTCCATCGCCCAGGCGGGCGGCCGGGCTTTGAGCGTCAAAGGCGATCTCGCCAAGGCCGCCGACATCCGGGCCATGTTCGAAGCGATCGATCGGCTGCTGACGGAGACAACAGGCTGCACGCGTATCGACGTTCTCGTCAACAACGCGGCGCTCAGCGAGGACGGCTTTCTCGAGACCCTCACCGAAGCCGACATCGACCGTGTGATCGACGTCAATTTCAAAGGAACATTCCTGGTCACTCAAGCGGCGGTCGCGCGCATGGGCGACGGCGGCCGCGTCATCATGATCTCGTCGCTATCCGCGACGCGCGCCAATCCCGCGCGGGTGCTGTACACGGCGACCAAGGGCGCGCTGAACGCGCTGACGCTGTCGCTCGCGCAACATCTGGGCCCGCGCGGCATCACCGTGAACGCGATCATGCCCGGGCTCGTTGCAACCGAGATGGCCACACAGTTGCCGCAAGATGTGCGCGAGCATTTTGGTTCGCAGATCGCACTGGGCCGCATCGGCGAGCCCGAGGACATCGCCGACGCAGTCGCCTTGCTCGCCTCACCTGACGCGCGCTGGATCACCGGCCAATGGATCGCCGTTTCCGGCGGACAACGCCTCTAGCCGAAATTGCCCGACAATGACGAACTCGGAAAGCGACCGTCCACAGCCGCACGTCTCCGTCTGGGCGATCCTCGTCGCCTTTCTCGCGCTGGGCCTGACATCGTTCGGAGGCCCCATCGCGCATCTCGGCTATTTCCGGAACACCTTCGTGTCCCGGAAGCGCTGGCTGGACGAGCGGAGCTTTGCCGATCTCGTCGCGCTCTGTCAGGTCCTGCCGGGTCCGACATCGAGCCAGGTCGGCATGGGCATCGGTCTGACCAAAGCGGGGTGGCCCGGCATGATCGCGGCGTGGCTGGGCTTCACCCTACCCTCCGCAATTGCGATGACCGTCTTCGGATATGGAACGACCGCCTATCATGACGCCATTCCGCCTGGTCTGCTCCACGGCCTGAAAATCGTCGCCGTGGCCGTTGTCGCGCAGGCCGTTTACGGCATGGCGCGCACACTGTGCCCCGATTGGCGACGGCGTGGATTGGCGCTTGCGGCGGCACTTGCGGTTCTCGTCGTCCCGATCCCGGCGATGCAGATCGTGGTCATCGCAATCGGCGCCTTGGCGGGTCTCGTCCTTCTGAGATCGGAGGTTGCGGCTAGCCCTGCGTCGCTCGCTATTCCCTTGAGCAAGAGACTCGGCCTTTTTTCAATCGCGCTCTTTTTTGTGCTTCTGTTCGGCTTGCCCGTTTTGGCGCCTCTCTTTCCGTCCCAGACGCTCGCCTTGATCGAACGCTTCTACCGCGCCGGCGCGCTGGTGTTCGGTGGCGGCCACGTCGTCCTGCCTTTGCTGCAATCGGCGGTCGTGCCGCCGGGATGGGTGTCGAACGAAAGCTTTCTCGCCGGCTATGGCGCGGCCCAGGCCGTCCCCGGCCCTCTCTTCACGTTTGCGTCCTATCTCGGCGCGGTCATGGAACCTCCTCCGCAGGGATGGGCCGGCAGCGTGATCTGCACGCTGGCGATCTTCGCGCCGTCCTTTCTGCTGATGATCGGAATTTTGCCGTTCTGGGCGCAATTGCGCGACGCCGCGGGCGTCCAAAACGCGCTGCAGGGCGTCAACGCCACCGTGGTCGGCCTGCTGCTCGCAGCCCTTTACACGCCCGTCGCAACCAGCGCGCTGTTGTCGCCGGGGGATTTTGCTCTGGCGCTCGCGGATCTCGCGCTGCTCATGCTCGCGCGCGTGCCACCTGTGGCAATCGTGGGACTTTCCGCGGCGGCGGGCTGGCTCATGTCGATCTGAAGCCGATGCGCGCATGGGTGTTGTCGCAGAAGGGCTTGGTCGCGCTGCCGCCGCACCGGCACAAGCGCGCCTGTGTTACGCGCGCCACGACGCGACCCGTTCCGCTCGTGATTTCGAGATTGCCGCGCACGCGCAGAGGTCCATCCATCTCCGGATCCACCGCAAGCACGCCGTCACGCACGGGGAGCATATCGGCCTCGCCGGTCGGCGGTTCGCCCGTCGCGGCAAAATTCACGTCATGGTGGGATCCGTCGCAATAGGGCTTGTTCTTCGACGCCCCACAACGGCACAGCGTGGCGCGGAAATGCGCGGACGCGCCGTCGAGGCGAATGTCCGCACGCACGGCATAGGGGCCGCCTTCACGAATGGCGATGAGATTGACCGGCGGGGCGGTCTCTTCAGGCCGGCCATCCTTGCGGCGGTAGCGGATCGCGCCTGACGGGCAGACATGCGCAATGGCGGCAAGTGCTTCGACGTCCATCGCGTCCGGGTTGATCCAGGGCCCTTTCACGTTGGCGAGAAAGACATTCGGCGCGCCCGTGACGCAGAAGCGCGCGTGAATGCACTTCTTGCCCTCATAAAGCAAAGTCAGCTTCTCGCCCTCGATCTCGTCGACACCGTCAACGACGACGGGCGTGGGCGGTGTCCCTGCAGGGGCCGGCGAAGCCGCCGTTTTGACCGCGGCAGGCGCGACCGGCCCCTCTACGCTCGGGCTGAACCCCTGGCGGGCTCGGCGCTCGAGATCCGCAATGCAGCGTCGCGCCGTCTCGATGCGCCGATCGTTTTGCGGCGCGAGGGTTGCGGCGCCATCGGCAAGCTCCTTGAAGCGCTCGACGAAAAAGCGTCGTGCCGCCGCGCCGGGCGGGAAGGGAGCCGCATCGCGGAGCGCGGTGAAGGACATGCCCGCATGACAGCCGGGATTGGATGGGCCGGCGGGAAGCCGCGCGGCGCGCTCGCCCAACGGCGTCATGGCGCGCATCAGCCCGACGGCAAGGTCGACGGCAAGACACTTCTCGGTCGACCGGCCGACGACATAGGAATAGGCGATGAGACGAAGCATGAGCGCATAGCACGCATTCGCGAGATCGACGATGCGTGCCGCGTCCTCGTTTTCCAACCAGACGCGGGCGCCGGCGCGGACCGGCCGCCGCAGCACAGGATTCTCGGCCGCGGGGAAGGCCGGCGCGAAGTCAGGGTTCGCAGCGCGCAGAGCGGCCAGCTCCGTTCGGATTTCGATGAACCGCTCGTAATGCGATCCTTTGCTGTGAGCGGGCGCACCCTCGCCCTGCACGACGATAGCGTCGAAGGCTGCGAGCGCCGTTTTCAAACAGATGACGGGCTTTGCCGCAGGAAGCGGCACTTCATCCTGCGATATCTGAAGGCCCGGATCGCCGCAGAACGCGATCTCTTCGCCCTTCAGTTCGACGAAGCGGCGCAACCGCTCGCCGAGCCGCGCATAGAACGTGCCGACCGTGTCGTAATCGATCGGCATCGGCGTCAGGCGCGGACCTTGGACGCCGCGTGTGAACACGAAGTCGGGCTGAAAGCCGTCTCCGTCCGGTTCTGGCGCGCCTTCTGGCCGTTCGAGATAGATGAAATGCTGCAGAACCGCGTCGTTGAAGGGCGCGAGCTTGACCACGACGCTCGCCGGCAGGCCACCCGAATCGAGCGGGAAATTGCCGCGTCCGAACCGCGGCGCGCCACCCAGCGCCGCGGTGATGTTCCACACCGCCGTGAGATGACCCATCTCGTCCACCGCGACCGCAATGATCGCGCGCCGCCAGCGCTCGACCGCGGCCGCCTCATCGGGCGTGAGACCTTCCTCGACGCCGGACTTGAGGCTGAAGGCCGCGTAGAGGTAGGTGCACATCAAATTGTGCTCCAGCTCCGCCGCTTCATAGAGCTGATGCAGCAACTGCTCCCGGCTTATGGACTCGGCCATTGCAGTCTCGGACGTCAGCTGTTCTCGGTGCGGCGGCTCGCTTCGTAGAGAAACCAGACGCGCCCTTCGGCTTCGTCGATCCAGACCTCGAGCATGCTCGCGGTCGCTACGTCATTGTGCTCGTCGCACAAATCGTGGGTCTCCCGCATATAGGAAATGAGCGCGAGATTGTCTTCGCGCAACTCCGACAACATGTCGAGCGGCGTCACAAAGTCGGCGTTGTTGTCCTCGAGGCGCTGAAGGCGCGCGATGTTGCCGATCGAGCGCAAGGTGGTGCCGCCGATCTTGCGGACGCGTTCGGCGATCGCATCGGTCGTGGCGTAGATCTGCGTGGCCTGATCGTCCAGGAGCAGGTGATAGTCACGAAAATGTGCGCCGGAAACGTGCCAATGAAAGTTCTTGGTCTTCATATAGAGCGCAAAAATGTCGGCGAGCAGCGCGTTGAGAGCGGCGCTCAGATCCTTGGTCGCGTTGGATCCGAGATCGGTCGGCGTGTTGAGAGGGGCCCTGCGGCGCGCCTTCGCATCATTCGTGGTCATAAGCTCGCTCCTGTGTTCGGCTGGCCATGAAGGCGCCCTTTGTCCAACGCCTTCAAAAACTTGAGAGGGTGTGGCTCACCTGCATCCTGAGTGTGGCGGGGTGTTGGCTTGGCGGTCCATTAAAGGCCTTTGGCGCTCACGCTTCAAGGAGAGCTTCCAGCGTCTCGACGGTGTCGGCTTCGGGGGCCGGCTTGTCCCACCGGATGCGGCTGAACCGGGGAAACCGCAAGGCGAGCCCCGACTTGTGGCGCGTCGAGCGTTGCACGGCGTCGAACGCGACTTCGACCACGAGCGCCGGTTCCAACTCCCGCACGGGCCCGAAGCGATTGGTCGTGTGAGCGCGCACCCAGCGATCGAGCTTCAGAAGCTCGTCGTCGGTGTAGCCCGAATAGGCCTTGCCCACGGGAACGAGCCCACTTTTTCCCTTGGCATCTGGGGCAAGCCAACAACCGAAGGTGTAGTCGGAGTAGAAGGATGACCGCTTGCCGTGCCCGCGCTGGGCATACATCAGGACCGCATCGATGGTGAGCGCGTCGCGCTTCCACTTGAACCACGGGCCTTTCGGCCGGCCGGATACATAGGGACTGTCGCCGCGCTTGAGCATCAAGCCCTCGATGGCGGCGGCGCGTGCGCTTGCGCGCAAGGCGGCGAGTTCGGCCCAATCTGAGAACGCGATCATGGGCGAGAGGTCGAAACCCGGGCCTTGATGACGCGCATACCACGCTTCGAGCCGCCCCCGTCTCACATCGAACGGGAGAGGCCGCAAATCTTCCCCGGCCTCGAACAGAAGATCGTAGAGCCGCACATGCGCGGGATATTGCTCCATCACTTTTCCGGTCACGCCTTTGCGGTTCAGACGCTGCTGAAGCTCGTTGAACGATGAGATGTCGAGCCCTTCACGGCCCGGCCGCGCGATCAGAAGCTCGCCGTCGAGCACCCCGTCGAACTGCATCTTCTCGAGAATGTCGGGAAACGATCGGCCGATATCTTCGCCGCCGCGGGAATAGAGACGCCGGTGATCGCCTGCCCGCACCAGCTGAACGCGGATGCCGTCCCATTTCCATTCCGCGCGATAGCTCTTGGGATCGAGCGCGTCGAGATCCTTTTCGTCGAGCGGCGTCGAGAGCATGAAGGGACGAAACGCCGCCGACGCATTCGGATCGGGTCGCGGCCCTCGCCCCTCCGCCCAGTGGAAAAGCGCTTCGTAAGGCGGCTCCAGGCTGTGCCAGACCTCCTCGATGTCTTCGAGCGTGACGGCACCCCCGCGTTCCGCTGCGAACTCGGCGATCGCGCTTTTGGCGAGACGCGCGGACACACCGACGCGCAGCGCGCCGGTGATGAGTTTCAACAAGGCCCAGCGCTCGTTGGTCCCGAACCTGTCGAGCAGGTTCACCAGAAGCTGCGGAAGATCGCTGCGCGATGCGGTCTCGAGCTTGGCGATGATGGTACCGAGACCATCGTCCGACGCGTCGGTTGCTTCGGCCCTCGGCATCCACAGCAACGCCACCGTCTCGGCGAGATCGCCGACATAATCGTAGGAGAGCGAAAACAGCGTCTCGCCCACGCGTTCGACGGCGAGGCCGCGCAACAGCGCGGGCTTGGCGTTGGCGAGCGATAAGCCGCCGGTGAGAGCGGCCACTGCGAAGCCGCGATCAGGATCCGGCGCATCGCCGAGATAGGCTTTGAGCAGACGCAGCTTGCCGTTCCGGCTCGGCTGAAGCGAGAGGCTGTCGAGCAACGCGGCGAAGCGCTTCATTCGCCGTCGTCCTCCTCGCGTCCGAGGAGATCGAGCGCGATCGCCTTGAACCCTTTCTGCTCGGCGGCGTAGATGAGCGCCTGCTCCTCGCCATGGGTGACCCAGATTTCCGGCGCGCCGACATCGTCCAATGTCTGCAGAAGCTCGTTCCAATCGGCGTGATCGGACAGAATCAGCGGCAACTCCGCGCCGCGCTGGCGGGCACGCGCACGCACGCGCATCCACCCCGACGCGACGGCCGGCAGAGGATCGGGCAGACGCCGTGTCCAGCGGTCGCCCAAGGCCGAGGGCGGACAAAGGACGATCTCTCCCTTCAAGTCGTCCTTCGCTTCCTCGGCGATGCTGCGCAGCTCGCCGAACTCCAAACCGAAGGACTGGTAGAGATCGGTCAGTGGCTTGAGCGCGCCATGCAGATAGATTGGCCGGTCATAGCCCGCTTCACGCAAGAGCCCCAGAACGCGCTGGCATTTGCCGAGCGCATAGACGCCGACGAGATGGGCGCGATCGGGAAAGATCCTGAGCGAGCCCAGCAAGCGCGCGATCTCGCCCTCGGCGGGCGGGTGGCAGAACACGGGCAGCGCAAAGGTCGCCTCGGTGACAAAGACATCGCAGGCGACGGCCTCGAACGCGGGACAGGTCGGATCGCGACGCCGCTTGTAATCGCCGGAAATCACGACGCGCTGCCCGTTGTGCTCGAGAACGACCTGGCACGCGCCGAGGATGTGGCCCGATGGCACCAAACGCAGACGAACATCGCCGATCGTCAACGGCTCGCCATAGCCCAGCGGCTGAACTGTCCGAGCGTGATCGTCGCCGTAGCGGCTCGCCATGATCGCGAGCGTTTCGCGCGTGGCGAGCACGACGCCATGCCCGCACCTCGCGTGGTCGCCGTGACCATGGGTGATGACCGCGCGGGCAACCGGGGTGTTCGGATCAACATAAAAAGCGCCGGGCGTGCAATAGAGCCCGGCGTGGGTCACTTTCAGCCAGGTCTTCGGATGATCTTTCGCAGGGCCTGACAGATCTCGTTTCCTCGCTCGTGGCTCACGGGCCGGCAACGATCCCGCGGTCGTGCAGCGCGCCGATTTGTGAGGCGCTGAATCCCAACACCTCGGCCAAAACGTTATCGGTATGCTCGCCGAGGCGCGGCGCGGGACGAAGCGCCTCCATCTCCGCGCCGAACCGCAGCGGGGATCTCGGTGTCAGATAGCGACCGATGCCGGGTTGCTCAAGGTGGCCGAACATCGGATTTAAGGGCGAGCAGCGTGGATCCTCGGCCACAAGCTGGCCGAAGGTCTGGTAAGGCCCCCAGAGCACACCGCTGCCCTCGAACACGCCCCGGATCTCCTGCAGCGTCCGCGCTGCGCACCAGGGAGCCAGCACGCCGGCAATCGCGTCACGCGCCTGGAAGCGCTCGCCTTCGAGATCGAGATTCAACCCCGTGTCGACCTGGACCCGGTCGAACGCCGCGGCAAGACCGGTCGCCTTGCCGATCGCTTTCCACTGCCGCGTCGAGATCGCGACGATCATCACCCGCCGCCCATCCGCTGTCGCGAAATCCCGCCCGAACGCGCCATAGAGATCGTTTCCGATCGCCGTCCGCGCCGTGCGGTTGATCTCGACCTCGGCGATCAAGCCGAGATCGCCGATCGTCGCCAACATCACGTCGGAGAGCGAAAGCTTGATCTCCCGGCCCTTTCCGGTCCGGTGACGCTGCCGCTCGGCCGCGAGCAATCCCGTCGAGATGTAAAGCCCGGTCGCGACATCCCAGGCGGGCAAGACGCTGTTGACGGGACCGTCGCCTGTGCCGGTGACCGATGGGAAACCACCGGCGCATTGAATCGTGTAGTCGACCGCCGTGGTTCCGTCCGCATTCCCCGTGAGCGCGAGCATGATGAGATCCGGCCGCTTGGCGCTCAAAGCCGCATAGCTCATCCAGCCGCTCGTCGACAAATTGGTGAGCAGAATGCCACTGTTCTCGCCCGGCGACGTGATGAGCGCTTCCGCGATCTCGCGTCCTTCTGGCGTGTGAAGCGCGAGCGCGACCGAACGCTTGCCCTTGTTCAGGCCGGCCCAATAAAGGCTCTTGCCCTCTGCGGTCACGGGCCAACGCGTAATGTCGATGTTGCCGCCGATGGGATCGATCCTGATGACGTCGGCGCCCAGCCGCGCCAGCGTCATGCTTCCTATGGGTGCCGCGACAAAGGCAGACACTTCGACGATGCGGAGATCTGCGAGGGGAAGCTCAGCCACGCGCGCGCTCCTTCAGTCCAATAGGCCGCGGGCGATGACCTGCGCCTGAATCTCGGCTGCGCCCTCGAAGATATTCAGAACGCGCGCGTCGCAGAGAACGCGGCTGATCGGAAATTCGAGCGCAAAGCCGTTGCCGCCATGAATCTGCAACGCAGCGTCCGCATTGGCCCAGGCCACGCGCGCCGCGAGCAGCTTCGCCATGCCGGCCTGGATGTCGCAGCGCTGATTCCGATCTTTTTCACGCGCGGCGAAATACGTGAGGCGGCGCGCGATCATGGTTTCCACCGCCATCCAGGCGAGCTTGATCGCGATACGTGGAAACGCGATCAGCGGCTTGCCGAACTGGACTCGCGTCAAGGCGTAAGCAAGGCCAAGCTCGAGCGCGCATTGCGCGACGCCGACCGCGCGCGCACCGGTTTGAATGCGCCCGGTTTCGAGCGTCGCCATGACCTGCTTGAAGCCGTTGCCTTCGACGCCTCCGAGCAAACTCGACGCCGGCACCTCGAATCCGTCGAACCTGATCTCGTATTCCTTCATGCCGCGATAACCCAGCACCTCGATCTCGGTGCCGGACATCCCGGCCGCAGGAAACGGTGTGCGCTCGTCGCCGCGCGGCTTGGGTGCGAGGAACATCGAAAGCCCGCGATGATTTCTCTCGCCCGGATCCGTTCGCGCGAGCAGCGTCATCATGTCGGCCCGGCTCGCATGGGTGATCCAGGTCTTGTTGCCGGTGATCCTGTAGACATCTCCATCGCGCACCGCGCGCGTTTGCACAGAGCCCAGATCGGATCCGGAGTTGGGTTCTGTGAAAACAGCGGTCGGGAGAATTTCCCCGCTGGCGATCCTGGGCAACCAGTGACGCTTCTGCTCAGCTGTGCCGCTCATGCGGATGAGATCGGCCGCAATCTCGGAGCGTGTGCCGAGCGACCCGACACCGATATAAGCGCGGGACAGTTCCTCGGAGGTGACGGCCATCGCGAGCTTGCCGAGCCCATGGCCGCCGAACTCTTCCTCGATCGTGAGTCCGAACGCGCCGAGCTTCGCCATGCCGTCGACGACGTCGAGCGGGATATACGCATTGTCGAGATGCCAGCGATGCGCATGGGGCTCGACCTCGGCTGCGCAGAATTTCCGAAACTGCTCGCGCACCAGCGACAAGGTCTCGTCGAGAGCGGGTTCGCCGAAATGGCCATGACGAATGTGCTCGGCGATGCGAATCTTGAGCCGCGCATCCGTTCCCGCCGCGACCAGTGGCCGAACGGCTTCGTCGAAGCGAGCGAGCGAACTCGCAGGAATGTTCAAATCGGTTGGCCGGATCATCTCGACTTGGCTCAGCACGATACCGCCACGCATTTGCGCGAGGTATTCACCGAAGCCAGCAAGCGCGAAAGCGGCTTCGAGATCGCCCAACTTGCCCTGGGACTGAAGCTCCAAAGCCCAGCTGCGGAGCTGTTCGAGCGCAGCTACATAGGTGGCGACCCAGGCGAAGCCGTGTGCGGCAAACTGATGGAGCTGGAGCGCTTCCGCGTCGACCGTTCCTCTCGGCGCAACCAACCCGCGCACGCTGACGCGCGCCGCGGCCAGAAAGTCATTTGCAGCGGCGAGCCCAACTTCTGTTTGCGCAAACAGCTCCGTATGCGGAATCGGGCGGTTCGAACTCATCGCTTCAACCAGGTCCGACGGCATCCACGGTCCTCGACAGAGAATGACAAGCTATGCTTGATTGTCGCTTGAGGATATCGAGGCTCACTGGTTTGGCAAGGGTGACGGCAATGGGAATTCTCTCAGGAAAATCTGTGGCGGTTACGGGCGCGGGACGCGGCATCGGGCGCGGGATCGCGCTGCTCTGTGCGTCCGAAGGCGCCAAGGTCGTCGTCAACGACTATGGCGGATCCGCGGAGGGCGAAGGGTCCGACGCCGGCCCGGCGCAACAGGTGGTGGACGAGATCGCTGCGGCGGGTGGCGAAGCCGTCGCCAATGTGGCGAGCATTACCGATCCGGCCGGCGCGACCAGCATCGTCGAGGATGCCGTGAAGCATTTCGGCCGCATCGATGCCGTCGTCAACAACGCGGGCTTCCTGCGCGACAGGATCTTCCATCGCATGAGCGTGGTGGATTGGGACGAGGTCGTCGATGTCCACCTGAACGGCTATTTCTATGTTGCCAAAGCAGCCGCGCCCCATTTCAAGGAGCAGGGCTTTGGATCCTATGTTCACTTCACCTCTGCATCCGGCCTTGTCGGAAATTTCGGCCAGGCCAATTATGCGGCGGCGAAAATGGGCGTCGTCGGCCTCTCCTACTCGATCGCGCTCGACATGCAACGCTTCGGCGTTCGCTCGAATTGCATCGCACCCTTTGCCTGGAGCCGGCTCATCGGCACGATCCCGACCGATACGGAAGCGCAGAGAGAACGTGTCGAGCGCGTGAAGCAGATGAAGCCCGAGAAGATCGCCCCGCTGGTCGCGTATCTTTGCTCCGATGATGCCCGTGACGTGACGGGCCAGATCTTCGCCGTGCGGCGGAATGAGGTATTCCTGTTCAGCCGGCCGCAGATCTTGCGCTCCATCCATCGATCGGAGGGGTGGTCGCCGCAGTCGATCAAGGAGGAGCTGATGCCCGCGCTGAAGCCGAGCTTCTCGCCACTGTTGCGCTCGCCCGAAGTGTTCTGTTGGGATCCGGTCTAGCTCTTGCGAAGCGCCGGACGCAGCTTGATCGCATTGTCGTCGCCGAACACTTCCTGGATCTCGACGACATTGCCGTCTGGATCGCGCCCATAGACCGTGCGCACCCGGGCATCCGGCACGTCGAGCAGCGTGCGGTGCAGCGTCACTCCGGCCTTGGTGAGCTTTTCGATCTCCGTGTCGATGTCTTCGACGTCGAAGCAGATGTGGGTATATCCGGGATTGCTGACGGGTCGGCGAGGCTCGTATTTTCCGGCGGGCGATTTGTAGCGGAACAACTCCAGCATCACATTGCCGGCATTCAGCATGACGACGTCCGCCACCGAGCCCTTCAGGCCGACAAGGAGATCCATGTCCTCGCTGTCGGCCCATGACGCCTCGAACACAGTCTCGAAGCCGAGCGCGTCGCGGTAGAACTCGAGCATCCGCTCGAAATTCTGCGCAGTGATGGAGACGTGGTGAATGCCGCGGATCATCTTGGGGCTCCCATGTTTCTTTCTGCCGGTGAGCATCCGACGTTTTGCCGCCGGTCGCCTTGCCCGGCGCTGCAGTGAGCGTTGCCGGTGGCCGCTTAGGCTGGGCAAACGATGCTGTCCTGTCAAACATGATGTGGCCCCGCCCCACCAGTGCGGAATAATACCCCGACCATTTCGACCGCAGATCGGAGGGTGCATGAGGGAGCCGGAAACGCCGCCCGGACCAATCGTCGTGTCCGGACCGGACGCCGTCTCGTGGGACGACGAAGCCGACGTCGTGATCGTAGGCTTCGGCGGCGCGGGCGCGGCGGCCGCGATCGAAGCACGCGACCGCGGCGCCGATGTTCTGGCGATCGACCGTTTCGACGGCGGGGGCGCGACATCCTTCAGCGGCGGCATTCTCTACGCCGGCGGCACGAAACATCAGGCAGCTTCCGGCTTCAACGACACGCCCGAGGAGATGTTCAAATATTTGCGCGCGGAGAACAGCCCGGTGCGCGACGACACGCTGCGGCGGTTCTGCGAAGGCAGCAACGGCGATCTCGAGTGGCTCGAGGCAAACGGCGTGCCCTATGGCAGCAATGCCTATCTGGAGAAAACGACCCATCCACCGAACGGTCACTGGCTCTATTACTCCGGCAACGAAAAGCTGCCGGCGTTCAAGGCCAAGGCGAAGCCCGCGCCGCGCGGACATAGACCACTCACACCCGGGCAAGGCGGACATCTTCATTATGCAAAGCTGCGCCAGTCGGCGCTTGCCAAGGGCGTTCGCGTTTTGCCGCACGCGCCTGCGACCCAATTGATCGTGGATACTGGCGGCGCGGTCATCGGTGTCGAGGTGAATGCGTTGCCCGAAGCGCTTTGGGAGCGGCACAGGGCGTTCTATGCGGTGATCAATCCCTGGCGGCCGTTTCACGGCAAGCGCTCGGAGCGTGCGGTCGCCGACTGCAATGCATTCGAGCAATTGGTCAATTCACCGCGCCGGATTCGCGCCCACGGCGGCGTTATCCTGTCCGCCGGCGGCTTCATCTACAATCTCGACATACTGCGCCGCCATCGTGATGTGCTCGCCCGGAACTTCACCGGGCTGCTGCGGCTCGGCTCGCTCGGCTGCGACGGCAGCGGCATCGAGCTCGGGCGCGCGGCCGGCGGCACGACCGCGCTCATGGATCACGTGTTTCTCGGCCGCTCGATCGCACCGCCGGAAGCCTTTGTCGACGGCATCATCGTGAACGCCAAAGGCGAACGCTTTTCGAGCGAAGACGCCTATATCTCGGCGCTCGGCGAAGCCATCTCGCGCCAGCCGGACAATGGCCGCGCCTGGCTTATTCTGGACCGCGCCTCGTTCTGGGAGGGCATCAAGCAATCGCTGTTTCCCGGCGCCGGACGTTTCTGGATCTGGGGGGCGCCGGCGCTGCTCAATGTGCTGGCGGGCGGCACGAAGCGCGCCGAGACCGCACGGGCCTTGGCCCAGAAAATCAAGGTCGACGGTGCGGAGCTCGAGCGCACGCTTGCGACTTTCAATGCCGCGGCGGCGAGCGGAACGGCGGACCCGCTCGGCAAGTCGCCGGACAGAATGCGCGCGCTCGCCCCACCGTTCTATGCGGTGAATGTCTCGCTCATCAATCAATTCGGCCCAACTTTCGCATTCACGCTGGGCGGGCTTGTCGTCGACGAGGAGACGGGCGAGGTCAAGCGCGCGGACGGCTCGGTCATTCGAGGCCTCTACGCCGCAGGCCGCAGCGCCGTCGGGCTGTGCTCGAACAGCTATATGAGCGGCATGTCGATCGCCGACACGGTGTTCTCCGGCCGTCGCGCGGCCCGCGACGCCGTCCGAAAGCTCAATCCGCAAGCCGCACCTCAACAGTCCGCATCCATCGCCACCTGACACGCCCATCGAATGCTAAGATCGCCAACCCTTCATTTGACGGAGCGCCCTCATGGACACCTTGCCCCCCGGCTACAAGCCCGTCGGCGAACGCCGCTACCGCGAGACGTCCGGGCTCTATTGGGAGGATTTCGTGCCGGGGGATGTGTTCGAGCATCGGCCGGGCCGCACCCTGCTCGAAGCGGACAACACCTGGTTCACCCTGCTCACGCTCAACAGCCAGCAGATTCATTTCGATACCGAATTTGCGGCGAAGACCGAATGGAAGAAGCCGCTGATGAACTCGACCTTCACGCTCGCGGTGCTGACCGGCATGAGCGTGCGCACGGTGAGCGGCAAGGTCGTGGCCAATCTGGGTTGGGACAAGGTCAAGATCCCCCACCCTCTGTTCGCCGGCGACACGCTTTATGCGGAGACCACCATCCTTTCGAAGCGCGAATCCCAGAGCCGCCCGACCCAGGGGCTCGTCACCGTGTTCACGCGCGGCCTCAACCAGGACGGCGTCGAGGTGATGAGCTTCGAGCGGACGGTGCTCGTCCATCGCCGCGGCCAGTCTCCGGAAGAGGCCGCCAAATATTGAAGCCGTGCCGCCGCGCGGGATGCTAATGTCCGGCTGAAAAAACATTGGAGAGGAAACGTTCCATGGCCTTCACGCATGTCGACAAGCCGTTCCGCATCAAAAATCTCGAGCTGAAAAATCGTATCGCCCGCTCGGCGCATGGAACGAATCTCGGCCACGGCACGGTCAACGACGATCTCGTCGCCTATCACGAGGCGCGCGCCCGCGGCGGCGTCGCGCTCACGATTATCGAGCTCATCTCGGTCCATCGTTCGAGCGCCGGGCTCACCGATGTCTGGACGCCCGGCCTCGGCGAGGGCTACGCGAAGCTCGTGAAGGCGTGCAAGCCGCACGGCATGAAGCTCTTCCAGCAGATCTGGCATGGCGGCATCCAGGGCATGAATCTCAACGGCCCCGCGCCCTGGTCCGCGTCCGATGTCGCGAGCTCCAAATTCCCGATCGTGCCCATCCCGATGACGCAGGGCATGATCGACGAGGTGATCGCGGCCTTCGCCGACACCGCGCGCAAATGCGAGGAATGGGGCCTCGACGGCGTCGAGGTCCATTGCGCGCACA
>Ga0081455_10003693_pt1 | contig 17525 bp, 13 predicted proteins | sample TabmetS3T2R1_FD_70207 | JGI IMG/M metagenome (GOLD analysis project Ga0081455, IMG submission 70207) | Tabebuia heterophylla rhizosphere microbial communities from the University of Puerto Rico - S3T2R1 | ecosystem: Host-associated > Plants > Roots > Rhizosphere ...
AGTGCCGGCTTTTAGCACCGGGTCAACGATGCGCCAAGCCTCTTCCACATAGTCTTCGCGGGCAAACAAGGAAGCATCTCCTGCCATGGCGTCGCCCAGCACCCGTTCATAGGCGTCCATCTCCTCGGCACCGGGATGGTGACTGGCTAGTAACTCTACAGGTTCGCCGATCATCTTCTCCTCCTGGTCCATCACGGTCAGACCAAAGGCAGCCGTGACTTCCGGGCTGATGCGGAAGCGGAAATAGTTCTGTGCGGGGGTGCAGGTTGGGAAAACAATCGGCGGCCGGCGCAGACGGACCACAATCTCCGTGGAGGTCACGGGCAACGACTTGCCGGCTCGAATGTAAAACGGCACACCTTGCCAGCGCCAGGAGTCGACGTTCAATTGCAACGCGGCGAAGGTTTCGACTTTCGAGTCCGGCGCCACGCCATTCTCCTTCAGGTAGCCACGAAACTGGCCACGGACCAGATTCTTCGCCTCCAGCGGCGGAATAGCCTTGAGTACTTTAACTTTTTCGTCCCGGAGCGTTTCACTATCGGTTCTAACCGGCGGCTCCATCGCCAGGTTAACCAAGATCTGAAACAGATGGTTCTGAACCACGTCGCGGATGGTGCCGGTTTGATCATAGAACGACCCCCGGCCTTGAACCCCGAAATTCTCCGCCATGGTGATCTGCACGCTCTCGATTTGATTGCGGTTCCAGAACGACTCGAGGAGCGCATTCTCGAAGCGGAAAAAGACCATGTTATGCACTGGTCGTTTTCCCAAATAATGATCGATGCGGAAGATGTGCTCTTCGTCGAAAGTGCCGAGCAGAATCTTGTTAAGCCCCTGCGCCGAGGTAAGGTCGTGACCGAAGGGTTTTTCGACGACGACGCGAGCCCCGTTGGTACAATTCGCTTTGGCCAGTTGTTCCACGACGAGGCCGAACAGTGCTGGTGGAATAGCGAGGTAGTGCGCCGGCCGCTCCGTAGAGCCTAACTCCTTGCGGATAGACTGAAAGGTCGCGGCGTCTCTATAGTCACCATCAACATAATGGAGCAGACGGCAGAGCTTTTCGAAGGCAACGGCATCCACTCCTCCACCAAACTTTTCTAGGCCGTCGCGCGCCCGCCCCCGCAGTTGATCTATGTTCCAACCGGCCTTGGCTACCCCGATGACCGGCACATTGAGATGGCCGCGTTTGACCATCGCTTGCAACGACGGAAAGATTTTCTTGTGGGCGAGATCGCCGGTGGCGCCGAAAAAAACTAGCGCATCCGAATGGGGAACATTCATACTGTCCTCCTCATTTTGCGGATTTTTCCAAATGGCCGCCGAACTCATAGCGCATCGCCGAGAGCAGCTTGTCGGCGAAATCCGCCTCGCCGCGGGAGCTAAACCGCTCATAGAGCGCCGCGCTCAGAACGTGAGCCGGCACCGCCTCGTCGATGGCGGCTTTGATCGTCCAGCGCCCCTCTCCGGAGTCCGAAACTCGGCCTTCGAATTCTTTCAGAGCCGGATCCTGGATCAGGGCGGCCGCCGTCAGGTCCAGCAACCACGAGGCAATCACGCTGCCGCGCCGCCATACCTCAGCGATGTCAGGTAAGTTGAGATCGTATTGATAATGCTCTGGGTCGCGCAGCGGTGTCGTCTCGGCGTCGATTTCATGTTTTTCTTTGCCGACGTTGGCGGAGCGTAGCACCCCCAAACCCTCGGCATAAGCGGCCATGATGCCGTACTCGATGCCGTTATGAACCATTTTGACGAAGTGGCCGGCGCCGTTGGGCCCGCAATGCAAATAGCCTTGCTCGGCGGTGCCGCCAACTTTCTCACGCCCCGGGGTGCGCGGTATCTCGTTGCCCATCCCAGGAGCCAGCCGGGCAAAGATTGGATCGAGGTGCTTGACCACATCGTTCTCACCGCCGATCATCATGCAGTAACCTCGCTCTAAGCCCCAGACCCCGCCGCTGGTGCCGACGTCGACGTAGTGTATTCCTTTCGACGCCAGTTCCTTGGCGCGTCGGATGTCATCTATATAATAGGAATTGCCGCCGTCGATGAGAATGTCATCGCGTTCGAGATTAGGCAGGAGATCGGCGATGGTCTGATCCACGACCGCGGCCGGGACCATCAACCACACCGCCCGCGGCTTGGCCAGTTTTTTAACAAAATCGCCGAGGGAAGAAGAGCCGACGGCCTTCTCCTCGACCAACTCCTGGATTGCTTTCTGCGACCTGTCGAAGACCACACATTCATGCCCGCCTTTGAGCAGCCGCCGCACCATGTTCGCGCCCATTCTACCGAGACCAATCATTCCAATTTGCATAATAGACTCCTTTCTCAGAACAGATTAAGACTCTCAGACTAAAAGGGCCGGGTGTCTGACTCAAGGTTCCTGGTTTCAGGTGTCGGGTTTCAAATGTCGGAGGTGTTTCACCGGCTGAAACCTGAAGTCTGACATCTCGTATTTACTGCTCCTCCTTCATCACTCGCCGCTCCGTCTCTGACGCCCGAGACGTGAAACCTTTTCCCTATCCCTTGCCGCTCTTCACTTTCTCGACTGCAGCTTGCAGCCGCTGCATAGCCGCTGCGATCCCTTCTTTGGCGTTGAAAATCGCCGAACCAGCCACCAGTACGTTTGCTCCTGCTTCCACCGTGAGGGGCGCCGTTTCTGGATCAATGCCCCCGTCAACCTCCAAGTCGCAGCCGGGCTTGACCTGCTCAATCATCTGGCGCACCCGACGGATCTTCGGTACGGTCGTGGCAATAAAATGCTGACCGCCAAACCCCGGATTAACCGTCATGACCAACACCTGGTCCACGTCCTGTAGGATCTCCTCGAGCGCCGATGCGGGCGTTGCCGGGTTGATGACGATGCCGGGGCCTTTACCCAAGGCCTTTATGCGCTGCACGGTGCGATGCAGATTGTTGTTGCCTTCCCAGTGAACCAAAAGCGAATCGGAACCGGCTTCGGCAAACTCTTCCAGGTAAAGATCAGGGTCCGAAATCATCAGATGGGTTTCCAGGTGGAGGCGCGTTATGGGCCGCAGCGACTGGACGACCACTGCGCCGATGGAAATATTAGGCACAAAATGGCCGTCCATAACATCCACGTGGATCCGGTCAGCTCCGGCCTTCTCCGCCTCTTTTACCTGCTCGCCCAAACGGGCAAAGTCAGCAGCGAGAATTGATGGGGCCAGTTTTACTAGACTCTTGTCCATTTTTGGCTTCGAACCTTTCTCCTTCATTCACCACCGAGGTTGAGTCCGCTGGCCGGTCATGTTTTCACGACGCCGCCTTCAGCTTTCGATAATGTCGGATCAGATTATTGGTTGAATTATCATGATTGAGGCTCGGCTCTGCCCTGCTCTCGAGTTCCGGAATGATGCGTTGGGCCAGCACCTTGCCCAGCTCGACGCCCCACTGATCGAAGGAGTCGATATGCCAAATCGCGCCCTGAGTGAAGACGTTGTGTTCGTAAAGAGCGACGAGTTTGCCTAGGACTTCCGGGGTGAGTCGCTCGGCGATGATAGTATTCGATGGACGGTTGCCCTCGAATACACGGGCGGGTACGAGCCGATCCGGTGTTCCTTCCGCCTTTACATCCTCAGGCGTTTTGCCGAAGGCCAGTGCCTCAGTTTGGGCGAACACGTTGGCCATTAGCATGTCGTGGTGCCGGCCGAGCGGATTGAGCGTCTGAGCAAAGCCGATGAAATCACATGGAATCAGCCTCGTTCCCTGGTGGATCAATTGGTAAAACGAATGCTGACCGTTGGTTCCAGGCTCCCCCCAATAGATGGGACCGGTATCGTAATCGACCCTCTTACCATCGAGAGTCACATGTTTGCCGTTGCTTTCCATGGTCAACTGCTGCAGATAAGCCGGAAAGCGCTTGAGATATTGCTCATAGGGCAACACCGCCACGGTTTGCGCATCGAAGAAGTCGTTGTACCAGACGGCCAAGAGGCCCATGAGCACAGGCAAATTGCGCTCAAAGGGCGCGGTGCGGAAATGTTCGTCCATCTCATGGAAACCATTCAACATGGCGCGGAAGTTATCCGGGCCGATAGCCATCATTGTCGAGAGCCCGATGGCCGAATCCATGGAATAGCGCCCGCCGACCCAGTCCCAGAATCCGAACATGTCGGCGGTATCGATACCGAACTTCCCTACGCCCTCGGTGTTCGTTGACACGGCAACGAAATGTTTCGCGATCGCTTTTTCATCACCGCGCAGACCTTTAAGTAACCAATCGCGAGCGGTTTGTGCGTTCGTCATTGTCTCCAGGGTCGTGAAGGTCTTCGAGGAAATAATGAAAAGGGTCTCGGCTGGGTCGAGATCTTGGACCGCCTCGGCGAAGTCGGTGCCGTCGACGTTGGAGACGAAGCGAAACGTCATAGTTCTCTCGCTGTAGTGCTTCAAAGCCTCGTAGGCCATCACCGGTCCAAGGTCGGAGCCTCCGATGCCGATATTGATGACATTACGGATACGCTTTCCGGTATGACCCTTCCACGAGCCGCTCCGCACGCGGTCGGAGAAATCGGCCATCTTGTCAAGCACAGCGTGGACCGCCGGGACCACGTTCTCACCATCAACCACGATGGAAGCCCCTTTGGGAGCACGCAGCGCCACGTGCAAGACCGCGCGGTTCTCCGTGATATTGATCTTCTCACCCCGGAACATGGCGTCGATCCGCTCTCGCAGGCCGGATTCTTCCGCCAGTTGCAGGAGCAGCTTGAGTGTTTCGTCGGTGACGCGGTTCTTCGAATAATCCAGGTAGAGGCCCACGGCCTGCGCCGTCATGCGCTCGCCACGCTTCGGGTCATCGGCAAACAGTTTTCGAAGATGCAGGTCGCAAATATTCTTATGATGCGCTTCGAGAGCCTTCCATGCTTTACGCTCAGTGAGCGGCAGAATTTGTGTTGTCATGTTTTGTACTCCTTATCTGAAAATCCGAAATCCGAAGCTCGAGGGTCGGATGTCTGATTCTGGGTTCCTGTTTCAGGTTTCAGGTCTCAGGAGCCTCTCGCGGGCTGAAACCTGAACTCTGACACCTGAAAAAACGGGGCCGAGGGTCGGGTGTCGAGGGGAAATCCTCGTCCCTCGACAATTGTTCCTCGACACTCGTCACTTGCCACTCGACACTCTCTAACTCGCCTTTGCAATGGCTGGGCTTTTGGACGCTGCAACCACCTTGAGCCGGCGGGTCCTTCGTTTCTTCGCTTTCCGAGTTTTTGTGCCAGTGGCACGGCCCTGATTGCCGGCTTTCTGCCAAAGACGAAACCCGCCCAGGAAAGCATTGGCGTTGTCGCCCTCGCGGCATCCCTTAGGTAACTCCTTCAGCTTTTTTACGTTGCCTCCGCCGAGAACCACGTCGTCCGGTTCGAGGGCGGCGATCAGACGCTCCACCACGTCCACTACATGACGCCGCCATTTCTTTTTTCCTCGCTTCTCCAAGCTGCGCTCGCCGACGTAATCCTCATAAGTTCCGTTCTTGTAAGGAAGGTGAGCCAGCTCCATCGGCTCAATGGTACCATCGACGATCATGGTAGTACCGAGACCGGTTCCCAGCCCCAGAAACAGCATCTTGCCGCGCTTGTAGCTACCCAGAGCCTGCATGGCGGCATCATTAACGACCTGGACGGGCCGCCTGAACGCGGCTCTAAAGTCAAACCCCACCCACCCGTGTCCGAGGTTGTGCGGTTCCGCGAGCGGCCGATTCCGGACAACCATCCCGGGATAGCCAATCGATACTGCGTCATACTTCCAGTCCCCGGCTAGTTTCTTAACCCCGGCGACCATCCGCTTCGGTGTCAGTGTAGGCCCCGAGGGAAACTTCCGCGGCTCCGGTTGCCCGGTGGCCAGGATCTTTACGTTGGTTCCGCCGACATCGATGACTAGCACATTCATGATGAAGCCTCCTCACACTTCCTGCGTCTTTGTTTCGCTTGAGCCAATTAGTCTCTCGTATCAAAATCGGGTGCCTTGTTTCGTTTCCTGGTTTCAGGTTTCGGGTTTCAGATGTCAGAGGCCTTTTACTGGCTGAAACCTGAACTCTGACACCTTCTATTGCTCACTCCTCGTCACCCGACACTTGTCCCTCGCTGCGTCTAACTCGCTTTCTTTATGGCGGCGCACTTGGATTCGATCACCCCCATCAGCTCGTTCCAGGAGGCGACGAACGACTTGGCCCCTTCTTCTTGAAGCTGTGCGGCCAAGGCATCGACGTTGATGCCGGCCTTGGCGAACTGATCCAATAGCGCCTCGCATTGGCCGCCGTCGGCCGACATGATTTCGCTGACTTCTCCGTGATCGGCCAGCGCTTTTAAGGTACCCTCCGGCATTGTGTTGACCGTGAAGGGCGCAGCAAGCGCCTTGACGTACAGCACATCCGAAGATTTGGGATCCTTGGTTCCGGTACTCGCCCACAGAAGGCGTTGAGGACGGGCGCCGGCGTTGTAGACACGCTGCCAGCGCGGCGAGCCAAGGAGGTCGCGATAGGCTCTGTACGTACGATTAGCGATGGCGATGCCGAGCTTATCGCGTAGCGCATCCGGCACCTTGCCAGTCACTGCGACGTCCCAACGGCTGATAAACACGGACGCAACCGATCCGATATCGGGCTTGAGCCCGGCCTCTATGCGCCGCTCGATACCGCGCAGGAAGGCCTCGGCCGCAGCAATATACTGTTCGCGGGAGAATAAGAGAGTTACGTTGACCGGTATCCCCGCGAAAATCGCTTCTTCAATAGCCGGGACACCTTCTTTGGTGCCCGGAATCTTGATCAATAAATTCGGTCGCGCAGCCCGGCCGTGTAGCTCCTTCGCGGCGGCAAGCGTGCTAGTTGTGTCGTGGGCCAACAGAGGAGATACCTCCAGCGATACCCAGCCGTCCACGCCGTTGGTGCGGTCGTAAATAGGTCTGAAGAGATCGGCGGCCTGGGTGAGGTCTTCCAGCGCGAGATCGAAAAAAAGCGCTTCGCCCGATTTTCCTTTTGCTAAATCCGCGCGGATCGCGACGTCGTACGCGCTGCTGTTTTTGATGGCGTGATCGAAGATCGTCGGATTTGAGGTCAACCCGGTCACCGACAACTCGTCGATGTAGCGCTTGAGCGTGCCGCTGGTGAGTAGATCGCGCGTGATATTGTCGAGCCAGATACTCTGGCCCAGGTTGTGAAGCAGTTGGGTCGCTTTCATGGTTTCACCTCCATAGAAATTTAGATCGATTCTTTGCCCGCCAGTAGCGCGGGTAAGTCATAATCCAACAGATCGCTGATGCGCTCCACCGTCAGGTCCGCGCGGGGACCCGCAGCGATAACTTTTGCGTCATGGGCGTACTGACCTTGGCGCGGAAAGACGGTGGTTACGCGGCTACCCCAGATTTTCTTGACCGCCACCAGGATACGCGGCTTGTCGTCCACCAGGACGTAGTGTTCGGCCGGATAACGCCGCTCCACGTCGCCCAGCGATTGCTCTTTGTGAATGTAGATCAATACATGTCCTTCCACCGCCTCGAAGATGCCAGAGCGTTCGACCTTGCGCGGTTGAAACACCACGTCGCCGTCCGACAGGATGACCGTCTGTCCCCAGGCGCGAAATTGTTCCAGCACGTCCATCGACCCAGGGTAAAGACGGTTGGCAAACGGATAGTCCACCAAGAATGACGACATCGAAAGCAGATGAATATCTTGGGGATGCTCGACCCGATAGCGCTGCAGGGCGCCGAGATAATCGCGGTAGCCCAATTCGGTGAACAATTGCTCGAGGATCGTCCAGTACCGCTCTCGGCAGGCGACCCCGAACTCATGATCGAGGTGGCGTTTAATGTCGTCCTGGATCCGGTCGTTATCCAGCAAGGTGTTGTCCACATCGACGAGAAAAACGATGGAGTTAGGTAGCGTCATAGTCAACTTCGATGATGGAGAATAGAGGATCGAGGATCGCCATCTTCGATCCTCCATCGTCGATCCTCTATTATTTAACGCCCGGCCAGTGCTTTGTTCACAATCTCCTGGGCCTCGCTCACAATCGCATTAAGGTGCGCTTCGTCCTTAAAGCTCTCCGCGTAAATCTTGTAGATCTCCTCTGTGCCCGAGGGTCGGGCCGCGAACCAACCGTGGGCCGCCACGACTTTTAACCCGCCAATGGGTGCCCCATTGCCCGGAGCACGAGTGAGCTTGCTCGCGATCGGCTCACCCGCAAGCGTCGCTGCCGTCACGGCTTCGGGCGAGAGTTTTTCCAGCTTCGCCTTCTGCTCGGGTGTCGCCGGCGCGTCGATGCGTATGTAGTACGGTGTATCGAACTCGGCTGTCAGCTCTTGATAGTGCTCGCCCGGGTCCTTGCCCGTCCGCGCGGTGATCTCCGCGGCCAACAAGTTGGGGACTAGCCCATCTTTATCCGTCGTCCAGACGGTGCCATCACGACGCAAAAACGTTGCGCCCGAGCTTTCCTCGCCGCCGAAGCCGAGCGAGCCGTCGATGAGTCCTTCCACGAACCACTTGAAACCCACTGGAACTTCAACCAGCCGCCGGCCAAGTTTCTTCACCACGCGATCGATCATGCCGCTGCTGACGACGGTCTTGCCGACGGCGACTGCCTGCGACCATTGCGGGCGGTTGGCGAAAAGGTATGAGATCGCAACAGCGAGATAGTGGTTCGGATCGAGCAGTCCATGGCTGCGGCTCACGATTCCGTGCCGATCGGCATCGGGGTCACTGGCGAAGGCTACGTCAAATCGCTCCTTGAGGCCGACCATGCGCGCCATCGCGTATACAGACGAAGGGTCCATGCGAATTTGGCCGTCCCAATCCACGGTCATAAAGCGGAAGGTCGGATCGACGATGTGGTTCACGACTTCCAGATTGAGTCCGTAGCGGTCGCCAATCGCATCCCAATAAGCCACGCTGGCACCACCCAACGGATCCACGCCGATGTGAACCTTGCTCTCCTGGATTGCCTGGAGGTCGACCACCGAGGGAAGATCGCGCACGTAGGAATCGAGATACTGATAGGGATGTACGGTGGAGCCGTGCCGAGCACGTTCAAACGGTGCTCTCGTCACTCCGCGCAGGTCGTCGGCAATAAAGGCGTTGGCCTGCCGTTCTATCCATTCGGTGACGTGAGTATCCGCTGGTCCACCCTCGGGCGGATCGTATTTGAAGCCGCCGAATCGCGGCGGATTATGCGACGGTGTGATGACGATGCCGTCCGCGAGGCCGCTCTTGCGACCGCGATTGTAGGTGAGAATCGCGTGCGAGATTACCGGAGTAGGAGTGTAACCCTTGTCAGCATCGACCATCACGTCGACGCCATTCGCTGCCAACACCTCCAAAGCGCTGGCAAAAGCGGGCTCCGAAAGCGCGTGCGTATCGATGCCGATGTAGAGCGGCCCGTCAATGCTCTGCTGCTTGCGATAAAGGCAGATCGCCTGCGTGATTGCGAGAATGTGCGCCTCATTGAACGCGTTATCGAGTGCGGAGCCGCGATGGCCGGAAGTTCCAAACACCACCCGCTGTGCGGGCACTGATGGATCCGGCCGCCCTGTGTAATATGCGGTCACCAACCGGGACACATTGATCAGCAGCGATGGATCGGCAGGCTTGCCTGCAAGTGGAGAAATTGCCATCGGTTGTTACCTCTTAATGCTCAACAGAGCGACTTCAACGAACGCATAAGGGTTGAGGGTTCGGGTTCCTGGTTTCAGGTTTCGGGTTTCAGGTGTCAGATTTCCGGAGCCTCTCATTGGCTGAAACCTGAACTCTGACACCTGAAAATAACCGAGGGTCGAGTGTCGGGAGGAAATCGCTCGTCTCCCGAAACCTGACACCCGAAAGCTGGCATCTTTGTGCGTATACCAAAACTGTCGCATCTTTTTTTTCAAGAAGCTACGGCACCGGGCACGGTTTAACCTTCCAAATGTCAGCGGCGTATTCAGCGATCGTGCGGTCGCTGGAGAATTTCCCCGAGCCGGCCACATTTAAGATCGCTTTGCGTGTCCAGCCCTCCGAATCCGCGTACAGCTGGCGCAACCGCTGATCTGCCTCGAGATAGGACTTGAGGTCCGCGAGATGCATGTAATAATCGCCGCGAGTCAACAGTGCATCACGCAGTGGAGTGAACACACCAGGCTCGTAACGGCTAAAATGGTCCGTGAAGATCAAGTCCAACGCCGCGCGGGTTTCCGGCTCATTGTCATAGTGCCAATGGGGGTTATACCAGCCGCGGCTGCTGGCCACTTGTTCTGCCGTCAGGCCGAACAAGAAGAAATTATCCTCACCGCCTTCCTCCGCCATCTCGATGGTCGCGCCGTCGCGGGTGCCGATGGTCAGTGCCCCGTTCATCATAAACTTCATGTTGCTTGTGCCGCTGGCTTCGTAGCCGGCGGTGGAGATCTGGTTAGAAACGTCGGTCGCGGGGATTAACCGCTCTGCCAGGGAAACACAATACTCGGGCAGGAACAGAACCTTGAGCCGGCCGCGCATCGCCGGGTCGCCATCGATGGTGCCGGCGAGGTTGTTGATGAACTTGATGATGACCTTGGCCAGCTGGTAAGCGGGGGCCGCCTTGCCCGAAAAAAAGAAAGTTCGTGGTGCCATATCAAGCTCTGGGTTCTGCCGCATCCGATTGTAGAGCACCACGACGCGGAGCGCATTGAGGAGTTGTCGCTTGTATTCGTGGATCCGCTTGATCTGGCAATCGAAGATGCTATCTGGGTCCACCGTTTCGCCGGATGTGCGCTTGAGCCACTCGGCAAAGTGCAACTTGGCTTCGCGCTTGGCCTTGCGGAAATCGTCACGTAATCCCTTTTCACCAGCCAGCGGCTTCAACTTACTCAACTGACTGAGGTCAGTCATCCAGCCGTCGCCGATGGCGTCGGTGATCGTGCGCGCAAGCGCTGGGTTCGACATCAGCAGCCAGCGGCGCGGCGTGACGCCGTTGGTCTTGTTGCTGAAACGCTCAGGATACATTTCGGCCAGATCCTTGACCGTTATCGCGCGCAGCAGCCTGGTGTGAATCGCAGCCACACCGTTGGTGCTGTGCGAGCCGACGATGGCCAGGTTGGCCATGCGCACGTGCTTGCTGGGTCCTTCCTCGATGAGACTCACCCTTTCGATTCGTCCCTGATCACCCGGAAATCGTCTCCTGACTTCGTCCAGCAACCGGCGATTAATCTCAAAGATGATTTCCAGGTGACGCGGTAGCATAGTCCGAAACCATGCAACCGGCCATTTCTCCAGCGCTTCGGGTAGTAACGTGTGGTTCGTGTAAGCCAGGGTCCTCTGTGTCAGATCCCAAGCTTGATCCCAGCCTAAGTGTTCATCGTCGAGCAAAATCCGCATCAACTCCGCTACCGCCATCGTCGGGTGTGTATCGTTGAGCTGGATGGCGACTTTCTCGGGGAGCGCGCTCCAATCGGCGTTGGTTTGCCGGAAGCGGCGCACGAGATCGGCGAGCGAGCAAGCGACGAGAAAGTATTCCTGCACGAAGCGCAGGCCTTGTCCCTCGCTAGTAGAATCGTCGGGATAGAGAACGCGCGTGAGCGACTCAGCCTCCAGGGTCTCCGCCAGCGCTCCGACAAAATCGCCACTGCTGAATTCTTGAAAGTTAAAGTAATCGTGTGCCGCTGCAGCCCAGAGCCTCAATGTGTTGATAGTCTTGCCGCCGTAGCCCACCACGGGGCGATCGAATGGCACACCGATGAGGCTGGACGGGCAGCCGATGACCGCTCGCAAGGTTCCACCGCGCACCTCGAAGGAGCAGTTGAGTTTTATGTCCACGGTCTCGTGTGGACGTTGGACCTCCCACGGGTCTGGACGCCGAAGCCAATTGTCCGGCATTTCATGCTGCCAGCCGTTCTGGATGGACTGCTTGAAAATGCCGTATTCATACCGCAAGCCATAGCCCATGGCTGGAATTTGCATCGTCGCCATCGAATCCAGAAAACAAGCCGCGAGACGCCCCAAACCACCATTACCCAGACCGGCGTCGGGTTCCTGTTCCAGCAACTCGAACCAATCGAGGTTCTTTTGCTGGACGGCTTTCTTCGCGACCGGATCGAGGAGAAGGTTGGTGACGTTGTTAGCCAGCGAGCGGCCGATGAGAAACTCCATCGAGAGATAGTAGACGCGCTTGGGGTTCGCGCGCTCGTAGGTTTTCTCAGTGAGTACCCAACGCTGCGACAGGAGATCCCGCACCGAGCGGGCAAATGCCTCAAAGCGTTCGCGCGGACCGGCAGCCATCAACTCGAGGACGTTATCAAAGAAGAGATGGCGCTCATAAAGAGCATTGTCGGTCCCCGTGAATTGAACCGGCCCGCAGCCGTATTGCTGGATGAGCTTTGAAAGATCACCGGATCCGGTTGGTGTCCCGCGAACTGGACTTTCCTGCGTCTCCGCTTTCATCGAATATCCTTTTCAGAAATCCATTCTCGCTTTATTGCGAACCCTTGGGCCATCTTCATCTTAAACTTTGAGCTTCTCCGAAGTAGCCCTTCGAAACGCCGCCAAGGGCAGCGGCTCCTCAGCGGAAATATGCTAGTTCCCGGTAACGAAAGAGCAACCTTCGTGCCTCTCCACCTGACTCTCCAAACACTGCACAAAAGCTCGACGTGCGCGTCCTGAGATAATTTCCTTCACAATTTGATTCGCATCGCGAGTGCCAATCGGCCGACAGCTGCCAGCCCGCTGGCACCGTGGCATCGGCACGGTCACTTCGATGCTGAGGATCTCGAAGCGCTCTTGGCATTTTTCCTCAATGCTCCCCAATGGTGCCGGCAGCGACATCCGCTCACCCCTCCACATGCCGAGTTTCATTCCACAGGCGGATCACCGGCTCGGACAGGCTATTATGTTCATAAGCCAATATGCCCAAGCTGGCCGTGCTCAGCAGCAAATATCTGCCTCCTCCCGGTTCGAGCCCAAGCCAGCGAGCCCCGAGCACACGCAGGAAGTGGCCGCTGGAGAAAAGCAGAACGTCTCCGTGAATAGCGCGCAAGCGGCTCACCACCCGGTCGGCCCGCGCGCCTATTTGATCCGGCGACTCTCCTCCCGGGCAACCGTCGCGAAATAGTTGCCAACCGGGTCGTTCTGCAAGGATCTCGGCCGTGCGACGGCCTTCATACTCGCCGTAGTTCCATTCGTGCAGGTCACGATCGATTTCCGCCATGGCTCCGAAGCCAGCCAGCTCGCAGGTCCGCGCCGCGCGCTGCAACGGACTGGTGAACACCTTGGTGAAAGTCAGTCCTTTTAACCGCTCTCCCAGCCGCCGGGCGTTGCGCTCCCCGCGTTCCGTGAGCGGTAAGTCGGTGATCCCTGTGTGCTGACCCGAAAGACTCCAGGCGGTTTCCCCGTGCCGAGCCACGTAAATGACCGAAAGCGGTTCACTCATACGGCTGGTCCTTTCGGTCTCTCAAGCACAGCGTCCCTCTTAAAAATAACGTGCACCTTACAGCACGATTTGGCAATATACCCGAGCAAAAAAAGATCGAACTATAAAAACTTCATATTCCCTTAATCTTGTTTCTATTAAAAAGCAGAAAATGTTTCTATTGGACTTTGGTCCAATACAGGCGGCAGTGGGTGGGTGCTAATTAAAATCCGAAATTCGAAGCTCGAAATCCGAAAATAGTCGGAACCCATCCCGCGAGGATATTGGACGTTGGTCCAATGCGGGGAGAGGAGGAAGGGGGCTGTAGTCCACGGATTGTCCCCCCCACTTCCCGCCTGCTATTCGGAATGATACCCAAGTTGTGTGTCGAATTTTTGAGACACCACTTGAGGGAATTCAGCTCCTGCTTCACTACCTATACGTGCTTAAATTCTGTGTTCGGTAGTTTTGTTCCTCTTGTTCAACCCGGATCCCTAGCCTCTCTCCATTCGCAACGAGTTTGGGCCAGTCGATATTACCACTGGAGATCATAGCGAGATTAGTTTTAATATCGGCCCGGATGGTTCCACCCGGGTCCCAGCCTTGCCCAAACTCAAAGGCAAAGTTCGTGTTTAGGTAGTTGAGCCAGTTGTCAAGTCCCTTCATACCCCGTTCGATATTCATCAGTGCCGCCTTTTGATCTCCCAGACGATACAACGTAAGGCCGAGGTAAAGCCGGGCGAGGTTGTCGCTCTTGTGCCGGGAAAGCGCTTTTTCTAAATTCTGCCGGGCTTGAGCGTAGTCCCCGGTGAGGTATTGTGATCTACCCAGAAAGCTCGCAACACCCTCCCGAAGCTCCGTGCCGTACATGTAGCTGGGGTCTGCTTGTTCGGCTTCCTGAAAATAGCCGACGGCTGCTTTATAGTTGCCCGCCAGTAGCGCATTTCTGCCATCGTCAACATCGGTTCCGCCTTTGACGGCCGCGCACGCGCAGAGCAAAGCACTCAACGAGAGCAACGCCAGAAATTGTATCACCTTCATAGCTATCTCCTTTTTCATATGGAGTTTCATCGCCTCGGACCGTTATTGCCCGTCGAAGACCGACGGGGCCTGCCCGAATCGGCCTGCATTGGAGCCAGCGCAGCACTGAATAGACGGCCGTGCCAACGTGTTGTCGACGCAGAGCCATGATGATTTCACTCCAGCTCCACAATGTGCTCGTGCTTGGCCAAACGAGAAGTGGTCCGGTTGTCGTCGCAATTTTGCACTTGCCTGCTCGATTGAAAATTGAACGCCTGTATATAGGACCTTAGTGCAATGGACCTTGGTCCAATACGGACGGCAACGGGTGCGTGATGATTAAAATCCGAAATTCGAAGCTCGAAATCCGAAAATAGACTAAATGATCCCGCGTGGATATTGGACTTTGGTCCCATGCGGGAGAGGAGGAAGGGGGCTGTGGGCTTGTCCCCCCACCTCCCGCCTGCTTATTCGGAATGATACCCAAGTTGTGTGTCGAATTTTTGAGACACCACTTGAGGGAATTCAGCTCCTGCTTCACTACCTGCCTAAATATGGTTGTGTTCGGTAGATTTGCTCCTGTTGTTCAACCTGGATCCCTAGCCTCTCTCCAGTAGCAACGAGTTTGGGCCAGTCGATCTTGCCGCTGGAGATCATGGCGAGATCGGTCTTAATGCCGGCCCGGATTGTTCCACCCGGGTCCCAGCCTTGCCCAAACTCCTGCGCAAAGTTCGTGTTTAGGTAGTTAAGCCAGTTATCAATTCCTTTCATACCCCGTTCGATATTCGTCAGAGCCGCCTTTTGATCTCCGAGACGATACAACGTAAGGCCGAGGTAAAGCCGGGCGAGGTTGTCGCTCTTGTGCCGGGAAAGCGCTTTTTCTAAATTCTGCCGGGCTTGAGCATAGTCCCCGGTGAGGTATTGTGATCTACCCAGAAAGCTCGCGACACCCTCCCGAAGCTCCGTGCCGTACATGTAGCTGGGGTCTGCTTTTTCGGCTTCCTGAAAATAGCCGACGGCTTCTTTATAGTTGCCCGCCAGTAGAGCATTTCTCCCTGCGTCGACCTCGCCTCCGCCTGTGGCCGCCGCGCATGCGGAGAGCAAGGCGCTCAATGAGAGCAACGCCAGAAAATGTATCACCTTCATAGCTATCTCCTTTTTTCATATGGACTTTGATCGCATCAGATCGCTATTGCCTGTCGAAAACCGACGGGGCCTGCCCGAATCGGCCTGCATTGGAGCCAGCGCAGCACTGAATAGATAGACATGCCAACGTGTTGTCGATTCAGAGCCATCATGATTTCACTTGAGCTCCACAATGTGCTCGTGCTTGGCCGTGCGAGCAGTGTTGTCTCGCTTGTTCTGGCAGTTTTGCCATGCACGCTCGATTGTTCCTAGCACACAGTAGCTTCACCCCTAGCGAAAATTTGCAACCCAGTATATTGGACCTTAGTCCAATAAGGAGATAGTTTACACTACGCCTACTAGTAAACTTACAGACAAACCGCCAATTGGGATGACCCTGATTTTGTCTTCGATTTTCCTTAGCCAGAGTCAGAGTTATCCCTACTCCTTCGACTTTCCTTAGGATTTGCCTTTCGCGGTTGAGTTCAAATCGAGCGGTAGAACAACGAGACGCTCCGCGAACTAGCATCCAAAATCGAAAACCGTATCCGGAGTTCCGGAAGAATATCTGTCATTCCCAATGAGATACAAAAAATCATCAAAGAACTTCCCCGCGATACAGAAAGCGTTGAGCTTTCAAAAAGAATCAGTGACGAACGTATGATTTCAAGGACCTAACCTAACAATTGCTCGCGAGCTCGCCCGCGAGCAATGCGGTTGGCCGCAGCCGCTGTTCCCTTCGAACGCGATCGTTCAGCGCGGAGAGGACGCCCCGGGCGGAAAACCGCGGATGGTGACGACGGCCGTCGTGCCCATCCGAAAGGGGCGTTCAGCGTCCTGCTCCTCGAGGCGGACGCGAACCTGGAACCGGTTGGCCAGGCGAACCCAGTTCAGCGTCTGCTGAATTTCAGGCAGCACGCCCACCGTGGTCCCGTCCTGAGGCTTGTTGGCCCAGCCGATCCCCTGCACGACCCCGCGGAAGCGTCGGCCCGGATAGCTGAGAAGGTACACCTCCGCCTCCATGCCCGGCTTGATGGACGACATGTAGGTCTCACGGAAGTTGGCGAGTACGTACCAGGCGCGGTTGTCCACAAGCGCGAAAATCTGCTGTCCTTGTCGCGCGTACTCGCCGACAGCGATGTTGAGATTCGTCACATAGGCATCGAAGGGGGCAGTGACCCGGCAGTAGCCGACGTCGAGTTCGGCGGCACGCACGCTCGCCTCGGCCGCCTGGATGCGGGCGTTCACATCACCGATCTGTGCCAAAAGGTCTTGAGCGCGAGACACATCGTAACGGGATTGCTCTACGGCACGAGCTGCACCTCGGCGCTGGGCCACGTCGTATTCGACGGCCGCCTCCGCCGCGCGAAGCCGCCGCTGTGCTTCCTGCACCGCTGCCGCGCTCGCATCCCGGCGACTGCGGGCTTCGGCCACCTTATCGGCGGTCACAAACTGGCGATCCACGAGCCGCTCGACACGGTGCAGGTAGTCCTCGGCGTAGTCAGCCTCGGCCTGGAGCTTGGCAACCATTGCTTCTGCGGCGGCCCGCTCCTCACTGCTGCGGGTAGTTCCAGCTGCCGCTGCCGCCAGGCTTGCCTCGCGGCGAGCAATCTCCGAACTCGTGGAGGCGATCGTCTTTCGTTGAGCGTCGACTTCTTTCACTGCGAGCGACAGGTCGGCGCGGGCGCGGGCCAGTCGCGCCTCGTAGGGGCGACAGTCGATGGCAAAGAGCAGGTCTCCTTGCTTCACGAACTGATTGTCCGCCACGCGCAGGTCGACGATGGGACCGCTCACATGCGGGGCGATGCCGACAACGTTGGCGCGGACCGCAGCGTCATCGGTGCGCGGATTCACGAAGTTCCGTCGAAAGGCGTAGATGCTTGCAGCCGCCGCGCCTATGACGATCGCGACGCCAATCGTGCGGCCAATGATATGCAGTCTCGAATAATCACGTTCATTATCCATCGGTCAACTCCGGTACAGGATGAGCCAGCTCACCACGCTCAGTAGCACCCCAAGGCTCGTGTAGAT
>Ga0081455_10003694_pt1 | contig 17524 bp, 22 predicted proteins | sample TabmetS3T2R1_FD_70207 | JGI IMG/M metagenome (GOLD analysis project Ga0081455, IMG submission 70207) | Tabebuia heterophylla rhizosphere microbial communities from the University of Puerto Rico - S3T2R1 | ecosystem: Host-associated > Plants > Roots > Rhizosphere ...
GACTTAAAATTAAGAGCTATCGCCCCAGGGTTGAGGTGTTTAAATTAAGAGAGTCGTAATTCGGAGTTAAGGTTGGTAGTCTCTTGGTAGCACCTAACAGAAAACGAAAAAGAGGAACCCCATCTTGGGATTAAGTCCTAGAGGTAAGAGAACTAGAAAACGTAGAGTTCCGTTTAACTTAAACCAAATTAGGAAAACCATGAATGCAGACACACCACTCCCTACCAACATTAATTCTAACCATCTCTCCAGTAGATTCGCAAACCTTGAAAGAAAGATAGCTGATTTAGACGAACGATTGCGGATCGTTGAATCTCAACGGCCTAACGGACAGTCGTTGGACGAGACTACCGAAAAGATTCTTGAATTCCTTCGTGCTAATCCTCAGATGAAGTTCAATTGTGGCACAATTGCAGCAAACCTTGGTATCACTACCCTCAAGGTCTCTTCTAGGATTCGTTCTTTGCAAAATCGTGGCCTGGTGGAGAGTACAAAGATCGAAGGGGGAAGTTGGATTCATTGGATCAAGTCAGAGATGGTGGGGCCGGCCAATGCAGTCTGATCCTGGCCGCTCAATTTCAATAGATGTTCAGAGTCGACTCTCAATTGAAGATCTCCACCGGATTGAGGCCACGATCAACGCCCTTTCGTTGGATGCTAGACTGGGGATACCCGATTACATCCTTGCGAACGTGGCCCTGGACGCCATCGTCTCGTTCGCTACTGGATTACGAGTAGTGGAGAGGCATAATGACAGATCAAAGCGGCAAGAAAGTTCTTCGGAAGTTTCAGGAAGTGATGGAGACCGAGAACCCGTTGTTTTCTTCGACGGAACGAGCAGTCACCCACTCTTCGATTCAGAGTAGTGTAAAGGCAGAATGGTCAGCTATGGAAGCGGCTTCCCATGCCCGTAGAGCTGGGCAGTACATGGTTTGGGCATGGGTGGCCGTAGTATTGTGTTTTGTAACTGTTATTTTCTTTTGGGCGACCCCACTCTAAGGGATTACTATGGGAATGGGCATTACTCGATACCTACGTACTCTGGGTTACGCAAAACGTGCCGACTGGGAAGCTAAACAATATCTCAAAGAAGCTGCCATTGCAAATCGTCAAGGGAATTCAAAACGCGCGAGTAACATGGCTAATCATGCATTGAGCAAAAAGCAACTTGCCGAAAGTTACCGTGCACAAGCAAGGGGTAGTAAGAGGGGGTGAAACCCAATGCTCAAGGCAGGTAAGCATCAAGTTCAAGTAGTCGAGAAGTTCAAGGGCAAGCCTGCTACCCTAATTGGTGACTCAATGGGAGTAGGAAAGACACTTTCAGCGGTCCTTCTCGACTTGGAACGTCGCTCTCGGGAAGGTGGAGACCAACGCACACTCATTATCTGTCAAAAAGCCGGACTTTCGGTATGGGAATGGCACCTTATCGACCAGGGTGTGGACCCGAATCGGATTTTTCGTATTGATCCTGAGGATCGGGAGCCTCTTGAGTCGGAATTGCAAACCGGAGCACACAATTTTGACTATTACATTGTCCATTGGGACTCTTTGATTCGTCTTCGAAACATCATAAAGCCCGAACAGGCAGAGAAGACTGTCATTTATACACCTAGTGGCAAGAAATCCCTACGTGGTCCAGTGGCTCGCCAGATTGAATGGGATTTGGTGATTGCAGATGAGGTTCAGTACGCTAAGAATCGGAAGGCACAACGTACTGAGGTACTAAAGAAGATCAAGGCACGGAACAAGCTTGGATGCTCGGGAACACCGGCGGACGACAAGCCCCAAGATTTCTGGTCCATCGGCAATTGGCTCCACCCCAAGGAACCAATTTTCCGATCCTACTGGCGATTCTATGACCATTTCATCAGGTGGCACCCTCACCCATATGCTGGGTACCGTGTGATCGACGGAGTTAAGAACATAGATCAGCTTCATGAATTCATGGCACCATGGTACATTCGTCGTCGGCTCACTGATGTGGTTGACGACATGCCACCCAAGACACACAGCAAGATTTGGGTGGACCTGACACCACGCCAAAAGGAAGACTATGATGCAATGCACAAGTACCAGGTTGCTCGGGTCGGTGAGCTGAAAGAAGAATTGGTGGTCACCCATAAGATTGCCATGCACATTCGTCTTCAACAGATGATCATGGGTACGGTCTCCCTGGATTGGGAGGACTTCGAAGAGGGTCTGCGGGATTCTCCAATTGTTGCAGTGGGCGAACCATCCCCCAAGCTTGATGCCGTAATGGAAATGGTTGAGACAGCCATAGAATCCGGAGAGCAAATTGTAGTCTTCACCAATTTCCGAGCTATGGCAAATATGGTTGAGGCACGATGTCAGAAAGCAAAGATTCCGGTAGGAAAGTACACGGGCGACACACCAAACCAGAAGTATCGGGATGCCACGGTTGCAGACTTCCAATCGGGGAAGAAGAAAGTTTTTGTGGGTACTATCGGAGCGGCCGGAACTTCCATCACCCTGACTGCTGCATCCACGCTAGTCTTTACCGATCGGAATTGGAATCCATCGAAGAACGAGCAGGCTGAAGACAGAATCTGGCGCATTGGACAGAAGAATCACTGTCGAATCTGGGATATCGTAGCGCGTGACACAGTTGACGATGAGCGTCTTCAGACCATCTGGAGAAAAGCTCGGTGGGTCAAGGAACTGGTGAATCTTCCTGCCCATCTTAACGATGGGGTATTGCTATGAATCTAGAACCTAATACCATGGTTACTCATCGTGAGTACCGTGGTGACACTGAAATGCCCAACACTTCACTCGGAATTGGTTGGGTAGAGCATCTTGATATGCTAGCATACGGATACCAACATCTCATGCGTCAGGAAAATTTTGATATCACAATGACTATCACTGGTGCTGGATACGTTATGATTGGAATTATGCCACGTGGAAACTGACGAGCGACATGCCTATGTCTATGGAGGGATCTCTTGGGATGCCTTTGTAAATTGGGGATACAAGAAGGTTATGGAAGACCCTAATCTAACTTACTACATCCATCAGCATCGTTACGAGCTACATACGGCAGTACCGAAGGGATGCAACGAAGGATGTAGAATTATGACTTCTACTCCTCAAGGTCCCGTACTTGAACCTGTCCTCCCCGTTGCTGTACAATCGGTAGTGTCCAGCTCGGAAGGTGAGTGAAAGGAATGCCAGGAGAGGAAGTAGCACCATCGGACCCGCTGAATCCTGACACGTTCGACCAGCCCACATACACACGGTTCGAAGGCCATCTCTACAATGACAAGCGGGATTCCCACCCAGATAATTCGATTGGAATTAACGCTCAGCCTGGACAACGATGGGTAGGGGCGGTCCTTCTAGCTGAAGATCAAGATGGTCAGTTAGTTCGATATACAGTGAGCTTCTTGGAAACTGGTGGACCAGTTTTCCGACGTACCAATTGACAACTAAAAGACTTTGGGATAGGGAGTCAACTCACTATTTCGGGATTGCGCGGGCTGCTTCCCAACAAGCAAGTGAGAAAGAGTACTCATGATGGGTTGTTACTCCTTGCAAGTCCTAGGTACATCTGCTTCCTATCCCTACCTAGACAGGGAATCCCACGTAGGATCAATGTCCCCTCATTAATCCTGGTCACTAAGCGGGTGGGAAAGTGCGTAGGGGTTAGGCGCACACAACTGGATGTGGCGCAATTTGGTAGCGCACTTGACCCAAGTGGTTGGAGGTTCAAATCCTCTCATCCAGACAGGAAATCGGGTTACCTAGCCCGCTAACGCCATACAATCGGCCGAACGTATGAGATTTGCGGTATGCTTACAGGGCAGATGGTGTACCGTCTGAGGAGTAGCGACCCTCCCGATTTCCGCAATGGTCCAGACCGCTTTGGTAATTGTGCCATGGTCTACCGAGAACAACTACTCAAGGGATGGAGCGTAGTGCATAGCGAATAGGATTCACCCTCCTTACGATTAGTGCATGATCGTTTGAGCTAGAAGGTGCAAATCCTTCACCATCCACGAGCAAGTACCGTATGTGTAGTAGGTCGGGAATTAAACTTCCTCTCCCGACTGAACCATGGGGAAGATACGGGAAAGCACGGGAGACTCAATCTGAATTAAGTCAACGGCTTTTAACCGGACGGCAATCCGCTCTGTCTGTCCTAGTAGCTTAATTTGATCGAGTCTCCCACCACTCCTAGGTGTCCTCCGGGACTACCTAGGATTTTTAGGTCAGTGACAAGAAGTCCATGGAACTTCTCTCTCATTATTGGGGGTAGCTGACCATCTTTTGGAGATAGCGATTCTCTGAGGTAAATGGAGAATAGGCAGACCACTTAATACCCCAAGTCTGTTAGCTATCTCCATCGGGAAGCGTGGACAGCCACATAAGAATCTGGAGTAGGGTGATGGGCTGGTTGATCACTGATACTGGGTTATACTCCAAATCGCTTCCCACTAATCCCCATCGTCTAGTCAGGTGAGGACATCGGATTTTCACTCCGACAACACGGGTTCAAATCCCGTTGGGGATACGGTGGAGCGACGGATCAATCCCTGTAATCCGCGTGGCCACAAGTCCCGTGCCAGGGGCGGTATGGTGTGCCTAGGAGGGTGGCACCCCTTCTAGGGCACCATATTAAAATTGGAGAATAGTATGGCTTCTATTAATTGGTCTAACACAGCATCTGAAGACGATATCCAAGATGCTAGAGCTTATCTCAGACTCTTGGGCTTCGAGTGGGGGTTGAATCCGGAGTCTGTTACTATCCCAGCAAAAGACATCCTTCGTGCTTCTGGAAATATGGGATTAATTCTCCCAAAGGAAAATGCTGGTGTGAAGAAGTACCTTGAGAAAATCAAGAAGGGTGAGACGATTAGTCGAGTTCTACTAGTGCAGGGTAGCCGTCAATTTCCTCTTATCATCGCTGAGGGGTATCATAGAGTGTGTGCCGCTTGGCATATTGGAGAAGCTACTCCTGTTGCGTGCGTTATGGAGATGATATGATCATCCTAGGTCTGATTCTTCTGATTGTGGGCTATCTTCTTTCGATTGGATTGCTCATTACTATTGGCTGGATTGTCTTAGTCATTGGTCTTGTACTACTGATTCTCGGGTCAGCCGGTCATCCGGTCGGTTCCCGTTCCCACTATTGGTAGGAGTTAATAGAAGATGCACCCAGCTAGCGCGGCTGTCTTTCGATATTTTGAATACGATCACCTTCCTGAGGGTCCCCTCCGTGCCACTTCAGCAGTTTTTGCTGAGTTAGCAACTTGCCTTGTTGAAGAGCTCCCTGAAGTGCCTCAAACTACTCTTTGTCTTCAGAAGCTTTTGGAGGCTAAGGATTGTGCGGTTCGGGCTGCACTAGATATGTAGACTTCATCCCGATCGCTGGGCGACTGGGGATGGAGAAAGGTAGGGAAACAGAAGTACCTATCTGGTGTTGCTAGGGCAGGCTCTCCCACGGCCTAGACGAACACAACACCTCTATAATTGAATAAGAAAATACCCCCTCGGTTTGGCCACCAAGGGGGTATTTTCTATGTCTGAAATAGATCAGGCCGGAGGCTCAATTGGCTCGACGTCCGGGACATCTGGATCAGAGAACAGATTGGACACGTTCTGAGTGGCTACAACAACGTTGTCAGTAGCAGCCGACTCCGCTGCATCCTCACCGGCCAGTTCGGCATTCCGGGAACGGAGTGTGGCATTCTCCTGAAGAAGCTGAGAGATTGCGGGGAACAGGTTGTTATTCAACTGATCGGCGACCTGCTGAAGGCGATCTGCTTCATTAGCCATGATTATAAGACCCACTTCCTCGATTTTGGCAATGATTGGCTGATTAAACCAATCCCTGATTGCCTCTGAGATACTTGCCATGTGTCCTCTCCTAGTGAGGCATCCCGACCTTATCATCGATCATCGGGATCTTCCCAGTCGGGAGGTTCAGGAGGATCATTGTCTGGCTCAGGCGGTTCAGACGGACTTGGATTCTCTTCTTTCTTTGAAGGCGTAGATGGTGTGGGGTCCGGAATAGTTTGAGTGCTGTACGGATTTCTTTCAACTTTTTGAAGATTCTCATACAACCACTGTTTCCATTGTGCTTTATCTATTATCACCGCTACCTCCTAAGACCCCCCTATTCTTACGATCGTTGAGTTTGTCCAAATTAGACTGTGCCAGTTCGCCTAGATCAATTCCCAGTTCCGTACAAAGTTGAGAGAGATGCCAAAGCAGATCTCCTACCTCTTTCTTTAATCTGTTTTTGTACTCTTCTAGGTTCTCTGGCTGACCGTAGTAATGCTTGTAAGCATCTCTATAATACTTGCTCCATTTTCCCGCTATCTCTCCAGTTTCACCAGCTAGAGAGAGAACTGTGTAATTTACAGCAAGTTCGTTGCCTGTACCAGCTTGAGGGTAAATAGCCGTGTGTGCGGTCCGAGCTTGATATTCCGAGAAGTCCATGGCTCTAGTGTACCCTAGGGAAACAGACGCTGAGAAAAGGACCCGAATCTAAGTGGTCCTATGGCCTGCATGATAACCTAGAGACGTGGCAGGGAGGTAGCTTTGAGTGTAGCAGAAATAGTTTTAGCTCCTGGCTCTTTCCGTCCTATTTCTCTAGATCTGAGTGATGGGGTCGGAGGCAACATCGATTTCACGGTGGGAACATGGTCTTGTTTTATCAAGATCGTGCCATACCCAACGTACGATGGCGTTCCTTTTGCCACACTGTCCACATTGGACGTTGAGGTTCTAGATGGTCCTAAGTACGAATGGCTCACTCTCACATCTGGGAGTGAAATAGTTTTAAGTCCTGATGGACTGGTAACCTCAGAGTGGCGGTGGTCCAGATACCATTACGACTGCTTTCTCACAGGACCTAATCTAACGTCTAAACCTGACCGGGTCGGACATGGCCCCTTCAAGATGGATTGGTAGATGGCTGAAAACTACGATGAGCGGCCAATGAGGCCATGTGTTGGCTGTGGCAAGGTAGACCGAGCACCTCGGGATCAGGTAGCTCTCCCCGATGGCAATACTGCCTATTACCACATGGATTGCCACGTTCTGATTACTGATTGTCCTGTTTGTAAGAAGGTTCTCGAAGGTGCTGGTGGACATTCTACAGATGGTAAGAAGAACGAAGAATTGGTCGAGTATCTTGTCGATCAGATGAATCCAGAGACCCCCACTGAAGCCATCTTCACCACAGCTAACGCTTCTGGTGACCCTAACGTGAAGCTTGCTGAGGGGGTCAACTGAAATGGCTGTTTTCGATAGTGCAGAGGTTAGGCGACTTCTCGAAGCCTCTTGTGGAGTGACCGATTATGCAGTTACTGTGGCCAGCCCTACGCTCCGTCTGGCGACTACTGCGCCATCGGATACGGCGGCGGGTACACAGGTCTTGGGAGGTTCCTACGCCGCGCAGGCTTGTGCATTCGGTGCAGCCTCCGGACGTTCCATCCAGAACTCAGGAACCGTAGCCTTCACCGGTATGCCGGCCACCACTACTACTCACGTTGACATCTATGACGGTGCTAATACCACCCGAAAGATGTATGGTGCTCTTTCAGCTTCCAAGACGACAGCTGCTGGTGACACATTGTCCTTTGCTGCTGGATCTATTCAGGTGGCTTACTCCTAACTAGAAGGTGGGAAGTGTGGGATGGCCATCCTTAGAGTCAAGCTACCTCAGAATGAATTTATCTATGATGGGATGGTCTTTGACAATCAGGGATTAGTCGTCCCCGATGAACGTGTAACCGAAATCCTGACAGCAGCGGCGAATAATGGAGTAGTCCTTGTTTCCGGTGCTGCTCCTGTTTTGGGTTCGTCGCGTCCTCTTACTCTTCAAGATTTAGCTACTTTCATTGATCAGGGAACATTCAAAGGAGATAAAGGCGACCAGGGCGACCAGGGCGATCAGGGTTTGCCTGGTGAGGTAACTCTTACGGATTTAAACTCTGGTCTGAGCGGAAAACAGCCACTTGATGCTGACCTTACGGCCATTGCAGCATTGGATTCCTCGTCTTCGGGTGCACTTGCCACCGATGGAACAGGCTGGATACGCAAGACTTATTCCCAACTAAAAACAGCTCTTAGTCTTACCAAGAGTGATGTTGGTTTAGGAAACGTTGACAATACAGCCGACACTGCTAAACCAATATCGACAGCTACTCAGACTGCTCTTAATGGAAAACAGGTTCTTGACTCTGACCTAACGACAATTGCCGCACTGGATTCCACAACTGCTGGTGCACTTGTCACTGATGGTGCTGGGTGGATTCGTAAAACATACGCTCAGTTGAAGACTGCACTTGCCCTTGTTAAAGGTGACGTTGGTCTGGGGAACGTAGACAATACGTCAGATGTTAATAAGCCTATCAGTAGTCCTACGTCGCTTTATGTACAGTCTCGACTGCAAAACCTGATTACTAACGGATCAGGTCTTCTAGGAGACAACACTAATTTCTCTAGTTGGGCAACATTCGATGCTACTGAAACCCATGGTGGTGGAGGATCGTTTCGACACTCTGGTGGCTATCCTGGGGCAAAGTTCGGTGATGAATTCATTCCGGTAGATCCAGAGAAGTACTATCGATTGGCAGGTTGGGCTAAGGCTGGTGATACTGGTGGGGGTAATTACGATTCCACGAATCGTCAATACTTTGGCATTGAGCCCGCCGATGCTGATAAGTTAACTATCTCGCCTAGCCATTATCTGAAGTGGCCTGGATCAACAGACACCACCCTTGCAGTTCAACTAAATCCTGGCGATACTACGGTCACTCTTACAGATGCGACCGGTTGGCACAACGGAACTACCCCCTATGCCCGTATTTTCTCCTGGTGGCCTTACACCAATTCCAAGGGGTATACATATCCAAACTATACCTATAGTCGATACAGTAGTGCTGCCTATAATGCGGACTGGGCAACTAATGGATCATGGCTTCAAGGTGGTATCTCAGGAAACGTAATCACACTACGAACTTCATGGGCAGGACCTACTCTTCCAGCTGGCACACCCGTCCGTAACGGTTCTTCTGGCTCCTCTTATAAATATATTGGTCTAAGCAACAGTTCTGTACCAAATGCATGGACTCGCTATGAAGGCTATATTGGTACCTACGACAGCACTGGAATAGGCGACAGCAATAAATTCCCATACGGTACTGCCTATATTAGGCTTCTGTTCCTCCTTAACCAGAATCTTGTTGGCGGCACCTCAAGAATTCGTTGGTCTGACTTGTGGTTCTCTGAAATGTCAGGCCGAAACTTGGAATTGGCCACCGCAAGTGTTCCTGGGGTAGTCACCCTCGGTACTGGGTCGGCACAAGCGTCTTTTGGTAACCATACACACTATGGAGTTAATGCTCCAGCGAGTCCAGCTAATGGTGGAACTCTAACTATTGATGCTTCTTTAGCACCATTGGCCAGGATTGACACTACGGTTGCCGGATTTACATTAGGTGTTCCATCTAATGGAGTAACTGGTCAAACGCTTGAAGTTGAAATTGTGCCCACAGTGACATTCTCTCTTACTATCCATGCATCAATTGTGCTTACTACAAATATTACTAGTCCAATTTCAATAGCTGCAAACAAGCGGGCATTCCTTACGTTACGCAATGTTGGTGGTAGTTGGTTCTTGCTACGTGTAACTCAGCAAACGTGAGTTAAAGGATTTCCGGTTAAATGGTTCAGTGGCAGGGGTCGGCGGGCTTAGCTACCTCAGCTACGTCAGTTAACGTTTCCGAGACTAATGGTAGTCCTTCAACTGGTGACTACCGACTAGTAATAATCATGATTAGTAACAGTCGCACTGTTACTACACCCTCAGGGTGGACTTCACATTACGGCAGTTTGGTAACTGGGTCTAGCACCACTAGATTCTACGTATTTGGTAAAGCTTGGGTTTCTGGAGAAGGTACCACTACCTTTAGCTTCTCGGGTTCAGCTGCATTCTGTGCCGGTATTCTCAACATTAAGGAACGAAATTCAACATCTCTGTTTGATGTAACAGCGACAACTACTAGGGTTACTGGTCCAGCTACCGAAATTGCCATGCCGTCTATAACCACTGTTGATCCAAAAGCACTTCGGATTGACATGGTTGCTGCTTCTTATGGAACATCGGGAGCTAACACAGTAACTTTCACTGTTCCATCTGAAACAGACAGTAACGTAGTCTATAAACCATCCACTGGTACGGGTGTTCCCAGCGTATTTGCCTCTGACGATATTCCAACTCCGGGGTCCACCGGAACTAGAACATTTTCCACCAGTAATTCAGCAGATAACTTTTACGGCGGTACCTTTGCTCTTAGTACGGTGTTGCAGCAGGGGGCAGTTTCTCTAACCTCTACTCCAACTATCACAGTTGGAGGGACCCTTCAGAAAGAGGGTGCGGTATCCCTCTCAGCGTCATCTACTTTGACGGCTGGAGTTAGTTCACAGGTTCACACTTCGGCCGTATCTCTTACACCTACCGCCAGCCTGTCTGTTGCGGGCATAGTTACACAACTAGGAACTATCTCTCTAAGTTCTATTTACACACTCACGGCAGGGGTAAGCAGCCAGGCTCAGTGGGGAGCGCTGAGCCTGACTGCCGATACGACATTAGCCGTTACAGCGGACAGGACAGCGGTATCCTCGGTTGACCTATCTGTGACCGCTACGTTATCTACGGTAAGCGGTCAGACTCATGACTCATCAGTAGCACTCGAATCATCTGCTTCATTCAGTGCGGCAGCCGTAGTAAGCAACATGGCTGCACTTTCCTTGAATGCAGTAATGACGATAGAGATCACAGCATCTCTAATTGCTGTCTCTAGTGTCTCACTTGTTGCCAGTCCTGACCTAACGACTGATGCAATATCCTTCTCAATTGTAGAGGGATCGCTTGTCCTTACTGCCGAATCCACAATACTAGCGAGTGCTACCAATGTTGTATTTGCTAGCTTGTCACTGAATGCAGAGCCAATACTGACAGCGGTAGCTGTCGTTGAATCGTACTCTACGATATCGCTATCGGTTGTTCCATCCTTGAATACCGGAGAAGCGACAGTCATTGCTCTGGGGTCCGTTTCTCTTATTAGTGATTACACGCTATATGTGGGGAGCGAAGAGACAGATTACTTCGGAATTCTGTCGATGGCTGTTAGTGCGTCATTCAACGCGCTGGCAGTTCTAGATGCAGTATCACTAATTAGCATGAGTGTCTTGACAACACTAGATGCGTTGGAGATCCGTTCCACTTTTGGTGTCATAGCCCTAGTGTCAGATATAAGTTTCAATGCATTGGCAATCGTGACCAGTGCTGGCGTTGCCAACATGATGGCATACTGTACGTTTGCGTCTTCTGCTGTCGTTGCCACCAATGGGTCTGTTTCACTGATTGTCGTTACAGAAATCAACTCACTGATATCAGCAACGCGTTTCTTATCTGCTTCACTCATAGCTTCTCCCGAGCTTTTTGTGAGTGGATTTGGAACTTTCTCAGCGGCTATATCGATGATAGCTGTCTATAGTACTTTATTTCTCTCGATTTTCGAGGATGTACCCAGACCGATCCGTTTCAATGGAATGAGTGCCAGTGTTGGAAATGGTGGTCTTAAGATGAGACCACCCATCAGAACCATTAGTCAACGGCAACCTCAAAATGAGGGGATGTTGAAATGGAAGGAGAGGCCGGGACCCCTCCTATCCATCAAACCTTCTTAATACCTAGCTTAGCATAGGTGAGGGACCCGACAACACCATCAGCGGTGAGCTTTGGGGTCCCATTAACCTGAACTCTCTTTACCTGCTCAACCGTCGCCGGACCATACACACCATCTACAAATCCATCCGGCAGACGATACCAAGCCTTGATAACCTTCTGAACCTTCTCTACAGCCGATCCGGTCATCCTTGGCTCAGAGAGCTTCAAGACTGGAAGACTCCCTACGGGGAGTGGACTTCCTAGTTTGAATTCCTTGACTGCCCTATCAGTCAATAGATCAGCCTGTGCAGGCGTTCCCATGAATTCCAGGTGCATACAGTCTTTCTTAGGGCCAGTGTAATCACCACCCCAAGCAAAGCCAAACTTATTCCAAAGCTCAGGCATCCAGAGGGGCATTGTCATAACTTGGAGGGCCGTTGTGGAGAATGGGTTCTCTTGCCAGTTCCAGTCAAGGGCAAGGGCGAAACTGTGGTTACTAGCAATCTTGGTTCCGCCAATAGGCCTGCAATTGTAAGCTCCGCATTGCGGAGGCTTTCCAAGATATCCCCGGCGTTCGGTTTCGTCCGCAAGTAAGTCGACAAGGACTGCAATCTTTCGATGCACATTGAAACGTGATCCTGAGCGATTTGTGGTAACTGTGACAAGATTACCTTGTGCTCCTGAGCAACTGGGCCAGCCATCTCCCCACCCCTTAGCCTTAGCAGATCGATAATCCCTAAGATTGACGGGTGCTGCTCCCCTAGGAATTAGGAAAGTAGCAATTGAAACGCCTTGTGGTGCTGTTGTTGGTCCATCCAGCCACATACCCACAAGGTCACGTTCAGTGGCATCGGACGACCAGTCATCTGGAAAAGTTGCGTCATTCTTTGATGCAACGTATGGCGTAATTCGCCAATAATCTGGATCTTGCTCCGGATCATGTAGAGGACCTGAATACATTTTTAGTCTCCACTAGGAAGGGAATTGTTTTCATCTTCCTTCACCAATACTACCAGCCTAGGGTCCAGCTTCCAGCCCTCAATCAGCCGGTCGAGCAGGAATACAATTGTATTGTCCGTCGGGTCAACGAACTGCACAAAGGTCACGTTATCCATCATGAATTCTTTAAAGGTTCCTGACTTAACCTCCAGCCATTCACCCTTATACAGGATCTCTGTCACTGCTTCTGGGGGAAACAGAAGATCTCTACCTTCCTGAGGATAATTCACATTCATTGTCATGCCGCCTCATCATCTTTCCATGCTGAGGTAATTGGATGGCGAATTCTCTTCTCGACTACCAGGTACTTGACGATCTGTCGAAGTGCGTCATTCCTGTGACGGTTGGGATGCTGTGGTGTGACTAGCCATCCTATCTTTTCAAGCTTCAAATTTGGTACATAGTCCTTTGCCTGCCCTGCATTGAACCGATCGTAGAGAGTGGGTGCGTGTGGTAGATCCCGAGCGTGGTGTTGACAGAACAGACGCATGACTCCGATGTATTCACGAGAGATCAGTTCAACGTCTGAGCGTTTAGCTTCCGCATATTGACGAAACTGGAAAGGCTCAGTAACGAACTCTGGTCTCAGATCTGGATAATCATTCCAGCGCTCTTCCATCATTCGATAGAGGGTATCGTGATGAAATTCGCCCCGAAGTTCTCCGGTAGTCAGTATGAAATCACTCAGATGCAATTCAGACATTCTAGTTGGCCTAGATGGTCTGAAGAGAACTCGTCCCCAACCCGTAGTCCCACCCGGATCTAGACCTATGACATGGAAGGGAGGAACTATCGGATCACGATCTCTCATAGCTCACCACATCGTTAATTTCCTCTCGGTGAACAATTGTGCATATCGGGCAGAGTGGAACTTCTCCACAGGTTGAACATTCAGTAAAGATTTCAACTTGGGAAGTTGAATAACATCTATCACACGTCAGCCCATGAGTATCCGATTTTCTGGTCGGTGGCGAATTTGACATATCCCTCTGTCACTTCCTCTCCTACTTCAATCATGACCTTTGAGATCAGATTGGCTGTGCGTTCTGCATCTTCTTTAAGTACGTTCGCATAGATGGCATCATGTACCATATTCACGATTGGCACTTGATGGTCGAACGTCAGTCGACATGCCGCCTCTAGAACTATATCACTAGCGATGCTCTGAGGCATAAAAGACTTAGCTTCATTTACAACATTGATGTAGTTCTGAGGAGTGATCAGGAAGAACTGACGACGTCGGCCGAATGGTGTCCAGAGGACATCTGTGTTGGTCTCATCCATGACTTCTGCGATGAGAGCTTCCTGAAATTGCATGACTCCTGGGATGATATCTGTGAACATGTCCATGTACTTTTGAGCTTCCGCCACAGACATATGGAAGTCTGGGTCGGCAGCAATACCAGAAGCAGTCCTACCATAGCTGATCCCATATACCATGGTTTTGAGTAGCCTTCGGAGTTCATGTTCCTTAACCTCCTTATCTGGTATCTCTTTCGGGAAAATAGCGGGGAAAACTAGTCGACAGAGCTCGACGAAAAGGTCACGTGATGGATCGTTGAATATCGATCTGAGGGATTCATCCTTGGATAGCCAGGTAAGTACACGCAATTCTGCCTGAGACATGTCAACACCGATGAGCGTATGAGCTTCATCAGTGGCGATAAACTGCTTTTTAACGTCCTTACTGCGGGGAATATTTTGACTGTTAGGATTTCGGCTTGATAACCGTCCACTTGTCGTTCCGTGGACCAGGAAACTTGGATTGACAGTACCCTCAGGCGTGACACGTTCTCTCATCCCTCGAACGAATGTGCCATCAAGTTTCGTGATAGCTCTAATGTCAAGGATAGTCCCGATAATTCTCTTGATTTCAGGTGGTATTTGCGTGTCCGTCTTTCCCAAGAGTTCTTTAAGAACCTCCTTTTCTGTCGAGTCCACCACGATTCCGTGATCTGCCAGGTACCTTGTAACCTGATTGGGAGAATTAGGGTTAAGGCGGTGGAGTTCTCGGAGCTTTTTTCCCTTGGCATCTGGGTCACAGACTTGAGGGAGACGAAGTTCGAGTTCTTCCTTTTCTTTCTGGAGCTGATTGGAGTATTCTTGTGAGTAGGCTGTGTCGAATCCGATCCCACGTGGCTCGACGAGTGTGAGCATCCGCGAGACTCGAAGTGTAAAATTGTACCCATCTTCTAAATCCCTGGCTTTAATTTGACGGGAAAAGTGCGAGAGCAGGAGGCGCGTCGCGTGTACATCGAAGGCATTGTAACGATGAAGAATATGTGGAGGGATATTCGCATAGTCGGGCTCCCCATCTCCCTCCGGACCTCTAAGGTAAGGTTCAATCTCAGATTTCCAGTCAGGGGTACCCAACAACTCCATGCCCATATATTCGAGTCCATGGACACCTGCATATTCGAATAGGGAATAGGACTGGAGCATTGTGTCCTCGGCGAGGACGATCTCTTCAAACTCATCGAATCCAAGGAATGCTCTTAGAGATCCAATATCAAACTTACCATTCTGTGCACAGACCTTAACCTTCAACAGAAAGAACTTGAAGTCCTGTCGGAAAGCTAGAGACTTGAAGCAACTCTCCGTGAAAACAAAGACGTCATCTGTCAGCTCAGGTCCTACACCAACACAAAGAAGTCGGTTAAGATGAGCATTACCAAATGAAATGTCTTTCTCACGTGAAGTTTCAATGTCGAATATGACATTTCGATTCATGTGAGTGGAGAGCATCGAAAGAAGAATGTCCGAACCCTCGGCCGGATCTTCTACTACATAGAAGGTTGGTTCATACCAAGCATCCGGAAGGTTCCTAGCATCTACTGCCTTACCTAAATCGGTAAGCATTCGAGGGAACTTCTCTTGGCTACGAAGACATGCGGCAGGATGGAAGGCCGGGACGATATCCTTATCTGGAAAGTTTTCAGACTTCTTCGGTCGACCAGTCCTAAGACGGGTGATTCCTTTCTTGGCTTCCCCTTTAGTAAATACTGCCTGAACTGCTGAATTGCCCATAGGCACGATGACTGGCGCACCAGAGTCGATAATCTCTTGGTGAAGTCTAGGCTTACAGGCCTCTAGTGCTTCCTTAGGAAGCTTTTTCATTGACTGAGGGTAATGACACAAACACGCGTTGGTCAATAGAACTTGATCTCGATGAACACCGTAATGGTCAAGACTTGCTTTCAAGAGTTGACCGGAAGGTCCGAGGAAAGGTTCCCCCCGAGCTATCTCTACATTTCCCGGTGCCTCCCCCACGATGGCCAGGGCAGCCCGGCCGACGGGAATTGAGGGAGAGGAAGGGACCATCTTCCCTCGGGCATAGAGAGGACATTCCTCACACTTTGCCAATGGGTGCTTACGAATCACCTGTTCCGGGGGTTGGTTCGAGTCTGAGGGTGTCTGACTCGAACCCGCTAAGGGCAAGGTCCGTCGGTTCGTAGATGGTTTTGCCTTTGGCAATTGTGTTGCCTGTGGCGGACCGCTTTCCGATTGTTGTGGTGACTCGAATGAGTCCGCGCTCAATGAGAGTTTTCTCAATGTCTTCAATGTCTTTCTGCCTTACGTGGAATCGACGCATGATGTCACTGCGAGAAGTAAGTGCTGCTTTCTGGTCTCGGAATCGGGACACAATGTACGCAATGACTTTCCTGAGCTTTTTCTCAAATGGTGTGAAATCTGGTTGATCTTCGACACCCGTGGCAAATTCCGTCGCAGCCACCAACCAAATATCTGAATAGCTGATGGCCTGGCAAACGTCTTCGTATTCGACCACCATCCGTTGCTCTGCCCCTGCTAGGAGCATTGCGATCTTGACAATCGAGTCAGAGAGACGACTATAAATGGGGGTATAGATCGACGGGGAAATTGATCTCTCCCCCAACCGTAAAGCGTCATTCTGCAATTGTCGAACACGGCACCAGGCCTCTGACGTTGCATTCATGACCATTTTGTCTTGGGTCTTGTGGACCGTTTTCTTCAGTCCACCAATGGTAATTGTATCCTTCTTTTTTGAAGGCATCCAGAAATTAGCGATGTCAAATAGTTCCTTGAGTATGTCCTCACGCGGGTCATACTCACCTTGATCTTCGTGAGACGGCGGACCAATTGGCCGCATCTGATCAATAGTCGTCGCACCGGTAGTAATCAAGAACCGTGGAATAAACCCCGACTGAATATGTTCAACGGTGGTGACAGACTGCATTTTCTCCTTGATTCCACCACACAACATGATGAACCGAGGATCTTTTACGTCGATAGTCTCCCGTCTTAGGATTCGCTTTTCGCGCCTACCGTCATAGAGACGAGTTAGTGTTTCCAACAGTCCGGCAAGGTATTCTTTGTTCTGAGATGATTGAAGAAAACCCGTAATCTCATCCCGATGGAAGAGGGAGACTTTACCGTCTCGAAAGGATAGCTCACTGAGTAACCCTTCAGGTGATCCATCGGTTGCCATTAGGTAATCCGGGTGAACATCATCTAGGACTCGCAAGGCCATATCCATTGAGGTAGACTTACGAGTGATCGTGGTGCCAGCCAGGATCATTGCCCAGACGTTCGGGCGAATCTCAGAGAAGGAAGTTGGAAGGACAGCATGCGGCGCCATGATCGCGGATAGGATGACCACGGCCGTAGTGGTGTGATATTGAATCGGTGCATCTGTTCGGGTGGCAGCCCACTGTGCATACCGATTCAAGAATGTTTCTTTAGGCTCTGGGTCTTCCTCTCTCCGCAACGTCAAGGTGTCCATGAGTGACCCTTCGTCGGGAGATATGGAACTGCCCCACCCATTGAGGTGGGGCAATC
>Ga0081455_10003695_pt1 | contig 17523 bp, 19 predicted proteins | sample TabmetS3T2R1_FD_70207 | JGI IMG/M metagenome (GOLD analysis project Ga0081455, IMG submission 70207) | Tabebuia heterophylla rhizosphere microbial communities from the University of Puerto Rico - S3T2R1 | ecosystem: Host-associated > Plants > Roots > Rhizosphere ...
CTCGCCGTTTTTGAAAATGTAGAGGCGCGCAGCGAACGACGAGCGAACGCCAGGAATTTCCGTCCGGAAATTCCTGAAGCGCGCTCGACCCGCGGGCCGAAAATCTTTCGAACCGGGAAGCGGGGTTGACAGGAAACCCAGGTCTGTCCCCGTTTTCTTGGAAACGGTGAATGTCCCCATTTTCGACTCAGCGCTGCGACGCGATCCAGCGATCGATCTTCGACTCGAGTACCTCGAGCGGCACCGCGCCATCCTTGAGAATCTCGTCGTGAAAGACGCGCACGTCGAACTTCTTGCCCAGCGCCTTCTCCGCGCGCTTGCGCAACTCGACGATCTTGAGCTGCCCGATCTTGTACGCGAGCGCCTGGCCCGGTATCGCCGCGAACCGCTCGGCCTCGGACACTGCGCGCGTCATTTCGGCCGGCGAATTCGCAAGCATGTAGTCGATGGTCTGCTCGCGCGTCCAGCCCTTGACGTGGATGCCCGTGTCGGTCACGAGCCGGATCGCTCGCCAGAGCTCCGCATCGAGCGCGCCGAAGCGCGCGACGGGATCCTTGTAGACACCCATCTCGTAGCCCAGGTATTCCGCGTACAGGCCCCACCCCTCCATGAACGCGGTGTCGCGCGAGAAGCGGCGGAACATCGGCAGGTTCGTGAGCTCACGCTGCAGCGAGATCTGGAAGTGGTGCCCCGGCGCCGCCTCGTGCAGTGACAGCGACGCGAGCGCCCACTTCGGCCGCGCCTTCAGGTCGAACGCGTTGACGTAGAAGATGCCCGGGCGCTTGCCGTCGAGCGACGGTCCCTGGTACTGGCCCGAAGATGCGGACGCTTCGCGGAACGGCTCTACGAGGCGCACCTCGTAGTCGGTCTTCGGCCGCAGGTTGAAGTAGTCGGGCAGCAGCGGCGCGACGCTTGCGCCGAACTGCTGGTAGGTGGAGAGCAGCTCCTCGCGCGACTTGAAATACATGTCGTCGCGCGCCTTCACCCACTCGAAGAATGCCTTGAGCTCGGGCAGCGTCTTCACGGCCCCGGTGTACCCGAGGTCTTTCGCGACGCCGCGCATGCCGTCCTGGATGCGCGCTACCTCGTCGAGGCCTATCTGGTGCACTTTCGCGGGCGTGAGCGAGCGCATCGTGTTGTCGCGCACGTCGTACGCGTACCACGCGGCGCCGTCCGGCAGCGCGCCGCGGCCGAATGCAGCCGTCGCCTTCGCGAGGTACTCGTCCGCGATGAACGCGCGCAGCTTGCGATACGCGGGGTTGATCGTGGCGGAGATCAGCGCGCGGAACGCGAGCGTGAGACGCTCCTTGTCCGGCGCCGAAAAATCCGCGGGCAGCTTCGCGATCGGTCCCCAGTAGATGCTTTTCTCGACATCGTCGACGGTGTTGGCATCGAGCTGCGGCAGCACCTTTTCCATGAGCACGCGCGGCTCGACGATGCCCCGCTTCATGCCCTCGCGCATGTTGACGATGGCCTGGTCGAACACGACCGGGATGCGCGCCGCGCGCTTCAGCCAGTCGTCGTAGTCCTTGACCGTAATGAATGGCTGCGCGCCGGTGCCCGAGCCGAGCTGCGCGAACGAATTCGCGATGTTGTAGAACTGGTTGATCGGCAGCAGCTCGGCCGGATGCTCGTACTCCTCGAGCTGGGATTCGCGATTGAGCGTGAAGATGTCGTACGAGAGCCGGTCCTGGCCCTGGAGCCTGTTCTCGCCCCTGGGTCCGACGATGGCGTGGGCCCGGTCGAGGTACCGCAGGTGGAACGCCTTCGACTGGTCGAGATATTCGGGCGAGAACAGGTTCGGCAGATCGGCGTTGTAACGCGGATCGCCGGCCTGGGTGGCCGTGAGCGGGTTGAGCTTGAGGTTCTCTTCCCAGAACTCGGCGTACATCGCGTTGAGATCCGCGACCGGATCCTTCGACGGGGCGGGCGCGGGCGCGGCAAACGCGCCAGCCACGGCAAACAGGGACAGGAAGAGGACCAGTCGCTTCATGACTAACTACCCTCGGATGAAGAACAACCCGCCTCGCGGCGGGTTGCACAATCGACGGAGTCCGGGCTCGGAGCCGGACCCACGCCCGATACTCGCGATATTGCGGAGATCCAGGCGGCTGCCGAAACAGCTCGCTACTGGACGAGCGCCGAGAACAGACCCGGCTTCAACGCAACGAACAGCGCGATCATGAGGCCGATGGTCAGACCGAGAAGCGTGCCGGCAGCAACGCCGCGTACGAGAACCTTCTGTTCGCCGTTCGTCATGGGGACCTCCAGGAAAGTGGCGGTACCGTACCACAACGTCCGTGCCGGACGGCCACGGTGCCGGAATCGTCGGACAGCGTTTCGACGAGATGCATTCCTTACGCGCCAGCCCGTCGCCACGTTGCGTCGCGAGCAGAATGACGGTGATCCCGCGATCGATTCGCGAGCCGCCAAAAGCAAACAGCCGGTCAGCAGTAGTTAGCTGACCGGCTGTTCGTGTTGGCTGGGGGACTAGGATTCGAACCTAGGTAAACGGAGTCAGAGTCCGTTGTCCTACCGCTAGACGATCCCCCAATGACCTTGGCCGTCCGGCGCCAATATAAAGAAGTCCGATCCCGGTGAAAGGATCAACGCTTCGAGTACTGGGTTCCGCGGCGGGCCTTGCGATGGCCGACCTTCTTGCGTTCGACTTCGCGCGCATCGCGCGTGACGAAGCCCGCGACACGCAACGGCTTCCGCAGCTGCTCGTCGTACTGGATGAGCGCGCGCGTGATGCCGTGACGAATGGCGCCCGCCTGTCCCGTGATGCCGCCGCCGGCGACCGTGACCGTGATGTCGAACTTGTTCGCGAGCTGCACCGTCTCGAGCGGCTGGCGCACGATCATGCGGCCCGTTTCGCGGCCGAAGAATTCGTCGAGCGGACGATCGTTGACGGTGATCTTGCCGGAACCCGGCTTGAGGAAGACGCGCGCCGCGGAAGTCTTGCGGCGGCCGGTGCCGTAGTTCGATTTGGCTTGAGCAGGCATTGCAGAGGTTCCTTAGATTTCGAGCTGCTTCGGTTGCTGGGCGGTGTGCGGATGCTTGTTGCCCGCGAACACGTGCAGTTTCTTGTACATCTTGCGGCCGAGCGGTCCCTTCGGAAGCATGCCCTTCACCGCGAATTCGATCGCGCGCTCGGGATGCTCCTTGAGCAGTTTGCCCAGGGCGATGGACTTGATTCCGCCGATGGCGCCCGTGTGATGCCAGTAGATCTTGTCGTCGAGCTTGTTGCCCGTGACTTTGATCTTCTCCGCGTTCAACACGACGATGTGATCGCCGGTGTCGACGTGCGGGCTGAAGATGGCCTTGTGCTTGCCCTTGAGGCGCATGGCGATCTGCGTGCACAGGCGTCCGAGCACCTTGTCGGTGGCGTCGACGACAAACCAATCGCCGCGCACGGTTTCATTCTTCGCAAATACGGTCGACATCTCTCACTCCAACCACGGAAGAGCCCACCCGAATTCATCGGGTGACGAGATCCGTCGAAGAAGTCGACGGAGATCTGCAGGTGGGCCCCTGGAAAAAGGGGCGCAAGTGTACTCAACGCCCTGAGCCTTTGCAAAACAAAGGCGCTTCTGAAAACCCCTGACGGTCCGGAGGCTTATACTCGCCCGCCATGGCCAAGGCTCCCGGGCTCGACAGCTTGATTTCGGCGGCGGATCGCGCGTTGCGGGCGCTGCTGGCGCCCCCTGCTGCCGGCCGCGCCGTCCCGGGCGTTGCTCCCGTCCCGCGCGCTGCCGAGAAGGCCGACGCCGCCCTGTCCCCAGATGACCGGCGCGAGTCGGCCGCGCTCATGCGCGTGAACCACGCGGGCGAGATGGCCGCGCAGGCGCTGTACCACGCCCAGGCGCTGTTCGCTCGCGACCCGGAAGTCCGGGAATTCATGCTCCACGCGGCGCGCGAGGAAACCGATCACCTCGCCTGGTGCGAGTCGCGCCTCAAGGAGCTCGGCGCCCGCCCGAGCGTTCTCAATCCGCTGTGGTATGCGGGATCCTTCGGTATCGGCGCGCTGGCGGCGCTGCTCGGCGACAAGGCCAGTCTCGGGTTCGTGGCCGAGACGGAGCGGCAGGTCGAGGGCCATCTCAAGGGCCATCTCGACCGGCTGCCGCCGGAAGACCTGCGCAGTCGCGCCATCGTCGAGGCCATGCGGCACGATGAGGTCGGCCATGGGCGCAAGGCCGAAAGCGCCGGGGGAGCGATGCTTCCCGGTCCCGTTCGCGAACTCATGCGGCGGACGGCCCAAGTCATGACGCATACTTCGTACCGATTTTGATGTTGTTTCAATTTGGGCCTGTGATCCGGATCACGGTCGATCCGTGGTCTTTTGGTTGCGCCGGCAGTAAGTTATGTAATAGAACTTAATGCTGAGTCGTAAGAGTCAGGGTGCACGATGCAGCAAGCAGCAAGGGAGAGTCAGATGGAAGAGGCGGTCAAACCCCTCAGCGACATTCCGGCGATCAACCGCTTTCTGAGCTATTGCCGGATTCGCACCGTTCCGTCGAAGACGGTGGTGATCCACGCGGGCGATCTGCCCGACGTCCTCTACTACATCATCAGCGGCTCCGTCGAAGTGATGGTCGAAGATGAGGAAGGCAACGAGATGGTTCTCGCCTACCTCAACAAGGGCCAGTTCTTCGGCGAGATGGGTCTGTTCCACGAATCGCCGCTGCGCAGTGCCTGGGTGCGGACGCGCAACCATTGCGAGCTCGCGGAAATGACCTATCCGCGGTTCCGGCAGATCGCCGCCGAAAGCCCGGGCCTCGTGTTCGAGCTCGCGACGCAGCTCGCGACGCGCCTCGATCGCACGAACCGCAAGTTGTCCGATCTCGCGTTCGTCGATGTCACGGGCCGCGTGGCGCACGCCATCATGGATCTGTGCGGCGAGCCCGATGCGATGACGCATCCCGAAGGCATGCAGATCAAGGTGAGCCGCCAGGAGCTGTCACGGCTCGTCGGCTGCTCGCGTGAAATGGCGGGCCGCGTGCTGAAGGTGCTCGAAGACCAGGGCCTGCTGCGCGCCACCGGCAAGACGATCGTGGTATTCAACGCGCGTCCGAAGATGAAGACGCGCCCCGTCGTCGTACCCGTCCAGGGCGGCAAGGGCAGCGGCAAGGTCAGCAATGCCCGCGTCGACGACGACGAGGATGATGACGACGACGACGAGGAATAACGGGGACATTCACCGTTTTCTAGAAAACGGGGACAGACCTGACCTGAAACGCCGGCCCCTGCCGGCGTTTTGGTTTCTGCGCCAAAGGTTGTCGGGTACGCGGCGGTAAGCGACGATCCCGGCCCGAATCCGGAGAAATACCCCCATGCGCAAGGCCGCGTTGCTCCTCGCCTGCACGACCGCCACCGCCCTGCTCGCGCAACAGCCCGCGAGCACACCGGCGCCTGCGTCGCTCGTCCGCGAGGGTGTCACGCAGAAGCTCAGCGCTCACGTCTGGGCAATCCCCGACGGCGGCGCGAATCTCGTGCCCAACGTCGGCATCGTCGTGGGCAGCCGCTACGTGCTCGTCGTCGACACGGGCATGGGCACGCGCAACGCGAAGACCGTGCTGCGCGAAGTCGCGAAGGTCGGCGCGGGCAAGCCTATCTACATCGTGACGACCCACGTGCACCCCGAGCACGACATGGGCGCCCATGCGTTCCCGGTCGACTCGAAGCTGATCCGCTCCACGGATCAGCTCGAGGACATCCAGGCCGGCGCCGGCATGAACCTCGTGGGACCGTTCTCCCAGCGCTCGGAGCTCAACAAGGAGCTTCTCACCGACGCCCATCACCGCGCGGCGGACATCACGTTCGAGGACCGCTACTCGGTCGACCTCGGCGGCGTCACGGCCATGATCTTCGCGATGGGGACGAACCACACGCATGGCGACACGGCGGTGCTCGTCGAGGGCGTGCTGTTCTCGGGCGACGTCGCGATGAAGCCGCAGCCCGCCTTCGCGAATCCAACCGCGACCATCAAGCACTGGCTCGCGAGCCTGGACACGTTGCAGGCGTTGAAACCTTCGAAGATCGTGCCGAGCCATGGTCCGTTCGGCGGCACCGAAATCATCGATGGCTACCGGGCCTATCTCACGCGCATCCGCGACCGCGCGGCCGCTCTCAAGTGGAACGACAAGAGCGAGAACGAGACGGTGCAGATCATCACCGACGAGATGAGCGCGCAGTATCCGGATCGCAACCGGCTCGCGGGCGCCATCCGCGCGGCGTACGCCGAGGCGCCGACGCATCTGCTGATGGAAGCACCGCGGCTCTAACGCCGCGCGATGGCGGCGCGCATCTCGGCAATCGTCGCCTGGTAATCCTTCGAGCCGAAGATCGCCGAGCCCGCGACGAACATGTCCGCGCCCGCGCGCGCGACCTCGCCGATGTTGTCCACCTTGATGCCGCCGTCGACCTCGAGGCGCACCTCGCGACCCAGCGCGTCGATCCGCTCGCGCACGGCGCGGACCTTGTCGAGCACGAGCGGGATGAACTTCTGCCCGCCGAATCCCGGGTTCACCGACATCAGCAGCACGAGATCGAGCTTCGCGAGCGTGTAGTCGAGCACGTCGAGCGGCGTCGCGGGGTTGAGCACGAGGCCCGGCCTGCAGCCATGTTCGCGAATGAGCCCGATGGTGCGGTCGACGTGCTCGCTCGCCTCGGGATGGAAGCTGATGTTGTTCGCCCCCGCGCGCGCGAACGCGGGAACGATGTCGTCGACGGGCTTCACCATGAGATGCACGTCGAGCGGCGCGGTGATGCCGAAGTTGCGCAGCGACTCGCAGACCATCGGGCCGATGGTGAGGTTCGGGACGTAGTGGTTGTCCATCACGTCGAAGTGGATGACGTCGGCACCGGCGGCGAGCACGGCCTTCACTTCGTCGCCGAGACGTGCGAAGTCCGCGGACAGAATTGATGGCGCGATCCAGGGCTGCATGGCGGCCAGTCTACATTCCCCGTGCGGCCTTGATGAGCTCGAACGCCTCGATGATCTGCTGCGTGCGCTGCTTGGCGTGTTCGAGCATCGACTCGGGAAGGCCGTTGGCCTTGAGCTTGTCGGGATGGTGTTTGGAGAGCTGCCTTCGATATGCCTTCTGCACGTCGGCATTCGAGGCCTTCGGGTCGACCTCGAGGATCTGGTAGGCGGCGTCGAGCTGCATGCCGCCGCGCGGCGGCGCCTGGCCGCCGGCCGAGCCGCCCGCACCGCCCGCGCGAAACTGCTCGCGGCGGATGCGCAGCACCGCCTCGATGTGTGCGAGCTCGAGTCGGCTCACGCCGAGCAGCTCCGCGACGCGCTGCACGGCGAGACGCGCCGGACCCTGCATGTCGACGCCTTCGAGCGCCGCGCGCACCTGCAGCTCGAGGAAGATGCGCAGCAGGTCGGGACGCTGCGCGCACGCGGCCGACAGCTCGTGCATCGACGTTTCGACGTCGAAGTCGGGATTCTTGCCGCGCGTGAAGTGCGCGATGGCCGCGTGGATCTGCGCACCGTCGAGCCGCAGATCGCCCATGACCTTGCGCGCCGCGGCGATCTCGGCCTCAGTCACCCGGCCGTCGGCCTTCGCAACGTGGCCCATGACCTCGAATGTGGCGCGGAAGAATTTCTCGCTGATCTCGAGCGGTCCCGCGCCGGGTCCGCGGCGGCGCGCATCGGCCGCCTGGTCGTACAGGTGGCCGATGATGGCACCGAGAATGGCGCCCATGAAACCGCGGAGCAGGAGGTAACCGAGGATTGCGCCGACGATCTTTCCGATGAAGCTCATCTAGGCCTTAGACGCCTTGCTAAACTGCATGCCAGCTATGCTACCAGCCGAACGCACCACGCCGCCCGTCCACACCACGCAGCTCGCGGGGCTGCGCAAGATCCACACGGGCAAGGTGCGCGACATCTACGAAGTCGACGCGGATTCGATGCTGATCGTCACCACCGATCGCCTCTCGGCGTTCGACGTCGTGATGCCCGATCCGATTCCCGACAAGGGCCGCGTCCTCAATTCCATTTCCAACTTCTGGTTCGACCGCACGCGTCACATCGTTCCCAACCACCTCACGGGCCGGCGCGTGGAAGACGTGGTGGCCGATCCCGCCGAGCGCGCGCTGCTCGGCGATCGTGCGGTCATCGTGCGCAAACTCAAGACCGTGCCGCTCGAGGCCGTCGTCCGCGGTTATGTCATTGGCTCGGGCTGGAAGGACTACCAGAAGACCGGCGCGATCTCGGGCGTCAAACTACCCGCGGGACTCCGGCAGGCCGCGCGACTGCCGCACACGCTGTTCACGCCGTCGACGAAGGCCGCGATGGGCGAGCACGACGAGACGATCAGCTTCGAGCAGGCCGCGGACCTCGTGGGCCACGACCTCGCCGCGCGCGTGCGCGATACGGCGATCACGCTGTACGAGTTCGCGGCGAAGCATGCGCGCGAGCGCGGCATCATCATCGCCGACACCAAGTTCGAGTTCGCGCTCGGACCCGACGGGAAGCTCGTGCTCATCGACGAGGTGTTGACGCCGGATTCCTCGCGATTCTGGCCCGCCGATACCTATCGCGAAGGCATGAGCCCGCCGTCGTTCGACAAGCAGATCGTGCGCGACTATCTCGAGACGCTCGACTGGAACAAGAAGCCGCCGGGACCGAAGCTGCCGCCGCAGATCATCGAGAAGACGCGCGCGAAGTACCTGGAAGCGCTGACTCGCCTGACTTCCCAGGGGCTCGCGCCCCACTCCTAACGCCCCCGAAGCGGGGGCGTCCGTGAGATTGTTGGCTCGTTCCAGGAAGCAATTCGTCGATGTATTTCACGTAGTCCATCCGTCAGCGCCGCCGGCCCCGGCTGCAGGATGATCGAAGACTTCACCTCGAACAGCTGACGCTCGCGCACCGCGGGCACCTCGCTCCACCCGGCACGCGCCGCGACGTTCTCGGGCCGGAATTTCTTCCCGCACCATGACCCCAAGATGATGTCCGGCGCTCGCCGTGGCACTTCGAGCGGATCCGCGACGATGCGGTTCTTGCCGAGCGATTCCCTCGCGAGCTCGGGGAACACGTCGTCGCCGCCCGCGATGCCGACAAGCTCCGACACCCAGCGGATGCCCGAGATCTGCGGCTCGTCCCATTCCTCGAAGTACACGCGCGGCCGCCGCGCGAGCCGCGCCGCGCTCACGCGCACCGCCTCGATGCCCGCCTCGAGCCCGGCGATCAGCGCCGCGGCCTTCGCCTCACAACCCACCATGCCGCCGAGCGTCGCGATCATGCGCAGGATCTCCGCGACGCTGCGATGATTGAAGACGTGCACCTCGATGCCGGCACGGATCAAGTCGGCCGCGATGTCCGCCTGCAAGTCGGAGAACCCGAGCACGAGGTCGGGACGCAATTCCACGATGCGGTCGATCTTCGCGCTCGTGAATGCCGACACGCGCGGCTTCTCGCGCCGCGCGCGTGACGGCCGCACCGTGAAACCGGAAATGCCGACGATGCGCGCGTCCTCACCGAGCAGATACAGCGTCTCGGTGGTTTCCTCGGTGAGGCAGACGATGCGCGAGGGATACGTGCCCGGCATGCGCGCCAATCTAATGTATTCTCCGCAACCGATGTACCTGGCGTTCTGGAACTGGCTCGACCGCTGCCTGTTCGGCGAGTTCTCCGAAGGCGCGACGCCCGGCGGGCTCACGCTGCGCGTGCTGCGCTACCCGTACGCCATCTTGCGCGACCTCTCGCGCGGCCAGATCAACCTCTACGCAATGGGTCTCGTCTACGCGACGCTGCTGTCGGTCGTGCCGCTCATCGCGTTCGCGTTCGCGGTGCTCAAGGCATTCGGCGCGCACCGCGAGCTCGCGCCCGTCATCTACGAATTCTTCCGTCCCGTGGGCGCCGAGGCCGGCGAGATCACGCGCCGGGTCATGGAGTTCGCCGACAGCGTGAGCACGGGCGTCGTCGGCTCCGTCGGTCTCGCGCTGCTGCTCTGGACGTTGTTAGGCACCATCAAGAAGGTCGAGGACGGGTTCAACTTCCTGTGGCGCGTCGAGCATGCGCGCAGCTTCGCGCGGCGCGTCACGGAATACGTGGCGCTGCTCATCGTCGGCCCGGTCGTCGTCGTGAGCTTCATCGGCCTCTCGCACCGCGCGCTCGACTCGGCGAGCGCGAACATCGTGCGCTTCATGCCGTTCGGCGACCGCCTCATCGAGTGGGGCATCGACATCTCGCCGTACTTCATGGTCGCGGCGATCTTCACTGCCGTGTACATGTTCGTGCCCAACACGAAGGTGAAGTGGATGCCGGCGCTCGTCGGCGGACTCGTCGCGGGCGTCCTGTGGGCGGTCGTCGGCAAGCTGTTCACGGCGCTCGTCGTGTACTCCACGCGGTTGTCGGTCGTCTACGCGGGGTTCGCGCTCATCGTCGCCGCGCTGCTGTGGACCTACTTCGGCTGGCTGATCCTGCTGATCGGCGCGCAGCTGTCGTTCTACATGCAGAACCGGCACTACCTCAGGCTCGGGCTCACGGAGCTGCGGCTGTCCGCCGTGCAGCGTGAGCAGCTCACGCTCAAGGTGATGTACCTCATCGCGCGCGCGTACCAGGACGGCAAGGAGCGCTGGTCCGTCGACGGGCTCGCGCACGAGCTCGGCATGCCCGGCATTGGGATCTCGCGCATCGTCCACTCGCTCGAGGGTGCGCACCTGCTGACGCTCACCGACGACGAGAAGCTGCTGCCCGCGCGCGATCTCGGTCAGATCTCCATCCAGGAAATCCTCGACATCGCGCGCAACGAGAAGGCGGGCCAGGTCGCGCCGCGCAATCTCAAACTACCGCCGATCGACCGCATCGCCGCGAAGATGGAGGAGTCGTGGCGCAAGAGCTGCGGCGACGCGACGCTTCGCGATCTCGTCGAAGAACAGTGACGGTGGGCGCCGCAGCGCGCGTCCGCGAAAAATAAATCTGTCCCCTTTTTCGGAAAACAGACCTGGCCCCTTCATTCCCCGGCGATGGTCATCCCGGAGATGAGGATCGAGCCGACGCGCACGCCGCCGCGCAGGTCGACGTCGCTGCCGATCGCGGCGATGTTCCGGTACATGTCCTTGAGATTGCCCGCGATCGTGATCTCGTGCACTGGATAGGCCTGCACGCCGTTCTCGACCCAGAAGCCCGACGCGCCGCGTGAGTAGTCGCCCGTCACGCCGTTCACGCCCTGCCCCATGAGCTCCGTCACGAGCAGTCCCGTGCCGAGCTCGCGCAGCAGCGCTTCGAATGGCGCTCCGCCGGGGGTCGTCTCGACGAGCAGGTTGTGCGTGCCGCCCGCGTTGCCGGTGGTCTTCAGCCCGAGCTTGCGCGCCGAATAGCTGCCGAGCACGTAGCCCTGGAGCACGCCGTCCTGCACGAGCTCGCGGTCGCGCGTGGCGACGCCCTCGCCGTCGAACGGCGAGCTGCCGAGCGCCTTGCGGATGTGCGGCCGCTCGCGCAGCTGCACGAATGGCGGAAACACCTGGCTGCCGGCCGAGCCGAGCAGGAACGAGCTCTTGCGGTACTGGCTGCTGCCGCGGACCGCGCCGAGGAAATGCCCGATGAGTCCGCGCGCGACCTCGGGCGCGAACAGCACGCGTGCGACCTGCGTCTTCAGCTTGCGCGCGCCGAGGCGCTGCACGGCCCGCTCGCCGGCCTTGCGGCCGATGATCGCCGCCGCTTCGAGATCGCGCGCGTCGCGTGTCGAGGAGTACCAGTAGTCGCGCTGCATGTCGTCGCCGACCTGCGCGAGCAACACGCAGCTCACGCTGTGGCTCGTCGAGGGATAGCCCGCGAGGAAACCGTGCGAATTGCCGTACACGCGCACGCCGCGATGCGAGCCCACGCTCGCGCCCTCCGAATTCGTGATGCGTGCGTCGACTTCGCGGCCCGCGGCCTCGCAGATGCGCGCGGTCTCGACGGCCTGCTCGGGCGTGATGTCCCATGGATGGTCGAGGTCGAGATCGGGGATGTCGCGCGCCAGCTCGGACGGGTCGGCGAGCCCCGCGCAGTCGTCTTCCGCGGTGTAGCGCGCGATGTCGCAGGCCTTCTCGACCGTCTCGGCCACGGCCTTCGGCGACAGGTCAGCGGTGCTCGCCGATCCCTTGCGCTGGCCGAAATACACCGTGATCCCCATGCCGCGATCGCGCTGGTACTCGACGGTCTCGACCTCGCCGAGACGCACCGTGGTGGTCAGGCCCTTCTGCAGGCTCACGTCGGCCTCGGCCTGCGTCGCACCGAGCTCGCGCGCGCGGCGCAGCGATTCGGCGACGATGCTCTCGAGCTCCGGGATGCGGCTGCCGTCGACTTCCTGCCGCGCGGCGAGCGGCTTCGATGGGGCGGGGACTTGCATGGCAGAATTGTACGATGCAGGACGACGAGGACAGCGGGGATTTCTACGACCGCCCGAGCAAGAGCGCGCGCAAACGCGAGGCCGACGCCGCGCAGCGGCTCGGCACGAAGCTCATCGAGCTCAAGGAATCCGATCTCGTTGCGCTCGAATTGCCCGAGACGCTGCACGAGGCCATCCTGCTCGCCAAGCGGATCACGAGCCGCGGCGGCCTCGCGCGCCAACGGCAGTACATCGGCAAGCTCATGCGCGACCTCGACACCGCGCCCATCGAGGCCGCGCTCGGCGCGAAGTCGCGCGCGACGGCGCTCGATGCCGAACGCCACAAGCGCGTCGAGACGTGGCGCACGCGGCTGCTCACCGAGGGTCCGAAAGCGCTCGACGAGCTCATGAAGTGGGCGCCCGGCGCCGACCGCAGGCAGCTGCAGGCGCTCGTCGACAAGGCGACCAGCGCCCGCATCGATCCCGGCAGCCGGGATACCGCGTCGCGCGCGCTGTTTCGCGCACTGCGCGACCTTCTCGAGGACTCGTCCGGCTAGCCCGCGTGGGCGCACTGCCCTAATATCTCGCGATGAAACCACTCGTCGGCATCATCATGGGCTCGACTTCCGACTGGGAGACGATGCGCGCCGCGGCCGAGGCGCTCGACCAGCTCCAGGTGCCCTACGAGACGCGCGTCGTCTCGGCCCATCGCACGCCCGATCTGCTGTTCGAGTACGCATCCTCGGCCCAATCGCGCGGCCTCGAGGTCGTCATCGCCGGCGCCGGCGGCGCCGCCCATCTACCCGGCATGGTCGCGTCCAAGACCACGCTGCCCGTGCTCGGTGTGCCGGTGCAGTCGAAGGCGCTGAGCGGCATGGACTCGCTGCTGTCCATCGTGCAGATGCCCGCCGGCGTGCCCGTGGCCACGTTCGCGATCGGCACGGCGGGCGCGACGAACGCGGGCCTCGCGGCCGCGGCGATCCTCGCGAACAAGCGGCCCGAGATCGACGCGGCGCTCAAGAAATTCCGCGCCGAGCAGACGGCGAAGGTGCTCGCTCATTCCGATCCAGCCATGGCTCATCCATCCCCGGCCGAGCCGTCGAAGCCCGCGAAGTGATCGCGCGCCCATGACCGTCGGCATCGTCGGCGCCGGCCAGCTCGGGCGCATGATGGCACTCGCAGGCTATCCACTCGGACTCGACTTCCTGTTCCTCGACAAGGACGCGAAGACTCCCGGCGGCCAGGTCGCGCCGCTGCTCGCGGGCGAGCTCACGGACCGCAAGTTGTTAGGCGAGCTCGCGTCCCGCTGCGACGTGCTCACGTTCGACTGGGAGAACATCCCCGTCGAAGCGCTCGAAGGCCTGCCCGGCAAGGCGCGCATCGCGCCGCCGCTGCGCGCGCTCGCGGCCGCGCAGGACCGTCTCGCCGAGAAACGCACGTTCGAGCTGCTCGGTATCCCGACCACGCGCTACGCCTCGGTGAACTCGCGCGCCGATCTCGACGCGGCCATCGAGCGCATCGGCCTGCCCGGCGTGCTCAAGACGCGCCGCCTGGGATATGACGGCAAGGGCCAGGCGGTGCTGCGCAAGCCCGCGGACGTCGCCGCCGCCTGGGAAACGCTCGGCAAGCAACCGCTGCTCTACGAGAACCTCGTGCCGTTCCAGGCCGAGGTGTCCGTCATCGGCGTTCGCGGTCGCGACGGCAAGGTCGAGTTCTACCCGCTCAACCTCAACGTGCATCGCGCGGGCATCCTGCGTCTCACGCGCGCGCCGTACGGCAACTCCGCGCTCACGCGCACCGCGCAGCGCGCGGCGCGCCGCGTGATGGAGCACTTCGACTACGTCGGCGTGCTCACGATCGAGTTCTTCGTGACGCGCGGCCGGCTCATCGCGAACGAGATGGCGCCGCGCGTGCACAACTCCGGTCACTGGACGATCGAAGGCGCCGAGACGAGCCAGTTCGAGAACCACGTGCGTGCCATCGCGGGGCTGCCGCTCGGCAGCACGCGCGCCCGCGGACACTCCGCGATGATCAATCTCGTAGGAGAGCTCCCCGACCGCGAACTACTGCTCGCGGAACGCGGCCTGCACTGGCACGACTACGGCAAGACGCCGCGGCCGGACCGCAAGCTCGGTCACATCACCCTCAACGAATCCTCGGCCCGCGAACGTGACAAAGCCGTCATCCGCGTGCTCCGCCGGGTCGATCGCGCGACCTGGATCGCAATTCGGTGACGCCGTAGGGCGTTTCCGGGCCCCCCGGGCGGCTTTACCGTAATATCGGCCGCTCCGATGTACCTCGAGAACTTCAAGCTCCGTGAGCTGCCGTTCCGGTTGAGTCCGGATCCGCAGTTCCTGTTCCTGTCGCGGGCACATGCACGTGCCAAGGCGTACATGGAATCGACCATCTGGTTCACGGATGGCTTCGTCATCATCACGGGCGAGATCGGCTCCGGAAAGACGACGCTCATCGAGAGCTTCCTGCGCCAGCTCGATTCCGACGTCGTCATCGCGCAGATCAGCCAGACGCAGGTGAGCGCGGTCGAGTTCCTGCAGTCCGTGCTCGCGCAGTTCGGCTTCTCGCCCTTCAAGATGAAGAAGGCCGAGTTGATAGCCACCCTCAACACCTTCCTCATCGAGCAGTACGCCGCGGGACGCAAGGTGCTGCTCATCGTCGACGAGGCGCAGAACCTCTCGCTCAAGGTGCTCGAGGAGATCCGCCTGCTGTCCGGCATCGAGTCCACCAAGGACAAGGTGCTGCGCATCATTCTCGCGGGCCAGCCCGAGCTCAACGAGAAGCTCGATTCGCCGGAGCTCGTCCAGCTCGCACAGCGCGTGCGCCTGCGCTTCCACCTCGGCGCGCTGTCGCGAGACGATCTGCGCGCCTACGTGCTGCATCGGCTCGAGATCGCGGGCGCCGCGGGACGCCAGATCTTCGCCGAGGACACGTTCCCCGAGCTCGCGCGCTATTCGGGCGGCGTGCCCCGCCTCGTCAACACGCTGTGCGATACCGCGATGATGGCCGCGTTCAACGACGACCGCGATCAGGTGACCGCGGCGGACTTGGCCTCGGCCGTCGCCGAGCTGCGCTGGGTCGAGTTCTCCGCGCGCGTCACGCAGGCGCCAGCGCGCCCCGCTCCGGCCGAACAGATGGCTCATGGGGAGCGCACGGCCAAGGTGCTGTCGAAGGTCGTGCTGTCCGCCGACGGCAAGACGGTTTCGGAGCTGCACCTGGTGCCGGGCCGCAAGGTCATCGGCCGCACGCCCGACAACGATCTGCAGGTCGACAGCAAGTTCATCAGCCGCCACCACTGCCAGCTCGTCACGGGCAGCGACGGCATCACGGTCATCGAAGACCTGAACAGCACGAACGGCATCATGTTGCACGGCAAGCGCGTCCGCCGGCACACGCTGCGCGACGGGGACTTCATCTCGATGGGACAGCACGATCTGCTGTACGTCGACGATCACGCCGCCGCGCATCTCACCGACACGCACGACGACCTGCCGCGTGTCACGTCCGACGCGGCCAACGAAGAGAGCGATGACGAGGAAAATCCTTCGCGCGGAGACGCCGCTGGCGCCCGCTGAATTTCCTGCGGAATGAAAAAGGGCGCGTGGTGTGGACCACGCGCCCTTTTGTTTACGGACCTGTGCGAAAGTCTAGCGGCGACGGCCGGTGACGAGGTTCAGCAGGCGGCCGAAGATGCCGGGACGGAAACCGTCGACCTGCATCGAGTTGCGCGGACCGCCGGTCTGGCGACGCATTTCCGCGAGGACGTCGGGCGGAAGGTTGATCTTGAATTCGCCGCTTACAGCCGTGTCGTTACGCATTGTCGTTTGACTCCGTGATTCGGGTGCGTCGTGTGGAAACGCGCGTGCAGTTTGCTGATTCATTCGGCCTGCATGATGTGCCGGGATTCACAGTGTTTCCATTGTCGCAATTTGCGCACTTCATTATGTTCGTGTCCTATAAGTGCGTAGGCGCGGAGCGAATCCCTTCGCTACAAAATTCTGACGCACTTTGCCGACATCCCTGTCGTCCGCGCGTTGTGATAGTGCACGCGAGTAAGGCGTTCCGGCAGTGCGATTCGTGGTGAGTTCGTGAAGAAAATACTGATCCTTGCGGTGCTTGCGGCATCGATCGTCTACGGCGCGGGAGCCGTGTTGCTCTCGGAACGCGCGACGAACCGTTTCCTCGACGAGCTCGAAGCGCTTTCGCTGCAAGGACACATGCCGGAGTTCTGCGCACGCCTGCACGACGACCTCGAGGTGCGCATCGAGGATCGGACTTCGCCCGGATTTCCGCGCGACGTCGCGGGCGGCAAGCGCGAGTATTGCGATTTCGTGACGTACGCGATGAAGGGGCTCGACATCATTGGCCTCGAGACCGCGGTCGTGCGGCACGACTATTCCGTCGATCGCTCCTGGCTGCATCCCTGGACCGCGCGCGTGAGCTATCACGAGACGCGCACTTCCCGCATGACGCGCGTGAATGCGGCGCTGAACACCGAGAGCGACGATCGCTGGGAGCTCGTGCTCACGGGGTCGGGAGTGAAAGTGCGCCGGCTCGAGAGCAAGTCGAAGCTCGTCCCCTGAACCGCGACGGCCGCTATCCGCCAGCGATGGCCGCCAACCGGCGCGCTGCGACTTGCGCTCCGTCGCCGCGCAGACGTCGCTCGATGGCCGCCGCGGTGCTCGCCGTCTCATGCGCGAGAGCCGCTCTCAATGCCGTCGTCAGATCTTCAGGCGTCAGCGTGGCGCGGCTCGCTACGGCCGCGCCGATGCCGAGCGTCTGCACGCGCTGCGCCCAGTAGAACTGATCGTAGTTGTGCGGCACGACCACCTGCGGCCTGCCGGCGCGCGCCGCCGCGAAGGTCGTTCCGGCGCCACCGTGATGGACGACAGCGGCGACGCGCGGAAACAGCGAGTCATGGGGAACGTCGTCGATGACGAGCAGCTCGCGCGTCGACGCGGGCGCGAGGCCGCCCCAGCCGCGCGAAACGATCGCGCGCACGCCGAGTGCGCGCGCGGCGAGTTCGACGGCCATTGCAGGTACCGGTTGGCCCTCGATGGAAAAGCTCAACGGCATCCGCCGGATCACGTCGTCACTGTCGGTGTGGACGTTGAGGGCGCGGATATTGGATTTCACTGCGACCTGCTGTGCGCGATCGGGCCTGTCGGGATGGTCGTTGCTC
>Ga0081455_10003696_pt1 | contig 17516 bp, 16 predicted proteins | sample TabmetS3T2R1_FD_70207 | JGI IMG/M metagenome (GOLD analysis project Ga0081455, IMG submission 70207) | Tabebuia heterophylla rhizosphere microbial communities from the University of Puerto Rico - S3T2R1 | ecosystem: Host-associated > Plants > Roots > Rhizosphere ...
GGATGCAGCATGCCCGGTCCGTACCGGGCCCATCGCCGTGGTCATGTCGATGAATCCTCCGGCGCCCTCACACACAGAAAGTGGATGCCGAAGGTGTCTCACCTGTTGTAGAGACAGAGGGCCCCGTGACCAGGATGCCGCTTCGCCGAGCGACCGGTTCCCGACGGATACCGCAGGTCTGGCCGAGTCCGCCACTCCGGAGGTCGTCGAACTGGCCGACGGTGACCTGTTCGACCTTCGCCTAGCGCCGGTGGCCAAGCGGCTGGGGGACACAGCCGTTCGCATGTTGGCCTATGGCGGATCGATCCCGGGGCCGACGCTAAGGGTGCTTCAGGGTTCGGAGATCGTGGTCGACGTCACCAACAACGGGGACCTGGAGACGACGGTCCACTGGCATGGTCTGCGGCTGGACAACCGCTACGACGGCACACACCACACGCAGGCGCCGATCCCCGTGGGTGGGTCGTTCACGTACCGGGTCGAGTTTCCTGACCCGGGTGTCTACTGGTACCACCCGCACATCCGCGAGGACTACGGCCAAGAGATGGGGTTGTACGGCAACATCCTCGTCGTGCCCGCCGACCCCGGGTACTGGCCGCCGGCACACCGTGAGGTCCTCCTGACGCTCGACGACGTGCTCATCGAGGACGGCAAGATCGCGCCGTTCAGCCGTAGTGAGACGTCGTATGCGGCCATGGGACGGTTTGGCGACGTGCTCCTGGTCGCCGGCGAGACGGCCCTCGCGCTCGGCGCCCAGGTTGGTGAGGTCGTCCGCTTCTATCTGACCAACACGGCGAACACGCGGGTGTTCAACGTTGCGCTGCCGGGCGCACGGATGAAGTTGGTCGGCGGGGACAGCGGGCGGGTCGAGCTGGAGGAGCTCGTCGATTCGGTCATCGTGGCTCCATCGGAGCGCGTCGTGCTCGACGTGCTCTTCGACGAGCCCGGTGCACTGACGCTCGAGCACCGCACACCGCAGCGGGCGTACTCGCTGGCTGCCATCGAGGTTGCTGACAAGCCTGTGGCGCCACCCCTCGACGGGGAGTTCGGGGCCTTGCGGACCAACCCGGAGTGGGTGGCCGAGCGTGAGCGGCTCGTGCCGTACCTCGAGGCCCCGCCCGACAAGATTCTCGCCCTTGTGGCTGAGATGGACCTCGGCACGCCCGAGGGCCCGGTCGTTTACGCCTGTCCCATGCACCCCGACGTTGTCAGCGATCAGCCCGGCCGCTGCCCACAGTGCGGGATGAAGCTAATGCCGACCGCGGCGCCTGGCGGCTTCACGTGCCCCATGCACCCCGACGTTGTCAGCGATCAGCCCGGCCGCTGCCCACAGTGCGGGATGAAACTGTTGCCGGCCGAGCTCGCCGCTCCTTCGGCGGCCCCCCACGAGGCGCATGGACACGAGGATCATGGCGACCACGACCAGCCGATGGGCCAGGAGGAGCACGCACATCACGATGTGCATGAGCACGGCGGCGATGGCCACGGGGACGGCCACCATCACGACGCGGGTGGCATCGAATGGGAAGACGACATGGTCGACGTCAACAGGATGACGACACCGGCCAATATGCGCTGGAACCTGGTCGACCGGACAACCGAGGCCGTGAACCAGGGCATCGACTGGCAGTTCCAGGTCGGCGACCAGGTCAAGATACGGCTGGTCAACGAGATGGATTCGGACCACCCCATGCACCACCCGTTCCACATTCACGGGGCAGGCCGCTTCGTGATCCTGGCCCGCGACGGAGTCGCCGAGCCAAATCTGGTCTGGAAGGACACAGTGCTGGTGCGGACCGGCGAAACGGTGGACGTCCTGCTCGATGTGACGAACCCCGGAACCTGGATGGCCCACTGCCACATCGCCGAACACCACGAGAGCGGCATGATGCTCAACTTCACCGTCGCACCGGGCCAGAACCCGCACGCAGACAACGAGCCCTAGCGTTGTCCATTCAATTTGAACCGCGCCGCGGACCCAGTTCAGTGAGAACCCGGCCGAGACCGAAGGAGATAGAGGTGACAGAAGCTTCCATGACGGACGGCTCCGCAGGTGACCGCTCGGTAAACGCATCGTGGCGCCGTGGCCTACGAGTCGCATGGTCCGGGGAGACGGCCGCAGCGCGTGCCGCCAGAGAGCGCGGGGACGTAGCCGCTGAGTGGACGCACTTGGAGCGCGCGCACATCCTGAGCCAGCCACTGGCGGGCGCCCACGTTCGCACCCATCTCGCCATGTTGGGATATGCGCTCCGGCGACGCGACCGACACGAGCTCGTCGGCCAGGTGCTACGGGCAATCGTCGCAGCGCCCGGCTCTTGGACCGGGCGCTACCCGGTTGGGAACACCGGAGGCGCCAATGTCAGCGCGTTCCGTCCCATGCCGGTGCCCGACGACCTGCGACCGCTCCTCCAACCCAGGCAGTAGCAGCAACTGGGCCCGCAGGGACCAGCTCGAACGGCTCGGAGCTCGCTACACCGAGCAGCGCGTCGTCGAACACGGCAGAGTCATCACCGCAGCTGGAGTGTCCAGCGCCATCGACATGGCGCTCACGCTGCTGGATCGGATGTACGGCCCACCCGTCGCCCAAAGCGTGCAGCTCGCCATCGAGTACAATCCCCAGCCCCCGTTCGATGCCGGCACACCCTCGAAGGCGCCCGCCGAGATCCTCGAGCTTGCCACGGCGGCTCTCCAGGCACCCGCGGAGGCAAGCGCCCAGGACTCGAAATGACTCACTGACGGCGCTCTCACGGCGTTCATTCCCGTTCTGCGGGCGCCGCCTGCACGAGCACCTTCCGGAACCGGGCCGCCCATCCGGGAGTTCCTCGCTGGCGAGCCAGCGACGGTGTGCCCCGCGCTCAGCGCGCCCGCTCGTACGTGAGGCAGAGCGCACCCGTGTCGGCAGCCTCGCGGTTGACGAGCCTCCAGGCCGATCGGGGCTCGGTCTCGTCGAACAGGTGGTCGCCGCCGCCGGAGATCTCGGGGCAGAGGATGACCTGGAGGCGGTCGACGAGGTCCGCTTCGAGCAACTGGCGGATGACGCTGCTGCTGGACATGGCGAGGATGTCGCCTCCCGGCTGCGACCTGAGTTCGGCGACCACATCGGCGGGTGAGCGGTCGGTGATCGTGCTGTGCGCCCACGTCGGGTTCGTCAGGGTCGAGGAGAACACGATCTTCTCGACCTCGTTCATCCATCGGGACACTGCGCGATCGCGGGGATCCGCGTCCTCCTGGTCGGCTACTCCCGGCCAGTAGCCACCAAAGCCCTCGTAGTTCTTCCGTCCCAGCAGCACTGTCGTCGCCGGCAACGTGAACCTGACCATGTGGTCGCGGGCGGCGTCGGACACGGCATGGGGAACGACCCAGCTCATGTCGTACTCGCCACCGGCGCCGTTGATCCGCCCGTCGAGCGACAGCGAGATGTTGGCGACGACTGTGCGACTCGTGGTGGGGTCGTTCACATGGTGCTCCTTCGCTCCGACGGACCGTGGGCCCGACGACGGTCAGACGGCCCCGCCGGGCGTTTCTCATCGCGGCCTGGCGATTCTGATCGATCAGCGGCATGCCTCCGGAGCGGCCACCATGTGCTCCGTCGCCACTGATACAGGGGGAGGCGTGGTGTGCCGCTCGCTGACGCCATAGCGGACGCAATCTCCGGTCGGCCCGGAGTCTTCGGCATCTACGCACGCAACCTCGGCACCGGCGAGACGGTCGCGATCAACGCCGACCGCATCCTGCCGGCCGAGAGCGCGGCGAAGACCTTCGTGCTCGTCCACTACACGCGCCTGGTGTCCTCGGGGGCGATCGACCCGGCGGGCCGGATCCGGCTCGACGGCAGCGCCCGCTATCCCGGCACGGGTGTGCTGCGGTATCTGGCCGATGGGCTGGCGCCGACCCTCGACGACCTCGCCTGGCTCATGATCATCGTGTCGGACAACACGGCGACTGCGATGTTGATCGCAGCGATCGGCGGGCCGGGCGCGGTCAACGCCACCATGCGGGAGCTCGCGTACCCCTCCGCCGAGCTCAACGAGTCGATCACGTCCGCGGACGCGCTCGAGGGCCAACCGTTCTCCACCTCCTCACCGCGCGATCTTGCCGAGGTCTACACGCAGCTCGACGACCGCTGCCGCGCGATCCTCTTCCAGCAGCAGCACCTGATTGGCCTGCCCCGACGGTTGCCGCATGCAGCGCTAGCTGCCGACTTCGGCGTGACGATGCCCGTGCGCGTCTACAACAAGACCGGCAACGGCCTGGGCAACTTCATCGATTCCGCGCTCGTCGAGACCGACACCGCCTCCTGGGTCGTCGCCGCCATGGCCTCGGAGCAGACGGACTTCGCCAGCAGACCCGACGACAGCGCACCGACCGCGTTCGGGGAGATCGGCGAGAGGCTCTACCAGGCCTGGGCGCACAGCTGATCTCGACCCGCTCGGATCAGAGCCGGCGGTGCCCAGCGGCGCACCTCGGGCCGGCTGAGAAGCCACCGGCTCGCCACTTGACCGGCCGGTCAAGTACCGTGCTGGGCCATGACGCTCACGGATGCCGCCACCCGATCGGCTGCGCTGTCGGGCGGCGACGAGGCCCGGGTGCTCGCGCTCTGCGAGAAACTGCTGGCCGAGCTCCCGCCCCGCGAGAACCATCCGGTGGCCTTCCTCGGGGGCCAGTACGACCTCGGGCTGGCCTGGGTCCACTTCCCCGAGGGATACGGCGGCCTGGGGCTTTCACCGAAGCTGCAGAAGCTGGTCAACGAGACGCTGTGGCGAGCCGGCGCGCCGCACGCCGCGTCCCGCAACCCGATCGGCCACGGCATGGGGGCGCCCACGGTGGTCACCCATGGCAGCGACGCCCAGAAGCGGCGCTACCTGCGGCCCCTCTTCACCAACGAGGAGGTCTGGTGCCAGCTCTTCTCCGAGCCGGGCGCCGGCTCCGATGTCGCCAGCCTGGCGACCCGAGCGGTCCGAGACGGTGACGAGTGGGTGCTCAACGGCCAGAAGGTGTGGACCACGCTGGCGCACGTCGCCAGGTTCGGGATGATCGTTGCCCGCACCGACCCCAACGCCCCCAAGCACAAGGGCCTCACCTACTTCGTGGTGGACATGCACGCGCCCGGGGTCGAGGTGCGTCCGCTCTACCAGATCACGGGTGAGGCGGAGTTCAACGAGGTCTACTTCAGCGACGTGCACATCCCCGACGCGGAGCGCCTCGGTGAGGTGGGCGATGGCTGGCGTGTCTCCCTGACGACGCTCATGAACGAGCGGGTTGCCATCGGCGGGCAGGTCCCGCTTCGGGGCAGCGGTTTCATCGGGGGGCTGATGAAGGTCTACGGCCGCACCGGCCCCCACGACGCCGCCACCAGAGACCGGGTGATGGCGCTGTGGACCCGCGCGGAGGTCCTGCGCCTCACCAACAACCGGGCCGGCCAGCAGCGCGCCGTGGGGACGCCCGGGCCCGAGGGCTCGATCGGCAAGCTGGCCTCGGCAGAGCTGCACAAGGACATCACCAGCTGCGCCGTTGACCTGGAGGGCGCCGGCGGGATGTTGTTCCCCGAGGGCTACCCCATGGCCCGGCCGGAGACGACGGCGCTCTGGCGCAGCCCGCAGCAGTCGTTCCTGCGGTCGCGGGCCAACTCGATCGAGGGCGGCACGACCGAGATCATGAAGAACATCCTCGCCGAGCGGGTCCTCGGCCTGCCGGGCGACGTCCGGGTCGACAAGGACAAGCCCTGGGTCGACGTCCCCCGCTCCTAGCGAGGGACGCGGCTACAACTCGATCAGGGGGACATCCTCCATCCGCAGGTGGCCGGTCTCGTTCAGGGACGCCAACGATCGCTCGCCCGTGGACGCGACCAGGACCCGCGAGATGCTCGTGTACGCGGGCAGGAAGATCATGCGGGGCCCGATCCCCAGGACCGCGGACACGACGACATTGATGACTCCTCCATGGCACACGAGCGCTATGCGCTGCGAGGGGTGGGCGGCGGCCAGGCGGTCCACGCCCTCGACGACGCGGGCCTGGAAGCCGGCGATGTCGTGGGGGCCCTCCATCCACCGGGGATCGCCGGCCGCGCGCAGCTCCTCGATCGGGATGTACGCCATGGCGTCGGCGTCGTACTCGGCCAGCGCTTCGTCCGGCGTGACCGCGAGCCCCAGCGCCTCGCCCACCGGTTCCGCCGTCTCGACCGAACGGCGCAGCGGGCTGGTGTAGACGGCCTCGATCCTCTCGGGCACTAGCCACGCGGCCAGCGCCTCGGCCTGGCGCCGGCCGAGGTCCGATAGGCCGGGGTCCGCGGGGCCGTCGACGCTCTCGACCCGCAGCGGGCGGGCATGGCGGATCAGGAGCAGCTCCATGGCGGTCGCACAGTAGGAGCACGACAGCCGGAGGCGCACGATCGGCCACCGGAGGGTCGGTACCGTGGCGCGCCGTGGACGTCCTCTCCAGCCGTTTGCTGATGCGCCCGTCGGCGTTCGAGGACGCCGTCTCCTGGTACCGCGACGTGCTCGGACTGCACGTCTACCGCGAGTACGGCGCCGCCGGCCGAGTGACGGGCGTCGTCTTCTTCCTCGGCGGCGGGTTCCTCGAGCTCGTCAGCGATTCGAGCTCGGTGACCCCGGGTGGCGGCGCGCTCTGGCTCCAGGTGGCGGACGTCGATGCCGAGCACGAGCGTCTGCGGGAGCAGGGCGTGGACATCCAGCGCCCGCCGAAGACCGAGCCCTGGGGGCTGCGGGAATGTTGGATCGCCGACCCCGACGGGATGCAGATCCGACTGATCGAGGTGCCCGACGACCACCCGCTGCGCCGGCGCGTGGGGGACTGAGCGTCGGTGCGCCGGACGAAGATCGTCGCCACGCTCGGGCCGGCGTGCGACCCGCCGGGCGTCCTCGACGCCCTGATAGACGCCGGTGTCGACGTCGCCCGCCTGGGCCTGGCCCACGGCACCGCCGACGAGCACCGCCGGCGCATGGAGGCGGTCCGCGAGCTGGCTCGGCGCCACGGCAGGACGATCGGGGTGCTCGCCGACCTCCCGGGCCCCAAGGTGCGGACGGGGGCGTTCCCCGAGGGTGGTGCCTTCCTGGCCGAGGGCGACGAGGTCACGCTCGTGACGGAAGCGGGCGCCAGCGACGGCCGGCGCATCACCGTGGACGAGGTGCACCTGGTCGACAGCGTCGGGCCGGGCGACCCCGTCGTGCTCGGCGACGGCACGGTGACGCTCGAGGTGATGGATGCGCGGCCCGAAGGGGTGCGGGCGAAAGTGCGGAGCGGGGGGCGCCTCCAGGGACGGCCTGGTGCGCACCTCCCCTCCGATCGGTGGCTCCCGCCCGTTCCGACCGACGACGACCTGCGGTTGGTCGACGAGGTGGCGAGGGATGCCGACTGGGTCGCGGTGTCGTTCGTACGCAAACCCGACGAGCTGGTCCGGGTGCGCGAGGCGCTGGGCGACCATGGGCCGCAGCTGATGGCCAAGATCGAGACCCGCGCCGCTGTCGACCACCTCGACGACATCCTGGACGTGGCCGACGGCGTCATGGTCGCCCGGGGCGACCTCGGCATCGACTTCCCCATCGAAGACGTTCCCCACCTGCAGAAGCGGATCATCGGGGCGAGCGGGGCGCGGGGCCTCCCGGTGGTGACGGCCACGCAGATGCTGGAATCGATGGTCACCGCGCCCTCGCCGACCCGCGCGGAGGCATCCGACGTGGCCAACGCCGTCGTGGACGGAAGCGACGCGCTCATGCTCTCCGCCGAGACGGCGATCGGGCGCCACCCGGCGCGCGTCGTCGGGACGATGGCCCGCATCGCGGCGCGGACCGAGGAGCTCGACGACCTGCACGGCGTCTACGAGCAGGCCGGCATGGGACAGCGGCGCGCGCCATCGGCCAAGGCGGTCACGACGGCCATGGCCCATGCCGCGTTGCGGGCCGCGGTCGAGCTCGACCTGGCGGCCATCGTGTGCTGCACCCGCGCAGGGACCACCGCCCGGGCGATGGCCGCCCGCCGCCCGCTGTCCCGGTTGATCGGCGCCAGCCCGTCGCCGGCAACGGCGCGGCAGCTGGCGTTGTCCTGGGGGGTGGAGCCGCTGCTGGTCGCCGAGTACGCCACCACCGACGAGATGGTGTGGTGCGTGGTCGAGGCCGCCGTCGATGGCGGACTCGTGCGCCACGGGGACTCCATCGCCGTCCTGGCCGGCGCACCGGACGCCGCTCCGGGCCGGACGGATGTCCTCCGGGTGGTCGCCGTTTCGTGACCGCCAGGGCCCGCGGCCTGTGGGTGCAGGCGACGGGGGAGGGACCCCTCGTCGTGCTCGTGCACGGAGCGATGGACCGCGCCAGCAGCATGTTGCGGGTGCGGAGGGCGCTCGAGGGGGAGTGCCGGGTCGTGCGCTACGACCGCCGGGGCTATGCGCGCTCGCTCGAACTGGGCCCCGCCACGTCGCTCGACCAGCAGGTCGACGACCTGGCCGCGGTCGTGGGGTCGGATGGCGCGGCGGTCGTGGGGCACAGCCTGGGGGGCGTCATCTGCCTGGCGCTGGCCGAGCGGTCGCCCGAGCAGGTGGTGGCGGTGGTGGCCTACGAGGCGCCGATGATGTGGGAGCCCTGGTGGCCAGCGGGCACGGCCGGCGCGACTGCGCTGGCCTCCGGTAGCCGACGCGATGGGGGCGACGGCGACCCGGGCGACGCGGCCGAGGCGTTCATGCGTCGCATGCTGGGCGACGCCCGCTGGTCGAGGCTGCCAGCTCCCGTGCGGGCCGAGCGGCGCGCCGAGGGACCCACGTTGCTGGCCGAGCTCCGCACCGTGCACCGTCCCGCAGCGGCTCCCTACCGGCCCGAGCGGCTGACGGTCCCGGTGGTGGCCGCGTTCGGGTCCGAGACGCAGCCGCAGCACCGGCGCGCCGCCGAGGAGCTGGCGCGGCGCGCACCGCGGGGGGTGCTCGAGCGGATCGACGGCGCCGGCCACGGTGCGCACCTGACGCACCCCCAGGCGTTCGCCGGGCTCGTCCGCAGGTCCCTCAGCCTGGCATCGGAGCGCCGATAGCCTGCGACCGATGGCCAACCTGCGTGGGCTGCTGAAGGGCTGGGCGAGCCGGCGGGACGGGCGGGATCCCAAGCGGCCGGTCGGGTTCGTGATCTCCGGCGGTGGCAACCTCGGGGCGCTCCAGATCGGGATGATGCGTGCCCTGCTCGAGCACGACATCCGTCCCGACCTGATCGTCGGCTGTTCGGTCGGGGCCATCAACGGGGCCGCGCTGGCCGAGGATCCCACCCTGGCGGGCGCTCTCCGGCTGGAACGCCTGTGGCGTGCCCTCGACGGCAAGGAGCTGATGCCGGCGGGTTGGCTCCCGAACACCGTGGCGATCGCCCGACGCGGGGAGGCGATCCACGAGAACCACGGGCTGCGCCGCCATCTCGAGCAGTCGCTCACGGCCCGCACGTTCGAGGAGCTGGCCGTACCGTTCCAGTGCGTCGCCACCGACGTCGTCGGCGTTCGGGAGGTCTGGTTCCGGTCGGGGCCGCTGATCGAGCCCATCCTCGCCTCGGCCGCCCTGCCGGCCGTCTACCCAGCGGTCGAGATCGATGGCGTGCGTTACCTCGACGGCGGCATCGTCGACGACGTGCCTATGAGCCGGGCGGTCGAGCTCGGCGCGCGGACGCTGTACGTCCTCCAGGTCGGGTTGTTCTCGCGTCCCCGGCCGGAGCCCAAGCGCCCGCTCGACGTCGCCGTCCAGGCGTACTGGATCGCGCGTCACCACCGGTTCAAGCGGGAGCTGGCGGCCATGCCGCCCGACATCGAGCTCCACCTCCTGCCGACCGGGCAGACGCCCTCCATGCGCTACAACGACTTCACCCGTACGTCCGAGCTGATCTCGCTCGCCTACGAGGCGTCGAGCGCGTACCTGGCCGGGCGGCAGCTCCCGGCGGAGGTCCTGGTGTGACGGATCGGCCGGTCCACATGACAACCTCGGGGCCGCCCGAGACGGTGCTGGACGACGAGCCCGCCGAAGCCCTGACGGCACTGGACGACGCCCTGGCCCGCCCGGAGGCGGAGCGACGGGACGCTGTGGCCGCGGTCGTCGCTCGCTGGCCCCGCTTCCTCGACGCCTGGGCCCGACTCGGCGAGCTCGGGCGGGACGACGTGGAGCGTTACGCGTGCTACCGGGTCGGCTACCACCGGGGCCTCGACCGTTTGAGGGCGAGTGGGTGGCGGGGATCGGGCTACGTGCGCTGGCGACATCCGCAGAACCGCGGGTTCCTGCGGGCACTCGAGGGGCTGCGGGCGTCGGCCGCGGCCATCGGGGAGGCCGACGAGGCCGAACGCTGTGCCGTGTTCCTCCGCCAACTCGATCCCGACTGGCCCCCGCCGGGCTACCTCTGAGGCCGCGGATCAGTGCCGGACAGGACGCGGATGCAGCTGGGCCCAGCGCCGGCGCTGCCTGCGATGCGATGGAGCACGGCGGCGGTCGGATGGACGACGACACCTTCGCCGTCGGCGGCGACGACGCCGTCACCGTCGACGATCAGGCTGTACTCGCCGTCGTCGAACGACCTCGACGGCCACAACAGCGTGGCCGTGGGGCGCCCGGCCAGGTTGGCCCGGGACGTCCGGCCGGCGCCGAACGCCAAGGCATCGCCGTCTCGCCGCACGACCACCGACACCACGTGGGCGTCGCCGCCCTCGGACACCGTCACCAGGAAGGCCCGCGGGCCGCATGCCTCGATCCGTTCGTGCAGCTCCTGCAGGCTCACCGCGACGCTCACGAGGCCGAGGATAGGCCGCGGTGATCGTCAGCTCAGCGCGGCGACGAAGGAGCGATACACCGCCGCCGCCCGCTGCGGGTCCTCGCACAACCACCAGTGGCCCAGGCCGGCGAGGAGCGCCACCCGAGCGCCAGTCCGTTCGGCGGTGCGGCGGGCGAGCGCCTCGCCACCCGTGTACGGATCGTCGGCCGGGATGATGACGAGGCCCGGACGTGACCGCAGGCCAGCCACGTCCGCGCCCCAGTCGGCCATCTGCGGCTGGGCCGCCGACCGATACAGGGCCAGGATGCAACCCCCCATCGAGTCGTCGAACGCCTCCATGCAGCGCGCCGCGGCGTCCTCGGACATGCCGCGTGCCACGTACCCGGGGGCACGATCGGTGGGCGACGTGGCGAGCCGTTGCGCTACGAGAGCCTCGCCGGCGCGGACCGTCTGCCAGGTCTGCGCACTCTCGTGCCAGACGTAGCGCGGGTCGAAGCAACCTGCGAGATCGGTCGCCCATGAGCGCACCAGCTCGGGACGAGCGGCCACCGTGCGGAAGACGTGACCGCCGCCCCAGTCGTGGCCGAGCAGGTCGATGGGGCCCTCGATCCGCTCGAGCTCGGACGTGAGCCACACAACATAGTCATCGCTGGTCGCGCCGAAGCCCTCGGGCACAGGCGCGCCGAACCCCGGCGGCGAGAGGGTGATGCTCTCGCTCTCGGTGAGGTGCGCCCGGAACTCGTCCCAAACGGCGTCGGTCTCGGGCACGCCGTGCACGAGCACGATGGGCACGCACGCAGTGTAAGAGGCCGAGCGGATAGGCCCGCATATGGGCACGGAACAGTACGGGATTTGCAGCGTGACCCCGGCCACACAGCTCGGCCTCCCGGCAGTGCTGACCACGGTGAGCCAATGCGACGTGCTCATCGCTCGCGTCCTGACCGGCGAGCGGAGGTAATCTCGCAGCAAGATGAGCGCGCTGGCTGACGAGTTCCAGCCGTTTGACGTCGCCGACCCCTTCGCGTTCTATCAGCGTGCGCGATCCGAGGCGACCGTCTTCTACAGCGCCGAGCTCGACTACTGGGTCGTGCCTCGCTACGAGGATGTCCTGGCCATCCTGCGCGATCCGGCCACGTTCTCGTCCGAGAACGCCCAGAGGCCCTTCCATCCCCAGCCGCCAGCCGTCGAGCGCATCCTCGGCGGGCTGACCGCCAAGTCGGGCCTGCTCGGCCGCAACCCACCCGACCACACTCGGCTGCGTTCGTTCGTCAACCGGGCTTTCACGCCTCGCCGCGTGGCCGTGCTGGAGCCCCAGATCCGCGAGATCGCGGTGCGCATGATCGAGCCCATGGCCCCGCGGGGTCGCGGTGACTGGGTGGCCGACCTTGCCTACGACCTGCCGGCACTCGTGATCTTTCTGCTGTTGGGCATTCCCGACTCCGATGTGCCGAACGTCAAGGCGTGGGCGCAGAGCCGCGTCCAGCTCAACTTCGGCGACCTGCCGGAAGCCGACCAGGTGGCGCACGCGAAGAATGTCCTGGCCTACTGGCAATACTGCGCGGCGCTGGTGGAAGAGCGATTCGCGCAGCCGGGCGACGACCTACCGAGTGACCTCGTCCGGGAGTACCAGCGCGGCGACCGCTCGATCACCAAGGACGAGATGACCGCGCTGGTGTTCGGGCAGCTGACCGCCGGGCACGAGACGACGACCGGCCTGCTGGCGACCGGATTCCTGCAGCTCCTTCGCAACCGCCAGCAGTGGGAGGCGCTGTGCCGTGATCGGGAACTGATTCCGAACGCCGTCGAGGAGCTCCTGCGCTTCTGCACGCCGGTGCTGGCGGCCAAGCGCAAGGCCAGCCACGCCACGACGATCGGCGACGCGGAGCTGCCGGCGGGGGCCAACGTGCTGCTTCTGCTGGGGTCGGCCAACCACGACGAGGCCGTGTTTCCAAGTGGCGACGGCCTGGACGTCTGCCGCTCCAGCGTCGGACGGCACCTGGCGTTCGGCCACGGGATCCATTTCTGCCTCGGCGCACCGTTGGCGCGCCTCGAAGCGCAGGTGGTGCTGGAGGAGCTCACTGCCAGGCTGCCGCACGCGCGCCTCGTCGAGCCGCAGGAGATTCGGTTCTCGCGCAACACGACCTTCCGCTCGCCGCTGCGGCTGCTGGTCGAATGGGACGCCTGAGAACGTGCGCTGATGGGCGAGCCGGCTCGGCCGCTGGACCATTGCGTCACAGGTAGCGGCGCGCCGCCAGCCACTTGAAGCACACGTAGCCCCAGATCGGCGGTAGGTAGAACACGGCGAAGCGGTACGAGAGTGCGATGGCGAACGCGAGCTCGGCGGGCACGCCCGCACGCGTCAGACCCAGGCTGATGCCTCCTTCGGTGACACCGACCCCGCCGGGCACCGGAAGGAGCCCGGCGAACAGCGATACCACGGTGTTGATGAGGATGAGGTCGCTCAGAGGGAGGTGCATGCCGAAGGCCCGGACGCAGGCGCCGAGTGTCAGAGCGAAGAGCAGCTGGGATAGCAGGTTGGCGCCGTAGAGCTGGAGGAGCTTGCTCGGCGACCGCAGCACCTGCAGCGCGTCGCGGGCCTGTAGGAGCGACGTCCTGGCCTTGGTGCGCAACGACGGCACCAGGAACGCGACGGCGCCGGCGACGACGAGCACCCCGAAGATGATCAGTGCGGTTGTGGCGAGCCCGCTGAGTTGGTCCTGGCTGACCGACAACCCGAGGTCGACGTCAGAGACGAAGAACACCAGGAGAAACAAGACGACCTGCGTGACGAACTCGGACACGGAGTCGATCACTCCGGCCGAGAGCGCAGTGGCCGGCGACACCCCGAACCGCTGGAAGAACCGGGTCGTCAGGGCGACACGGCCCGCCGAGCTCGGCACCGCGAGGTTGACGTAGCAGCTCGCGAACTGCATGAGCGCCGTCGGGCCCAGGGGCAGCGGCTGTGTAGTCGAGCCGATGGTGCTGACGGCGTTGGTGATGCGTGGGAGCTGCCCGATCAGGAGGGCGGCACCGAGCCACCACCAGTTGGCGTCACCGAGAGCCCGCAGGAACGACCCGAGGTCGATGTCGGCGAGCATCCCGATGAGCGTGAACGTCGCGACGATCAGCAGCAGCAGGCTGAGCAGTGACTTCCACGTGACGCGTCGGATCTGCGTCAGCTCGATCTCCGACACATCGAGCTGCGAGGACAGCCGCTTCCGGACGTCGTCCAGCGCGATCTTGCGACGACGTAGCCCGGTGCGTACATGCGGCGGGAGCACGGCCTCCTGCAAGTACGGGAGCACCGCGACCAGCCCAGAGTCACCCAGCGCGGCGCGCGCCCGCGCGGCCGCAAGCTCCTCGCCCGAACTGAGCACTCCCAGCGCGATCAGTTGTGCTTGATCCTCGAGCTTGTCGACCGAACGGCTCTGGACGGTCGCAGAGGCGAGGTCGCTGAACCCCGCAGTGTGGTCCGCGTGCGTCACGACACGATCGAGGTCTATGCGGCGGTGGGCGATGCCGGATGCATGGAGGATCGCGAGCTGGTCCCAGAGCGTTGCGAGCTGGTCGGCATCGAGGGTGGTGGCCCCGTCCAGCAGCGGCGTGCCGTCCGGCCGCACCGCGATCAACGCGTCGCCGTTGTCACCGAGCCCGGCGGTGACCACGTGCGGTACCCGGGCGCCGGCCCGTTGTGCGAGGAACGTGACGAGACCCTCGTGTTCGACATACTCGACACGGCCGAGCCGCGCCGTCCATTGTGTGTCGCGGTACCAGACGCGACGCCACGCACTGGCGACCAGTTCGCCGTCCCAGGCGTCGCGCCCGTACACCTTGACCTGCACCGGGCCCACCGAATCCCTCCCGGCCAACAGCGCCCAACCTTCTGGCCCCATCGAGACCGGGTGGAGCCCATCCATGTCGAAGCCCAGGTCCTCGAGCGCGCTGCGCACCCGTCCGACCGTCGGGAACCCGCCCGGCGATCCGAAGACCAGGTGGAGCGTGGTGCCCGCCAGGAGACCCAGGGCGATTGCGGCGACGGCACCGGAGGCAAGGGTCGCCCCCAGACACAGCGCACCGAGGAGCTGGACGAGGATGAGCCAACGGCCGACGCGTCGAAACGGCACGGTCAGTCGGGGAGCCAGCGTCGCCAGGACGGCGCTGGTCATGGCGAGCACGGCCGGCGGGAACACCGGTGGGCCGTTGACGTCGCCCGCCCGCGAGAACACATCACCAGGGCTCTCGCCCACGAGCGCGGCGACGCATGCCGAGCCGCCGATCGCGAGGATCGACGCAACCAACGCCTCCACGGACAGCAACGGTCGGCCCCGTACGAGCATGATCACGAGGAGTGCGGCCGCCCAACCGACCGCGCCCCAGACTCCGAGCAGCCAGAGCGCATGAAGGAAGGCGGGCAGGTCGACCAGTGTGTTCGAGAGCCTGGTGTCGAAGTCGTGCCCGACCACCGACAGAACGGCCGCCAGCAGCAGGAGCAGCAGGTACGCGACGGCGCGGATCGCGTCGGATGGCCGCCGTGCGCGCGGGTCGTCGCGCCCGGCGGCGAACAGCTCGGCACGCACGCGGTCACGCGACGGGATGGCGATCGCGGGCTGCGAGACCGTGTTCTGTGCGTGTCCGTTCACCGGTCCGCTGCCGTCAGATTGCGGGTGCCGTCGGTGCGGCCCGCCGTTGCTGCCTCTGGGTGTACGCGGCGCAGACCATACCGTCGATCGAGCCGGGCCCCGTTGACAGCCGAGGGCGTCGAGGTGGGCGCGTAGGCTCGATCGTCATGGCCGCACCCGGAGGCACCGGACCGATCGGACCGTTCCCCGAGGGCGTCGAAACGCCCGAGGCGCAGGAGGAGTACGACAAGCTGCGCCGCAGGATCCTCTGGACCCTGCCCTACGGCCTCTACGTAGTCGGCAGCCGGTCGGGCGAACGGCGCAACCTCATGACCCTCAACTGGGCGACGCAGGTGAGCTTCGATCCCAAGCTGGTCGGGATCAGCGTCGAGAAGTCGGCGGTGACCCACCGGTTGATCGCCGAGGGACACTCCTTCGCACTGAACACCGTGGCCCGCGACGACCGGGCGATCGTCCGCCGGTTCACGAAGCCGGTCGAGCACGACCCCGCCGCCGGCACGCTCAACGAGTTCCCCTTCCACGACGGGCCGACCGGGGCGCCGATCCTCGACCAGGCACCCGCGTGGGTGGATTGCGCCGTCCGCCAGGAGGTCGACTGCGGTGACCACACCTTCTTCATCGGCGAGGTGGTCGGGTGCGGCTTCCAGCAGGCCGAGGACACGCCGGTGCTGCGGATGGAGGACACCCGCATGAGCTACGGCGGATGACCGACGTGGCGCCCGATCACGAGCCACCCTTTCCTGTGCGGGGCCGCCCGGTCGACGAGCTGATCAGCGAGCTGCGCGGCGGCCGGGGTGACGACGCCGACTGGCGCCGGGGCCGCACGTTCAGCCTGGTCTACAACGCCGCCGACCCCGAGCTGGAGCGGCTCCACGAGGCCGTCGCGGCCGAGTACCTGCACGAGAACTACCTCAACCCCTTCGCCTTTCCCAGCCTGCTGCGCATGGAGCGTGAGGTCGTGGCCATGGGTGCCGACCTGCTGCACGGCGATCCCCGTGGCGGCAAGCTCACCAGCGGCGGCACCGAGAGCCTGTTCCTGGCCGTGCAGGTGGCGCGCGACCACGCCCGCGAGGCCCGCGGCGTCTCGGAACCCCGTATCGTGCTGCCCGCCACCGCCCACCCGGCCTTCGCCAAGGCGTGCCACTACCTCGACGTCGACGAGGTCCGGGTACCGGTGGGTGCGGACGGGCGGGCCGACGTGGCGGCGACCGCCGCGGCCCTCGATCCGCGCACGGCGCTTGTGGTGGGCTCGGCGCCCTGCTATCCGTTCGGCGTCGTCGATCCCGTCCCCGAGCTGGCGGCGCTGGCGGCGGAGCACGGTGTCCTGTGCCATGTCGACGCGTGCCTCGGTGGCTGGCTGCTGCCGTTCGTCGAGCGCTTGGGGGAGCCCGTCCCGCCCTGGGATTTTCGGGTAGAGGGCGTGACGTCGGTCTCCGCCGACGTGCACAAGTACGGCTGGTGCTTCAAGGGTGCCTCGTTACTGCTGCACCGCGACGAGGAAGAGCTGCGCCGCCAGTACTTCCTGTTCGACGGCTGGCCGGGCGGCCTGTACGGCTCGGGGACGACGGCCGGCACCCGCCCCGCCGCTCCGATCGCTGCGGCCTGGGCCACCGTGTCCCACCTCGGGCTCGACGGCTACCTGCGCCTGGCCGACCAGGTGCGGGCGGTCGCCCGCCGCGTCCGCGCCGGCATCGACGCGATCGACGGGATCCACGTCACGGGTGACCCGGTGCCGGGAGTGCTGGAGATCGCCGCGGACGTGGATCCGGCGACTGGCGACGCCGTGCTGGACATCGCTGCGGTGGGGGACGTGATGGATGACCGGGGCTGGCATCTCGACCGCCAGCAGGGAGGGCTTCACGCCATCCTCGCGCCCTCGCACACGGCGGTGGCCGACGAGTTCCTTGCGGACCTCGCGGCCGCCGTCGGCAGTCACGGGGAGAGCCGGGGCGTCGAGGCGCGCTACGGCGGCGTGGGCTGACGCGATGGTCCCCGGCGCCCCGCGCTTCAGCGGGGCCGTCCTGTGTGGGGGCAGGAGCCGGCGCATGGGCCGGGACAAGGCGCTCATCCGGGTCGGGGGCACGCCCATGGTGGTGCGGGTCGCGGAGGCGCTCTGGGTCGCCGGGGCGCGCGACGTGGTGGG
>Ga0081455_10003698_pt1 | contig 17513 bp, 12 predicted proteins | sample TabmetS3T2R1_FD_70207 | JGI IMG/M metagenome (GOLD analysis project Ga0081455, IMG submission 70207) | Tabebuia heterophylla rhizosphere microbial communities from the University of Puerto Rico - S3T2R1 | ecosystem: Host-associated > Plants > Roots > Rhizosphere ...
GGGCGGGATCGGCAGCGCGGGCGCCGTCCGCAAGTGCAGGGCCAGCGGCTGCCACGGCCCCCGGCTACTCGCCCTCGCGAGCCGGCTCACCACCAGCAACTCCTTGGCCCGCGTCGCCGCCACGTAGACCAGGCGTGTGTCCTCGGCCCGGAGGTATGCGCGTTCCTCCTCCTGGTGCCGCGCCCAGCCCGCGGGCTGCCCGAGCACCATGCGGCCTCGGCCCTTCTCCCGGTCGAGCTGCAGGTACCCGGTGGCGGTGAGCCCGTCGCGGACGATACGCACGCCCACCCGGTCCATCCCACCGCGCTTCGGATCGGCCAGGAACACCACGGGCGCCTCCAGTCCCTTGGCCTTGTGCAGGTTCATCAGCCGGACGACATCGGTGCGCCCGGGCTCGAGCGGCACCGACTCGACTTCGGGCGAGTCGAGATCGCGGCACAGCGCCAAGGCCGCATCGGCCAGCGTGCCGCCCTCCTCGGCGACCTGCCGGATCCGATCCACGGCGTGCAGCAGGTCGCCGGCCTCGGCGCCCCCCGGGCTTCCCGCGGCGGTCATCGGGAGCAGCCCGGTCAGCTCGAGAATGCGCTCGACCGCGGCGGGGGCGGGCAGCCGGCGCGTCCAGCCGTACATGATCCGCAGCGTGCGCAGCGCCTCGCCGACCGGGCCGGCCAGGCTCTCCACATCGGGCGCGGTGATCAGGAAGCCACCGCCGGCCTGTCGGTGCCGGTAGAGCTCGCGATCGCTCAAGCCGAACAGCGGCCCGCGGAGGACGCCGACGACCGTCGGCCCGTCGTCCGGATCGCCGAGCGCCCGAAGCAGATCGGAGAGCCCGGTGACGGCAGCCGACTTCGCGAAGGCGGCGCCGCCGCTCACCTCGATCGGCAGCCGCAGGGCCTCGAGCGCCTGCGCGTAGACCGGCAGCGCCCGCCGGACGCGGGTCAGAATGAGGAAGTCGCCAGGCGCGCGCCGGCGCGCGTCGACCTCGGCGCGGATGTAGCGGGCGATGGCCTGCGCGTCGAAGGCGGTGATGTCGTCCTGGACCGTCACGTCCTCCGGGATCGCGATGACGCGAACCCCGAAGGCCGGACCGGTCTCCGTCCGGGCCGCGTCGAGGCCGGCGAAGCCGGGCTGCTGCCGGGTCGCCTCCCCGGGGAACAGCCGCCCGAACGCCGCGTTCGCCCACTCGCACAGGGCGGGAACGGAGCGGAAGCAAGCGGTGAGCGCCGCGACCTGTCCCCCGGTCGCCTCGATGCGCTGCCGCACCTGCTGGTACACGTCGATGTCGGCGCGGCGGAAGCGATAGATCGACTGCTTGGGATCGCCGACCACGAACAGCGCGCCCGGCCGCAGCGGCACACGCGTCCAGTCACTCTCGACGCTGGGCGCACCGGCCAGCAGCAGTAGCACCTCGGCCTGGATCGGATCGGTGTCCTGGAACTCGTCGACGAAGAGCCAGCGGTACTTGGCCTGGAGCGCCGCGCGGACCCCCGGGTCGTCGCGCAAGAGCGCGGCCGCGTACTGGAGCAGGTCGCCGTAGTTGAGCGTGACCGCGTCGCGCCGCGCGCGAGCCGCGTGGCGGCGCCCCTCGATCATCAAGGTCATCGCCAGCCGGTAGACGTACTGGTACCAGGCGTCGAGGAAGGGGAGCGTGACCTGCTGCAGCTCGGTGAAGAGGGCCTCGATCTTCGCCTTCGCGGCGCTGCCGCCGAGCCCGGGCCGAGCCCACCATTTCTGCCTGATGTCGGGTGTGCCCTTCCACTCGGCGGCCAGCTCGGCGACGACCCGCGGCTGCTCGAGGTCCGCCACCCGCAGGCGGCGATGGAACTCGCGCATGGCCTGTTGGACCTTGCACGTGGTGTCGGCGTCGATGGGTTCCGGCCGCAGCGCCTTGAGGCCCGTCCAGAATCGCTCGAGCGCGGCGCGGGCCGGTGCTGAGTCGGGGCGCGGCGCCGCGCCCGCCGGAAAGTCGACCTCCGCGTAGTTGCACACGGTGTCGAAAGCGGCGTCCAGGTCGCCCGGCTTCACGCCCGCCTCGATCAATTCGTGCAGCACCGGTGAGCCCAGGGCGCGCTCCCGGTCGAGGTAGTCCCGCCAGGCTCGGCGCTGCTGGTCCATCTGCGCGATGTCGTCGAGCTCGGTGAACCCCGGCGCCACGCCGGCCTCGACCGGGCGCTCCCGGAGCAGGTGGGCGCAGAACGCGTGGATGGTGCCCGCGAACAAGCGCTCCAGGTGCCGGAGCGCCTGGTGGGCCCGAGCCTTTCGCGTCGCGTCCGGCTCCGCCTCCAGCGCGCGCTCCAGCGTGAGCTGGAAGCGGCCGCGCAGCTCGGCCGCCGCCTTGCGGGTGAAGGTCACCGCCGCCATGCCCTCGACCGTGTACCGGCCGTCGAGGACGGCGGCGGCCATCCGCTGGGCCAGGCATTCGGTCTTGCCCGAGCCCGCGCCAGCCTCCACGAGCAGATTGACGTCCAGGCGCTGGCGGATGAGATCGCGAGCGCCCTGGTCGGGTGCCGGGCGCGGACTAGGCATGCTCGCCGAGCCTCCGGTACGGCTCGAGCGCCGCGTTGTCGGCCCGGGCGAGCTTCTTCCGGGCCCGCTCGGCGGCCCTCGTGCCGCACGCGCGATCGAACTCGCAGAAGCGGCAATCGTCGTTGGCCTCGGGCGTGTGCACGAAGGCGCCCGCGGCCAGCAGGTCGAACAGGTCGCGCAGCACGCCCGAGATGCGCTCGAGCGCCGACGCCGGGCGCACCTGTCGCTCGCGGCGTCCGCGCGCAGTGGGGAAGTAGTACGAGCCGACCGCGCGGGCCGCCGCGTCCTTCTCGCGCAACAGCTCCACCGCGGCCAGGGCATAGAGCGTGTGCTGCAGCTGGCGGCCCCGCGCGAAGGTCGCGTCCAGTCCGCCGGGCAGGAACGCGGTACCGGTCTTGTAGTCCACGATCTCGTAACCGCCGTCGGCGAGCCGGTCGATGCGGTCGATGCGCCCGCGGAGCCGGAAGCGCAGGCCGCCGCCCAGGTCGATGGTCACCGGCTCGCGCCGGCCGAGCGGCTCGCCCTCCGGGTCACCGCCGAAGGCGACCTCGAACCCGAGCGGCCGGCGCTCCGCCCAGTCCTCGGCCTCGAACTTGAGGAAGAGCGCCAGGTCGTCCTGCAGCTCGCGGGCCTCGCGCTCGAACACGCCCTCCGAGGGGGGCGGCACCAGCGCGCGGTGCGCCGCCAGGGCCTGCTCGCCGAGCGCGCGCAGCCGCTCGCCGTGGAGCGCCGGGCTCGGCGCCTCCTTGCGATCGCGGATCTCGCGCATGATCGTGGCGAAGAGGCCGTGCAGGATCGAGCCGCGCGTCATGGGATCGAGCCAGACGTCGGGATTCGGCTCCGCGTCGTCGAGGGGATCGAGACCCAGGCCGCGCTGCAGGAAGTAGCGGAACGGGCACTTGGCCAGCTCCTCGAGGCTCGTGGGCGACACCACCGCCCCGGACCGGCGCGGGTCCAGCAGCGGCCCCGCCTCGGGCACGAAGCCGTCGTACTCGGTGAAGACGTCGGAGTTGCGCGCGGCTTCGGCCACCGCGCCCTGGGCCAGGCCGGGGAAGCCTTCGCGCACCGCCGGCAACGCCGAGGCGTCGGCGCCGCGCAGGCTCGCGAGCCACCAGCCGGCATCGCTCAGCGCCGCGTCCGGCTCGGCGGGCACCGCCGAGACCGGCTCCCCCAGCGCAGCCACGAGCTTGTCGTACGTCCAGGTTTCGTCGGGCCGGAGCACGCGCACCGCCTGCAGCAGCACCCACGAGGGGAACGTGGCCCGCGCCTGGCGCAGGTCGCGGCACGAATAGCTCAGGCAGACGCGCCCACCCAGGCCGCCCAGCCGCGAGACGATCCGATGGAGCGCCTCGCCGACGCGATCGGCCGACGTGCGCAGAGCCGGGTCGATGCGCTCGCGCTCTCCGTCGAGCAGCACCGGGTCCTCCACCAGCGTCGGGAACACGCCGCCTTCCTCCAGCCCCAGCACGAAGGAGTGCGTCCGCCCGGCGTAGCCGGCGTCGGCCAGGGTGGTGACGTGCAGGTGACCGGGACGTGCGCGATCGCCGCCAACCGAGAGGCCGTCGAGCCGGCCGCGGATCAGGGCCAGCGCGTCGGATGCCCGCCGCGTCAAGTCCCCCAGGGCTCGCAGGTCGGCCAGCGCCTCGGTCAGCGCCACCGTCGCCTCACCGTCCAGCTCGCTGCTCTTCCGTGCGAACGACTCGACGAACGTCACCGCCGCGTCGAGCCATCGCCCGAGCGGCGCCGACGGCGCGTCGGGCACCAGCGCCAGCAGCGCGGCGGTCCACGCCAGCAGGCGGTCGGCCTGAGCGGCGCGCTCGGCGTGACGGGCGCGCGCCTCCTCCGCGGTCTCGGGGTCCAGGGCGCGCGCGCGGTGGTGCTCGGCCAGCTGGCCCAGCGCGGCCGCGTAGGTCTGCCGACCCCAGGTCGCCCGCGCCCGCGCGAGCAGCCGCGCGGCCTGACCGGCGGTGAGCGCGGGCCGGCCCGGCGGTCCGGACCCCGGCTCGTCGGTCACCCGCACGTCGCCCGACTGCAGCATGCGCCGCAGGCGGCTGGCGGGCAGGCCGGCGTGGACCCATTCGCAGAAGGCGAGCAGCGCACGCGCCGGCCGCGTGTACGCGATTGGCACGCCCGGCCCGATGGTCACCGGCCACTCGTGCCGCTGCGCCTTCTCCCACACGAGCGCGGCCTGCTCGGGCAGCGCACACGCGATCTCCACCCGGTCGACCGGCACGGCGGCCGCGGCGATGCGACGGAAGACCTCCTCCACCTCCGCCTGCCGCCCGCCTGCGCAGAACATGGCGAGCGTGCCGTCGTGGGCCGGGGCGCCGGACGGGTCCATCAGCAGGGCCAGCCGCTCCGCGTCCGACCCCGGCGCGGGCGCGACCGGCTCGGCCGGCGCGGCGAGCGCCCGCATCCGTCTGGGCACGTCGAGGCCGGGCAGCACGAGCACGCGCGGCGGCACGCGCGTACCGGGCCGGGCATCCAGCAGCCGCCGCTCGAGCGGGGCCCAGACGACTGCCGGCAGCTCGATCGAGACGTCGGCGGGCTGGATCGGGCAGACGTCCAGGTGCGCCAGGGCCTCCCGGAAGACCAGGGCGCGGTCGGCGAGCCGGCGCGTGACCAGGTGCTGCTCGTAGGTGGCGAGCAGGGCGCACAGCTCGGCGTGCTTGCGCTCGTTCGTGAATGCGGCGCTCCGCAGGGCCGCCGCGGTACTGCCGGCCATGCGCAGCTCGGCGATGGCGGCCCAGAGCGCCTCGGCCATCTGCGGCTGCTCGGCCAGGCCGCGGAAATACGACGGCACCGTGGAGGGTAGCTCGAGCAGCAGGCGCATGATGAGGGCGGGGCCGATGCCGTCGGGGGCGGGGTCGACGCCGCGCTCGACCAGGAACGGCGCGGCCATCGGGAGCGCCAGGTCCAACGGCGTGGCGAAGCGCACGTTCGTCCAGCCCGCGTCGTGCAGCGCCAGCCGCTCGCCGAGGGTGTGTCCGAGCGAGTGGGATGGCACGATGACCCACTTGGCGCGCGTGGGCTCGGCGCGCTGGAGCTCGGCCAGCTGGCTCACGAACGGATTCATGGTGCGATGGTCCACCGCGACCGTGACAGCCGAGGTCACAGCAAATCCGGCGTCCCGGCGGCCTCCATCATGCACCCGTCAGGGAAGGATGCCCCGGAAGAACGGCGTCAGGAAGCGCCCGCCGGGATCGACGGCCCGACGCTCGTCCGCGAGGGCGTGCCAGGCCGGCGTCCAGAGCTGCTTGGCCACCGCGGGCAGGAGTCCCTTGGTCTGGTTGAGCAGTGGCCGTGCCCCGTGTTGCGCCGCGAACTCGTTGAAGGCGCGGTTCATCGCCATCCAGTCCGCGGGCTCTTCGTCCGACCAGTTCACCATGTCCAGCGTGAAGATGTCCTCCTCGGGGCTGAACGACAGCAGCGCCGAGTCGTCCCGGCGGATGAAGTAGACCTCGGTGGGCAGCGCGGGGCGGAAGCCGTGCTCGTCCCGGAAGCGCTCGCAGAATCGCAGGTACGCCGGTACGATCTCGGCCCAGCGGCTGACCGGGAAGGCCCAGAAGGTGAAGTCGAAGTAGCTCGACGCCCGGCGCTCGAAGTCGATCATGGCGTCGGCGCGGTAGCTCGAGAACCGGCTGATGATCCGCAAGAAGAAGATCTTCAGGAAGCCATGGTCCAGGACCCAGACCCAGATCCGGATGACCAGGCGGCGGAGCGGACGCGGCAAGAGCCGCAGCGGCGCGTTGAAGGGGCGCGCGCCCGACATCCACGCGAAGGTGCGCAGCCAGAGGCGCACCGAGTCCAGGATCATGACCGGCCGGTGCCGGCGGGCCAGCCGCCGGCGCTCGACGATCAGCTCGCGCCGGTACGGCAGCAGGAAGCCGAGGAATCCGTCGGCGCGGCCCAGGATCTCGTCGCCGTCGGGCGGGGGCAGCGGCCGGCCGCTCGCGAGCCACCCGTCGAGCTCGATGCGCTCGTACGAGTACCAGATGCGCCGGCGCTCCTCGACCTCGAAGGTGACCTCGTACACGATGCCGAGCAGCCCGTAGCTCGAGCGGATCAGGCGCAGCGCGGCCTCATCGGTCACGTGCTCCGTGCGCCCGTCGGGCCGCACCAGGCGGACCGCAACCACCGTGGAGCTGATCTGGCCGCGGCCGGTGGGGCCGAGCGAGGAGTCCTTGGTGCCGCAGCAGGCGACGGACCCCGCGGTGGCGTTGCCGATCTCCGGCACGACCGGCAGCTGCAGGCCGTGCCGCTTCAGGACGTTCTTCAGATCGATCATGCGGACGCCTCCGCCCACCGTGACGCGCCGCTTGACGAGATCGGGCTCGTCGATCCGGGAGAAGTGCGTCATGAACACCGCGGTGCCGGCGGTCTCGATCGACTCGTTGAGCGAGTGCAGCTCGCCGAGGGCCCGGACCGGCGAGGGGAACGTCGGGTCCCGCACGATCGCAACCAGCTCGTCGAGATCGCGGGGCGTGGCGATCGCGGCGGGCGCGCACGCGTTGGAGCCGTTCCAGTTGGAGACGCTCATGCCGGCTCGTGAAGCCGCTGGAGGGCCGCCGCCGCGTCCCGGGCGAACAGCGCGGCGCCTTGACGGGTCGCGAACTCGATCGCCTCGAGGAGGCAGGCGCGCGCGGCCGCGACGTGGCCTTGCCGGGCGAGCGCCTGGGCGTGCAGGGTCAGGAGCGGGGCCACGAAGGCGTGCTCCTCGGTCTGCCGCCGCTGCTCGAGCGCGTCGGCGATGACCGCCAGCGCCGCGTCGACCGAGCCGGCCGCCAGGAGCCCTTCGGCCAGGCGGGCACGATGGGCGAGGCCGACGCGCTGGCCGACCTGCCGGAACAGCTCGGCGCCCTCCTGCATCATGGCCGCGCCGCTCTCCACGTCGCCGCCGGCGCTGCGTCCCCAGCCGGCATGCGACAGGCCGAGGGCGGTGAAGAAGGCGAAGCCGTACTCGCGCGAGAGCTCGGTCAGCTCGTCGCCGAGCCGGCGCACCACGTCGGGCTCGCGGCGCAGCTCGTGGATCTCGCAGGCCAGGAACAGGGCCAGGGCCACGCTGAAGGGATGTCCCTCCTCGCGGGCCAGCTGCAGCGCCAGCTCGGCGCGCCGGGCGCCGCCCTCGAGGTCGCCGACCACCGCGTCGGCCCAGCCGAGGAAGCCCGCGGCGGCCACGCTCATGTCCTGCCCGTAGCGCGCGATCTGCTCGCCGGCGCGCGCGCGGTCGTCCAGGGCCATGGCCTGGCCCAGGTGCTCGCGCGCCCGGGCGAACTCGCCGCGATAGAACGTGTCCACGCCCGCCGCCACGTGCCCGCCGACGCGCACCAGCGTGTCGGCGTGGGCCTGCGCGACCGCGAGCATCCGGCCCACGAGCTGCTCGGCGGCCCGGAAGTCGGCGCGCGACAGCTGGAAGCGCCACAGCGTCCACTGCACGAAGAACTTCTGGTCGACGTCGGTCAGCCGGTCCGCCAGCACCCGCACGCGGTCCAGCGTGTGCTCGATCTCGCGGGCGGCGTAGCCCCGCGTCGCGGTGAGCGAGGTGGCCATGCCGAGCTGCACCGCGATCTCCTGCGCGTCCCGCGCCTGGCCCGGCGGCTGGGCGGCCAGCAGGGTCAGCGCCTCGCCCAGGTGCACGAGCGCGTCGCCGTGCGCCGAGCGCTGGATCGCGAGCCGGCCGGCGCGCACCCAGTGCTCGATGGCCTCGGTGTGCCGGCCCGCCTGGGTGCAGTGGCGCGCCAGCGTCTCCGGGCGGCGCTCGGCCGTCTCCGGGGCCAGCTTGCCGATCGCGCTCACCACGCGCGCGTGCAGCTGGGCGCGGGCGGGCACCACGACGCCGTCGTAGGCGACCTCGTGGGTGAGCGCGTGCTTGAACGCGTAGCCGGCATCAGCGCCCAGCCGGACGGCGTGCAGGAACTCGCTGGCGGACAGACGGGCCAGGCTGGCCTGGATGTCGGCGGCCGAGAGGTCGGACGCTTCCTGGAGCAGCGCCACCGGGATCTCTCGACCGATCACCGCCGCGACCTCGAGCACCTGCCGGTCCTCCTGGGGCAGGCCCTCGACCCGGCTGGCCACCACGTCGTGCACCGTGCCGGGCACCGCGAGCGCGCCGGCCTCGCCGGGGCGCTCGCGGACCGACTGGGCCAGCTCCTCGAGGAAGAACGGGTTGCCCTCGCCGCGGCTCAGGACGCGCGCGACCACGTCGTCCGAGGCGGGCCGGGCGTCGAGCACCGATTCCAGCAGCCGGCGGCTGTCCGCGTCGGACAGCGGGCCCACGGCGATCTGCGTGGCGTTCGGCCGCGACTGCCACGCGGCCCGATAGCCCGGCCGCGCTGTCGTCACCAGCAGCATGCGGGAGGTCGCGCTCAGCTCGGCCAGGGCGGCCAGCAGCTGAGCCGAAGTCTGGTCGATCCACTGCAGGTCCTCGATGACGAGCAGGAGCGTGCGGCGCTCTTGCTGGGCCAGGACCACGCGCCGGACGGCCTCGAACGTGCCGGCGCGGATGGCATCGGGCGACCGCCCGCTCAGCTCGCCGCTCTTGCGCGGGAAGAGGAGGTTTTGAAGATATGGCGCCGAGGCCAGCGCGGCCGGCCCCAGCGGCTGGAGCGCGGCCAGCACCGCGGCATCGACAGTCTCCATCGAGTCGGTGTCCTCGACTCCACAGAAGGACTGGAGGATCTCGATCGCCGGGAAGTAGGCCACGTGCGTGGCGTAGGGCGCGCAGCGGCCTTCCCGGATGACGACCGATTCCGCGCCAATGGATTGCCGCAGCTCCTGGACGAGCCGCGACTTGCCGATGCCGGGCTCGCCCACGACGGTCACCACCTGCCCGTGGCCCAGCATCGCCTGGTCGAGCAGGCGACGCAGCGTGTGAAGCTCGGCGCGGCGGCCGACGAACGCCACCGGCTGAGGGCCGCCGGTCGTCGTCGACCGCCCGATCAGACGCCGGCCCGGGGCGGCGTCCAGCCGAGAGGCCAGCTCGAAGTGGCGGCTGAGGAATCCCGCGGCGGCCTCGGTCACCTCGATCTCGCCGCTGCCGATCGGCTCCAGGTCGTCGAGTGCGGCCAGCGCGCGGCGGGCCGCCTCCTGCTCGAGCACCGGCCGGCCGTCGATGTGCGCCAGGGCCACGCGGTCGACGTGGATGCCGAGCGCCACCGTGAGATCGCCCGGCCCGTCTCCGGGCAGGCCCTCGCGTGCGATGAGCTTCGTGAGCGCGAGCGCGGCGGTGGCCGCGCGACGGGGCGCGTCCTCCGCCGGCGCGTGGCCGAACATCGCGACGACACTCTGCTGGCTGATCTCGGTCACGTGGCCGCCGAACGTCTGCGCCTTTTCGATCAGCCAGCCGAAGATTCGCGTCGTCACCGACGACGCCCCGTCGGGCACGGGCACGATCCTGGCCCGCAGGAACGTGACGCGCCGCCGGTCCCAGCGGACGCCGAGCGCCGCCGTCGTCGGCGCGCGCTCGAGCGTCGCCGGGGCCGCCGCGGGCTCGGGCGCGTTCGGCGGCCGCAGCCCGTGCAGACGGATGCGCGCGCGCACCGTGTTCCGCGTGATGCCGAGCCGCGCAGCGGTCCGTGTGATGTTCCACTCCGTCCGGGTCAGCGCCTCGAGCAGGTGCTGGCGAGCGGCGTCCGCGGGCGAGACGGGCGGCGGGGCCAGCCGGCGGGCCGGGCCGTTGGCGCGTCGGGGGAGATCCAGCCGATCCGCGGTGATCGTCTCCAGGTCGGACAGCAGCACCGCCCGCTCGATGACGTTGCCCAGCTCGCGCACGTTGCCCGGCCAGGCGTAGCTCCTGAGCGCGATTCGGGCGTCCTCGGCGAGCGTCTTCGTCGGCAGGCCGTACTCGGCGCAGGCCCGTGCGAGCAGCCGGGCGGCCAGCAGGTCGATGTCCTCGGGCCGCTCCCGCAGCGGCGGCAGCTCCAGGGTCAGCACCGCCAGGCGATGGTAGAGATCGGCGCGGAACCGCCCGTCGGCGACCGCCGAGCGCAGCGAGGCGTTGGTGGCGGCCAGGATCGACACGTCGGCCGGCTCGCTCCGGGTCGCGCCGAGCCGGCGGACGCTGCCCTGCTCCAGCACGGAGAGGAGCTTCGGCTGGAGCCCGCGCGGCAGCAGGCCCACCTCGTCGAGGAAGAGCGTGCCGCCGTGGGCCACGTGGAAGAGCCCGGGCTTGGCCTGCCGGGCGTCGGTGAAGGCGCCGCGCTCGTAGCCGAACAGCTCGGCCTCCAGCAGGCTCTCCGGGATCGCCGCGCAGTTCAGCTCGACGAACGGGGCGGCCGCACGGGGCCCGGCCCGGTGCATCAGGCGGGCGAGCAGGCCCTTGCCCGTGCCGGTCTCCCCCTGGATCAGGATCGGCGGCAGGCGCCGCGCACCCTGGTGGCGCGGCAGCAGCGTGCGCACCTTCTGGCGGAGGGCGACGATGGTCGGATGCTCCCCGATCAGGTCGGTGAGGGGATCCATGGAGCGGGCGACGTCGACCTCCCGGGGCGAATCTAGGGGCCACGCCACCGGGTGTCAAGCGCGACCTGATGCCGCTTGACCTCGGGATGGGGCGCCGATAGTATCTGGGCGGTAGCAAATGGCTGGGGCGACCATTCACCGGAGGTGACCGCCATGAGCTGGGAAGCGCCGGACTTCGTCGAAGTGAAGATGGACGCCGAGATCAACTCGTACCAGGACGATTTCGACCGGGAGCCGGACGACCGCTTCTAACGCGGCCAGCCGTTCGGTCGTATCGACAGCCCCCCGCTCGGCCACCTGCCGCCGGGGGGCTGTGGTGTCTCGCGGGGGCCAATCGTGCGCATCCGGGTGCTGGGCTCTGCGGCTGGCGGCGGCTTTCCCCAGTGGAACTGCGGCTGCTCGAACTGCCGCGGGGTCCGCGAGGGCACCGGCCGATCGACGCCGCGCACCCAGGAGTCGGTGGCGGTCAGCGCCGACGGCGAGCACTGGGCCCTGCTGAACGCCTCCCCGGAGATTCGATCCCAGATCGAGAGCTTCCCGGGCCTCCACCCGACGGCGCCGCGTCACTCGCCCATTGCGGCCATCGTCCTCACCAACGGCGACCTGGATCACACTCTGGGCCTGCTCTCGCTTCGGGAGTCCCACCCCCTCGTGGTGTACGCCACCGAGCGCGTGCGCGCCGGCTTCACCGAGGGCAACGTGCTCTACCGGACCCTCGAGCGGTTCCCCGGGCAGGTGACGTGGCGCACGCTCGAGCCGGGTCGGGAGATCCCTCTCGCCGGGGGTGATGGACCGATCGGCCTCGGCATCGAAGCGGTGGCGGTGCCGGGCAAGCGGCCGATCCATCTCGAGCGCCAGGGCGCGGGCGATGCGCGCGACAATATCGGACTCAAGATCCGTGACGCGGCCACCGGCAAGCGCGTCGCCTACTTCCCGGCCGCGGGCGCGCTCACCGCCGACATCCGGAGCGCGCTCGCCGAGGCCGATTGCGTGTTCTTCGACGGGACGTTCTGGTCGAGCGACGAGTTGCCCGCGCGCGGGCTGGGGGCCAAGCGCGCGGAGGACATGGCGCACCTGCCGGTGGGCGGGGCGGGCGGCAGCCTGAGCGCGCTCGGACCGCTCGCCGCCGCCCGGCGGATCTACATCCACGTCAACAACACGAACCCGCTGCTGTGCGACGACTCCCCGGAGCGCAAGGACGCCGAGGCGGCCGGCTGGGAGATCGCGATGGACGGGATGGAGGTGACGCTGTGACCACCGGGACGGTGCGGCCGCCGCTCACGCGGGAGGAGCTCATCGCCTGGGTCCGCCGCGAGGGCGAGCAGCGGTACCACGACCACCACCGCTATCACAAGATGATGCACGAGGGCCGCCTCACCCGCGTGCAGCTGCAGCAGTGGGTGCTGAACCGCTACTACTACCAGACGCGCATCCCGATCAAGGACGCCATCATCCTGTCGAAGTCGGAGGATCCCGCCTTCCGCCGCATGTGGATCCGCCGCATCCGCGATCACGACGGCGACGAGGGGGGCGAGGCCGGGCTCGAGCTGTGGCTGCGCCTGGCCGACGGCGTGGGTCTGGACCGGGGCGAGGTCGCGAGCTGCCGGTCGGTGCTGCCGGGGGTGCGCTTCGCGTGCGACGCGTACGTGGAGCTGGTCCGGCAGCGGACCCTGGTGGAGGCGGTGGCCTCGTCGCTCACCGAGTTCTTCGCCCCCGATCTCATGTCCAAGCGGGTGCTCGCCTGGGAGAAGCACTACCCGTGGGTGAGCCCCGACATGCTGGCGTACTTCCGCTCGCGCGTGCCGCGGGCGCGCCGCGACTCCGAGGAGGCCATCGATTTCGTGGTACGCCACGCGGACACCTACGCGATGCAGGAGCGCTGCGTGGCCGCGCTGATCCGCAAGACCGAGATCCTGTGGCACCTGCTGGACTGCACGTTCGCGGCCTACATCGAGCCGGGCTGGGGGCCGGGCGGGGCGCGCGCCACGTGATGGACGCGACGAGCCGGCCGCGCCTGGCCGCCAAGGCCCGCCTGCGGTACGACCGCAAGTCGTCGCGCTACATGCTGTTGTACCCTGAGCGCGGCCTCGTGCTGAACCCGACCGCGGCCGACGTGCTGCAGCGGTGCGACGGCGAGCGTACGGTGGGCTCGATCGTGGAGGAGCTGGCGCAGAAGTACGGGCACGAGACGCCCGCGGTGGAGCGGGAGGTCATGAGCTTTCTCGAGACGATGGCCGATCGCGGCCTGGTGCAGCCCGCGACATGAGCGAGGGCTACCGGCCGTACACGCTGGTGGCGGAGCTGACCTACAAGTGCCCGCTGCGCTGCGTGTACTGCTCGAACCCGCTCGACTACGGCCGCCACGACCGCGAGCTCGACACCGAGACCTGGCTCCGGGTGCTCCGCGAGGCCGAGGACCTGGGGGTGGTGCAGGCGAACCTCACCGGCGGCGAGCCGCTGGTGCGCGACGACCTCGAGGCGTTGATCGCGGAGGCCCGCCGCCTGGACCTGTACACCAACCTGATCACCAGCGGCATCCCGCTGCGGCGCGAGCGGCTGGCCCGCTTCCGCGAGCTGGGGCTCGACAACGTGCAGATCTCGATCCAGGACACCGCGGCCGCGCCCTCGGACCGCATCGCCGGCCTGCGCTCGTTCGATCGGAAGATCGAGATCGCGGGCTGGGTCAAGGAGCTGGGCTTCCCGCTCACGTTCAACACGGTGCTGCACCGCGAGAACCTGGACCGCGTGGAGGAGGTCATCGCGCTGGCCGAGCGCCTTCGCGCGGACCGGCTGGAGCTGGCCAACGCGCAGTACGTGGGCTGGGCGCTCACCAACCGCACCGCGCTGCTGCCGACGCGCGCACAGCTCGAGCGCGCGCGGGCGATCGCGGGCCGGGCGCGCGAGCGGCTGCGCGGGCGCATGGAGGTGCTGTTCGTCACGCCCGACTACTACGTGGACGTTCCCAAGGCCTGCATGGACGGCTGGGGCCGCCGGTTCCTGCTGATCTCGCCCGACGGGCTGGTGCTGCCCTGCCACGCGGCGCACACGCTGCCCGGGATCGAGTTCGAGTCCGTCACCGAGCGCTCGCTCGCCGACATCTGGCGCGACTCGCCCGGATTCGCCGCGTTCCGCGGTGAAGAGTGGATGCCCGAGCCCTGCCGGAGCTGCGACCGGCGCGCGGTCGACTTCGGCGGCTGCCGGTGCCAGGCGTACCAGCTCACCGGCCGGGCGGCGGCCACCGACCCGGTGTGCCGGCTCTCGCCGGATCACGGGCTGATCGAAGCGGCGCGCCAGGCGGCGGAGGAAGCGCGCCCCGTCCCGCTGGTCTATCGCACGTCGCGCACTCCGGTCTCGACTCCCGGCGCCCCGTGACGCGCCGGCGGCGCATGGACGCGGGCCTCCTCATTCTGCTGGCGCTCACCGCGATCGCGATCGCGGTCGCGCTCGCGCGGGATCCGCAGCTGGTGGTGCGCGGACTGCAGTCCACCGGCCGCCTGCTCTCCGGCGTCTGGATCGAGCTGGCGCTGGGCTTCGTGCTGGCCGGGCTGCTCGACGTGCTGATCCCGGCGCCGGTGCTCTCGCGATGGCTGGGTGGCGAGCGGCCGGGCCACGGCATCCTCGTCGGCTGGGCCGCCGGGCTCGTGATGCCGGGCGGACCGTACCTGGTCTTCCCGGTGGTGGCGAATCTCTTCCGCAGCGGCGCCGCGCCCGGCCCGCTCATCGCGCTGCTCACCGCCAAGACCCTGGTGAGCCCGATCCGCATGCTGACCTACGAGGCCCCGCTGCTCGGCTGGCCCATGACGTTGGCCCGGCTGATTCCCGGCGTGCTGCTGCCGCCGGCGCTCGGCTGGATCGGCCAGTGGCTCTACATGCTCTTCACCCGGCGCTGACCGGCCCGCTCACGCGAGAGGAGCCCGAGATGGACATGCTCTTCGGCACGTTCGCCTCGAAGTCGCTGCTGATCATCCGCGTCGCCCTGGGGATCATCTTCTTCGCTCACGGCGCCCAGAAGGTGTTGGGATGGTTCGGCGGCCCGGGACTCAAGGGCGTCATCGGCTACTTCCGGCAGGCGCTCGGCGTGCCCGCGCCGCTCACGGTGCTGGCCGCGCTCACCGAGCTGCTCGGCGGCCTCGCGATGATCGTCGGCTTCCTGGTGCGCCCGGCGGCGGTGGGGCTCATCATCGTCATGCTGGTGGCGATCGCGAAGGTGCACGCCGCGAACGGCTTCTTCATCAACTGGTCCATGACGCCGGGTCAGGGGCACGGCTTCGAGATGAACCTGGCCCTGATCGCCATGGCCCTCGGGGTCCTCTTCGGCGGCGCCGGCTGGCTCTCGATCGACCGCTGTATCGTTCCTTGGTAGCGGCGCCGTGCCGTTCAGCGCGTCGAACGGGCTGACCGAGGCCGGCACCGCCAGGACCGTGCAGGCCGGCGGCATGACGGTGCACTACCACGACGTGGGCCGCGGCGACCCGGTGCTGTTCCTGCATTCCTACGGCCCGGGCACCACCGCCTGGATCACGTTCCACCGGACGCTGGCCACGTTCGCGCCGCACTTCCGGTGCATCCTGATGGACCTGCCGAACTTCGGCCGGACCGGCCCGATCGTCTTCAACGAGGGCGTGCACGCGGTGCAGGCGCGCACCGCGGTGGCCCTGCTCGACGCCCTCGGCATCGAGCGGGCGCACTGGGTGGGCAACTCGCAGGGCGGGCAGTCCGCGATGGTGGCGGCCATCTCGTATCCGGCGCGTGTGCGGAAGCTGGTGATGGGCGGGTCGCACATCGGCACCGGGGGTGATCGCTATCTCATGGCCAACCGCCCGTCGGAGGGCAGCCGGGCCACCCGTCAGGCCCTCGAGGATCCGAGCCGCGAGAACATCCGCCGCTACCTGCAGGTGCACATCGACGACGAGAGCCTGGTGACCGACGAGCTGGTCGACTACGTCCACCACGCGCACACCGGGGCTCCCGAGATGATGGAGGCGCGCCGCCGCTCGGTGAGCGTGCCGCACGACTACACGCCAGACCTGGCCGGCATCCGCGTGCCGGTCCTCCTGATCCACGGGCGCTACGATCGGATGGTCGCTTTCGAAGTCAGCCTCGCCATCCTGAACCACATCGCGGACTCTCGGCTCATCGTGCTCAACGGCTGCGGGCACTGGCCGCCCTTCGAGAAGCCGGCCGAGTACGCCGTGCACGTGCTGGGGTTCCTGCGCGGCTACTGACCCCGCCCCTGGGGTCAGGTCTTACATTGCTACATTTCGGGGCCAGGTCTTACATTCCGACATATTCCGGGTGCGCCGCCGCGGCGCGCGTGCGATGAAAATGTCGGAATGTAAGACCTGACCCCGCCTGAGGCTTACAGGAAGACGCTCAGGTTCTTGTCCAGCAGCACGTTGGCGTCGAGGACGATGATGCGGCGGGCGATCTTGAAGCCGCCGTCGACCCGGCGCAGCACGTCCTCGCGATAGCCGGACAGGAGCTGGTGGTCGGTCTCCAGGTGCGAGCGGTACACGAGGAATGCGGTGCGCGCCTGGACCTCGCTCTTCCCGAGCGGCGTCACCTCGAGGTTGCCGACGATGTGGCGGGTGCGCGAGGGCGGATCCTCGGCCCACGCCATGCCGGTGTCGAGCCGGGCCACCCGCATCGTGAGGTAGCGCTTGTCCTCTTCCAGGATGGCCAGGTCGCCGAGCGGGGTGAGCTCGCGATCGAGCTCGCGGCGCGGGACGTTCTTCCGGCGGGGCATGAAGTACAGCACGTCGTCGGTGAAGAGGTCGAGCCACTCGGTGAGCCGGCGCTCGTCGAGGAGCCACGCCTCCCGGATGTAGAACGGCATCAGCTCGAGCCAGAGCGCCTGCGACGGCGACAGCGCGGGCCCCTGCTTGTTCTTCACCGGCGCGCGGCGGGTCCGCTTCATCGGCCGGCTAGCCGGCCATCGTGGCGGTGCCTTCGAACTGCGCCTTGATCGGCTCGATCGAGATGTCCGCCCAGCTGTCGGCGTTCATGAATTCTTCCCAGCGCTGGTAGAAGAGCCGCTGGTTGTTCTCCGAGATGTAGCGCTCGGACACGAGCCCCGGATAGTCCGGGTGCGGCCCGGCGTGCCCCACCCCCATGGAGAGATCCTGGGGAACCCGCCGCGCGAGCTGGCTCCGGCTGGCCTCGGTCACCTGGCGCCAGTTGTCGACGTCGTCTTGCTCGAACATGCCGGCGGCGCCGTTGTTGGCCTGGCTGCCGATGCGGATCACGCGCTTGATGTCCTCGGGCGCCGCGCGGTCGACCAGCACGAAGTGCCAGAACTCGGTGCGCAGCGGCCCCCGAGGCAGGGCCAGCCGCAGCCCGAGGATGCCGTTGGGGAAAATCGAGTGGTTGCCCAGCTGCACCCGCCGCGCGCGCAGCGCGCCGAGCCGGCGCTCGACCTCGGGCATGGTGTCCTGGTGGTACTGCCGGAACAGCGCGAAGGTCTCCGTCGACACGCCGTGCACGTAGCGGGGCATGCCGTCGTCGGCGTCGCGGAAGGTGATCGAGTGCCC
>Ga0081455_10003699_pt1 | contig 17509 bp, 17 predicted proteins | sample TabmetS3T2R1_FD_70207 | JGI IMG/M metagenome (GOLD analysis project Ga0081455, IMG submission 70207) | Tabebuia heterophylla rhizosphere microbial communities from the University of Puerto Rico - S3T2R1 | ecosystem: Host-associated > Plants > Roots > Rhizosphere ...
TGGCCGGCGCCGGACGGCCCGCGCATCGACCAGATTGCCAATGTCGTCGAGATGATCAAGCGCAATCCGGATTCGCGCCGTCTGATCGTCAGCGCATGGAATCCTGCTGAAGTCGACAAGATGGCGTTGCCGCCCTGTCACTGCCTGTTCCAGTTCTATGTCGCCGGCGGCAAGCTGTCGTGCCAGCTCTATCAGCGCTCCGGCGACGTCTTCCTCGGCGTGCCCTTCAACATCGCTTCCTACGCGCTGCTTACCATGATGGTGGCGCAGGTCACGGGATTGAAGCCGGGCGATTTCGTGCATTCGCTGGGCGATGCGCATCTCTATTCCAACCATCTGGAACAGGCGCGGCTGCAGCTGACGCGCCCGACGCGGCCGCTGCCGACCATGAAGATCAATCCTGACGTGAGGGACATCTTCTCCTTTGCTTACGAGGATTTCGTCCTCGATAACTACGACCCGCATCCCCACATCAAGGCCGAGGTCGCGGTGTGACCGCGACGGCTATTGTCCGCCCGCAAGTCGTCCTCATCGTCGCCGTCGCCGAGAATGGCGTGATCGGCGCCGGCGGCACGATTCCCTGGCGGCTGAAAACCGATCAGCAGCGCCTCAAGGCGATTACGCTGAACAAGCCGGTGGTGATGGGGCGAAAGACCTTCGAGTCGCTGCGCCGTCCGCTGCCGGGACGAACCAATATCGTCGTCACCCGTGATCAGAACTACAGGGCGCCTGGCGCCGTCGTCGTCACGTCGTTCGAGAACGCCCGTGCTGTGGCGTTGGGCGATGCGTTGCGGCGTTTCGCCCCTGAAATCGCCGTCATCGGCGGGGCGGACATCTATGCGCAATGGATGGAAGCCGCCGACCGGCTTGATGTCACCGAGGTGCATGCCCGGCCCGACGGCGACACCCGCTTTGCCGCGATCGATCCGGCCAAATGGGAGGAAGCGACGCGTGTCAGGAATCCGGCCGGGGCGGACGACAGCGCCGACTTTTCCTATGTGACATATCGTCGGCGCGGATCACGTTAACCGCGCTAGCTAATGTTTACATTGACTTTTCCTGCACCAAGCCTAGCTGCTTCAAGAGCAGTCGGCGCGTTGTAAGGGTCTTGGCGGTCCCCTATAAAGCCGGGCTGAGTTGGCGAGGCGGGCGGCCCGTGCCGGGCAGGCCCCGCGGAAGAGAGGTTCGAATGCCGTGGAAAAATCAAGGCGGAGGCCCTTGGGGCTCGGGTCCGAAAGGGCCATGGGGCCAGGGTCCGCAGTCGGTCGGGCCGCGGCCGCCGGACCTTGAAGACCTGCTGCGCCGCGGCCAGGACAAGATGCAGCAACTCTTGCCGGGCGGCCATCTCAGCGGCATGGGCATCGCGCTGGTTCTGATCGGCGCGCTGGCGATCTGGGGTCTGTCCGGCTTCTTCCGCGTGCAGTCCGAAGAGCTCGGCGTGGTGCTGCGCTTTGGCAAGCACGTGCGCACCGTGCAGCCGGGCCTCAACTATCATCTGCCTTATCCGATCGAAACGGTGCTGCTGCCGAAGGCGCTGCGCGTCTCCACCATCTCGATCGGCATGACCCTGATCGAGGATTCGGCGCGGCGCGGCCGCACCATGCGCGACGTGCCGGAGGAGAGCCTGATGCTCACCGGCGACGAGAACATCGTCGACGTCGACTTCACCGTGCTGTGGCGCATCAAGCCCGACGGCGTCGGCAATTTCCTCTTCAACATCCAGAATCCGGAAGGCACCGTGAAGGCGGTGGCTGAAAGCGCAATGCGCGAGGTGATCGGCCGCTCCAACATCCAGCCGATCCTGACCGGCGCCCGCAACACCATCGAGCAGGGTGTGCAGGAGCTGATGCAGAAGACGCTGGACTACTACGGCTCCGGCGTTCAGATCACGCAGGTGCAGATGCAGAAGGTCGATCCGCCGGCGCAGGTGATCGACGCGTTCCGCGACGTGCAGGCGGCGCGTGCCGACCTCGAGCGTCTGCAGAACGAGGCGCAGACCTACGCCAACCGCGTGGTGCCGGACGCCCGCGGCCGCGCTGCGCAGATCCTGCAGGTCGCCGAAGGCTACAAGGAGCAGGCGATCGCGGAGGCCAAGGGTCAGAGCGCGCGCTTCACCAAGGTTTTTGAGGAATACAACAAGGCCAAGGACGTGACGCGGCAGCGCATCTATCTCGAGACCATGGAGCGGATCCTCGGCAGCTCGCAGAAGCTCGTCTATGACGGTGGCCCGTCCGGCTCGAGCATCGTGCCGTATCTTCCACTCAATGAATTGAGCCCGCCGCGTGCGGCGCAGCCGACGACCGGCCAGCAGCAGAGCGGAGGCGCACGATGAGGTCTCCGGTTACAGGTATCGTCACGCTGATCCTGCTGTTCCTGGTCGCGATCGTCGCCTACAGCTCGATCTTCACGGTGCAGCAGACCGAGCAGGCGCTGGTGGTCCGGCTCGGCCGGCCCGTCGACGTGGTGTCGCAGCCGGGGCTGAATTTCAAGGCGCCGTTCATCGATACCGTCATCAGCATCGACAAGCGCATCCTCGACCTCGAAAACCCGTCGCAGGAAGTCATCGCTTCCGACCAGAAGCGCCTAGTGGTTGACGCGTTCGCCCGCTACCGCATCAAGGACGCATTGCGCTTCTATCAGAGCGTCGGCTCGATTCAGGCCGCTAATTTGCAGCTGACCACGCTGCTCAACGCGGCGCTGCGCCGCGTGCTCGGCGAGGTCACCTTCATCACCGTGGTGCGCGACGAGCGCGAAGGGCTGATGGCCAAGATCCGCGCCCAGCTCGACCGCGAGGCCGAAGGCTACGGCATTCAGGTGGTCGACGTGCGAATCCGCCGCGCCGATCTGCCGGAGGCCAACAGCCAGGCGGTGTACGAGCGCATGAAGACCGAGCGGCAGCGCGAAGCCGCCGAGTTCCGCGCCCAGGGCGGCCAGAAGGCCCAGGAGATCCGCTCCAAGGCAGACCGCGAGGCGGTGGTCATCATTGCCGACGCCAACTCGACCGCGGAACAGGTCCGCGGCGCCGGCGATGCCGAGCGCAACCGCCTGTTCGCCGAAGCCTACGGCAAGGATCCGGACTTCTTCGCCTTCTACCGATCGATGTCCGCCTATGAGCAGGGGCTGCGCGCCAACGACACCCGCTTCCTGCTGCGGCCGGATTCGGACTTCTTCCGATTCTTCGGCAACGCCTCGGGCAAGCCGAACGGGCAGGGCGCCGCGGCAGCTCCGGCGGCGCCGAAGCAGTAAAGACGCCAACGAGGGGCGAAGCGGGTTCCGCTCCGCCCCTCGGCCACATAATAAGAAAACATTTTTGCGGGAGGCTCAGATCCGATGAGGTCCATTGCGTTCGTCGACTTCCTCATCGGCTTGGGAATCCTGTTCGTGCTCGAAGGCATCCTGTTCGCGGCGAGCCCCGCCTTCATGCGCAGGGCCATGAAGAGTGCATTGGAGGCGCCCGATAACCTCTTGCGTGCGGTTGGCATCGGCTCGGCGGTCGTCGGGCTGATCCTGATTTGGCTGGTGCGGCGGTAGAAAACCAACGCAAACGTGAGGGTGAACACACCGGTTTTTCGCCGGATTGTCCGCCTCAAATGCTTGCGCGGCAGCCCCGTTCGGGCGCAGTGTGATCCGAATTTCGTTTCCCGATTTGTCTTGGAGAGACCCGATATGACCGGTGCCCGACCCGCTTTCAGCCGTCGCCTGCGCCATCTTGCGGCCGCGATGACGATTGGCGCCGCGAGCGCCTTTGTGTCGGTGCCGGCTTTCGCGCGCGGGCCCGACGGCATCGCCGATATCGCCGAGAAGGTGATCGACGCTGTCGTCAACATCTCGACGTCGCAGACCGTCGAGGCCAAGGGCGGCGGCAGCGGTGCGACGCCGCAAATACCGCCGGGCTCGCCGTTCGAGGAATTTTTCGACGACTTCTTCAAGAACCGCCGTGGTCCGGGAGGAGGCAAGGGCGGCGACAATGGCCGCGAGTTCCAGCCGCGCAAGACCAACTCGCTCGGCTCCGGCTTCATCGTCGATGCCGCGGGCGTCGTCGTCACCAACAACCATGTCATTGCAGATGCCGACGAGATCAACGTCATCCTCAACGACGGCAGCAAGATCAAGGCCGAGCTGGTCGGCGTCGACAAGAAGACCGATCTGGCGGTGCTGAAATTCAAGCCGACCAAGCCGCTGGTCGCGGTGAAGTTCGGCGACTCCGACAAGCTCAGGCTCGGCGAATGGGTGATCGCGATCGGCAACCCCTTCAGCCTCGGCGGCTCGGTCACCGCCGGCATCGTCTCGGCGCGCAACCGCGACATCAGCCAGGGGCCGTATGACAACTACATCCAGACTGACGCCGCCATCAACCGCGGCAATTCCGGCGGGCCGCTGTTCAACCTCGAAGGCGAGGTCGTCGGCGTCAACACGCTGATCATCTCGCCGACCGGCGGCTCGATCGGTCTCGGCTTTGCGGTGCCGTCGAAGACGGTCGCCGCCGTCGTCGATCAGCTGCAGAAATTCGGCGAGCTTCGCCGCGGCTGGCTCGGCGTGCGCATCCAACCGGTCACCGAGGAGATCGCCGAGAGCCTCAGCATCAAGCCGGCGCGCGGCGCGCTGGTCGCCGGCATCGACGACAAGGGGCCCGCAAAGCCCGCCGGCATCGAGCCCGGCGACGTCGTGGTCCGCTTCGACGGCAAGGATATCAAGGATCCGAAGGATCTCTCTCGCGTCGTCGCCGACACCGCGATCGACAAGGAGGTCGACGTCGTCATCATCCGCAAGGGCAAGGAAGAGAGCCGCAAGGTGAAGATCGGCCGCCTGGAGGATACCGACAAGGCCAAGGAGGCTGCCGCCAAGACCAAGGACGAGCCCGGCGAGAAGCCAGTGACGCAGAAGGCGCTCGGGCTCGATCTCGCCACGCTGAGCAAGGATCTGCGCACCAAGTATAAGATCAAGGACAGCGTCAAGGGCGTCATCATCACCGGCGTGGATGGCACCTCCGATGCCGCCGAGAAGCGGCTCTCCGCCGGCGACGTCATCGTCGAGGTGGCGCAGGAAGCCGTGACCAACGCCGCCGACGTCAAGAAGCGCGTCGATCAGGTCAAGAAGGACGGCAAGAAGTCGGTGCTGCTGCTGGTCGCCAATGGCGAGGGCGAGCTGCGCTTCGTGGCGCTGGGTGTGCAGTAGGCGATGGCTGGTCAGCGCGTTGCGCTGACCAGCGTCTCGCCGCCGTCTTCGTCCTTCAGCTTCAACGAGCTTGCCGTGCGCCTCGCCTGCAGGGTGGTGTAGGTGTTGCTGGTGAGAGATGACAGCGCGGGTTATCCCGCCGGGCGGCCTCGCAGCATCCCGGCGATGCCGAGATCCTCGTCGAGATCCGGCCAATGAATGCCCATGGCCATAAGTTCGAAGTGCTGGCGCGCCGCCGCGCTGGCATTGAGCAGGCGCGGATACCAGGATAACGGCGTCGCGATCTTGCGCCCGTCGGCAAGCGTCACCACCAGTTCATCGGTGGTGAAGGCAACCGCGACCGGCCTGATATCGCCGACGTCAATTTCCAAAGTGCTCATGCCATTTGCTTTCCAGCAGATCACGGTGTGATCTCAGATGTCGAATAATAGCGCCGATTTCGTGAGCGGGAAATCCCGCGTTGGCGGCAATTGAGAGGTCGTGCAGCCAGAACTTGGCTTCGAAATCGCCGGCACGCACATGAACATGAGGCGGCTCACCGCCTTCGTTTGAATAAAAGAACGCGCGATATGGTCCCCACCGCAGAACGGTTGGCATCGCCTTCTATCCCTCCACAAACTCGTCGCGTCGATACCCCTGCGCATACAAGAGCGCGGTGAGATCGCCGTAGTCGATCCGCGCCGCGGCCGCCGCCGCCACCGCAGGCTTGGCGTGATACGCGACGCCCAGTCCCGCGTTCTGGATCATGCCGAGATCGTTGGCGCCGTCGCCGGCGACCATCGTGTCGATGTCGTCGAGATCGAAGGATTCCGTGAGATCGATCAGCGTCTGCAGTTTCACGGCGCGGCCAAGGATGGGCTCCCTCACTTCGCCGGTGAACTTGCCGTCCTGCACGATCAGCTCATTGGCGCGGTTCTCCTGAAAGCCGATCATCGCCGCCACCGCATTGGTGAACAGCGTGAAGCCGCCCGAGATCAGGCAGGTATAGGCGCCATGGGCGCGCATGGTCATGACCAGCTCGCGGCCGCCCGGCGTCGGCTTGATGCGCGTCTTCAACACTTCGTCCACCACGGAAACCGGCATGTCCTTGAGCAGCGCGACGCGCTCGCGCAGCGCCGGCTCGAACTCGATCTCGCCGCGCATGGCGCGCTCGGTGATCGCAGCGACATGAGCCTTCAGCCCGGCAAAATCCGCCAGCTCGTCGATGCATTCCTGGCCGATCATGGTGGAATCCATGTCGGCGAGAAAAAGCTTCTTGCGCCGCGTGGCGATCGGCTGCACGACAATGTCAATCGGCAGGTCGCCGCGCGCCGCGCGCAGGCGCCCTTCCACGGACTTGACGTCCTCGTGGCCTGCAAAGGGGATGTCGACCGCGACCTCGTTGAACAGCCACTGCGCTTCGCCCGGCGAAGGCAGCACGGCGAGCGCGCCGTCGACGATCGTGCTATCGAGCGCTGGGTTGGCGGGATTGCAGATGAGGGTGGCGACGAGGGACATGCAGGCGGGATCATCCTACTTGAGCAAGGCCGTGCTTATCGCAGGGCCGACCGCCAGCGGCAAGTCGGCGCTGGCGCTCGATCTTGCGCAAAAGGCCGGCGGCGTCGTCATCAATGCCGATTCCATGCAGGTCTATCGCGATCTCCGCATCATCACCGCGCGGCCGACCGTGGAGGAGGAAGCGCTGGTGCCGCACCGGCTCTATGGCCATGTAGATGCCGCCATCAATTTTTCCGCCGGCGCCTGGATCGCTGATGCGGCGAAGGCGCTTGCAGAGGCTCGCGCGCAAAAAAGGCTGCCGATCTTCGTCGGCGGCTCTGGCCTCTATTTCAGGGCGCTGACCCGCGGGCTGTCGGCGATCCCGGCGATACCAGCCGAAATACGCGAGAACGTGCGGGCGCGGCTGGAACGCGACGGCGTCGAGGCGCTGCATGCCGAGCTTGCGCGCCGCGATCCCGTTTCCGCCGGGCGGCTGAAACCGCGAGACCGCACCCGCATCGCCCGCGCGCTCGAAGTGATCGAGGCGACCGGCCGCGCGCTCCCGGATTGGCATCGCGAGGGTCTGCCGCCGCTGCTGCCATCCGGGGAATTTTCCGCGCTGTTCCTCAACCCCGAGCGCGACGCGCTATATGCGCGGATCGACGAGCGCTTCGATGCCATGCTCGAAGGCGGAGCGATCGCGGAAGTCATGGCGCTGGCCAGCCGGCAGCTCGATCCGCTGCTGCCGGCCATGAAGGCCCACGGCGTGCCGGTGCTGATGCGGCTCATCCGGGGTGAGGTCAGTCGCGAGGAGGCCGCCGCCTTCGGCCGCACCGAAACCCGGCAATACGCCAAGCGGCAGTTCACCTGGTTTCGCCATCAATTGCCGGAGTTCGAATGGGTGGCGCCGGAGGCGGCGAGGGGGTTGCTGGAGGCCCGGCTCTAACCGCGTCACGCCGGAGTGCCGGGCATCCACGTCTTAACTTCTCGTTGAGCAAAAAAGAGGATGGCCGGGTCAAGCCCCGGGCCATGACGAGCTTGGGGGCCCGCCATGACGTGCTTTTGTGCCGTTGCAGCAAATTCGCACTCGCCGAACGCCCGGAAGCCCGCTAATCTGCCAAAAGTCGCGCGTAAAGCGCCATTGCCTTGACAATCGGGGCTGGATGGCTATGTTCGCGCAACCTTTGGGAAGCCTGAGCGGGCAAATGCGCAATATTATTAGCAAACTCCTTATCGTCGTCGTACCCAGGTGCACCGCCCCGGGTGGCTGAGGCCATCCAGACGTCAGGCGGTGCGCATGGGGCCTCTTCGGGCCCTTTTTTATTTCCCAGACCACAACCACCAAGACCGCGCAAGAAAGCGCATCCGGAGCAAGCCATGAGCAACCAGAGCCACGATCCGAACCAGATGACGGGAGCCGCAATGATCGTCCGCGCGCTCATCGATCACGGCGTGCAGCACCTTTTTGGCTATCCCGGCGGCGCGGTGCTTCCGATCTATGACGAGATTTTCCAGCAGAGCGACGTAGAGCACATCCTGGTCCGGCACGAGCAGGGCGCCGGCCACGCGGCGGAGGGCTATGCCCGCTCCACCGGCAAGCCCGGCGTGGTGCTGGTGACGTCAGGCCCCGGCGCTACCAACATGGTGACGCCGCTGACCGACGCGCTGATGGATTCCATCCCGCTGGTCTGCATCACCGGCCAGGTGCCGACGCATCTGATCGGCAACGACGCGTTTCAGGAATGCGACACCGTCGGCATCACGCGCCCCTGCACCAAGCACAACTGGCTGGTGCGCGACGTCAACGATCTCGCCAAGGTGCTGCACGAGGCGTTTTATGTCGCGACCACCGGCCGTCCCGGTCCCGTCGTCGTTGACGTGCCAAAGGATGTGCAGTTCGCTACCGGCACCTATCATCCGCCGCGCAAGTCCGACGTGCACGTTTCCTACACGCCGCGGCTGAAAGGCGATGCGGCGCAGATCAGGAAAGCGGTGGCGCTGCTCGCCTCCGCCAAACGCCCGGTGATCTATTCCGGCGGCGGCGTCATCAATTCGGGACCGGAAGCCTCAAAGCTGCTGCGCCAGCTGGTCGATGTCACCGGCTTCCCGATCACCTCGACCCTGATGGGACTCGGCGCCTATCCGGCGTCAGGCAAGAACTGGCTGGGCATGCTCGGCATGCACGGCACCTACGAAGCCAACATGACCATGCATGATTGCGACGTCATGCTGTGCGTCGGCGCGCGCTTCGACGACCGTATCACCGGCCGCATCGACGCGTTCTCGCCGGGCTCGAAGAAGATCCACATCGATATCGATCCGTCCTCGATCAACAAGAACATCCGCGTCGACGTGCCGATCATCGGCGACGCTGGCAATATTCTTGGCGACCTGCTGCAGGTGTTCAAGGCGGAAGCCAAGAAGCCCGACATCAAGGCGTGGTGGCAGCAGATCGCGCAATGGCGCGCGCGCAACTCGCTGTCTTACCGCAAGAACAACGACATCATCCTGCCGCAGCAGGCGATCCAGAGCCTGTTCGAGGCAACGCGCGGCAAGGATACTTACATCACCACGGAAGTCGGCCAGCACCAGATGTGGGCGGCGCAGTTTTTCGGCTTCGAGGAGCCGCACCGCTGGATGACCTCCGGCGGGCTCGGCACCATGGGCTATGGCCTGCCGGCCGCGCTCGGCGTGCAGGTCGCGCACCCCGACAGCCTCGTCATCGACATCGCCGGCGATGCCTCGGTGCAGATGACGATGCAGGAAATGTCGACGGCGGTTCAATACGAGCTGCCGATCAAGATCTTCATCCTGAACAACCAGTACATGGGGATGGTGAGGCAGTGGCAGCAACTGCTTCACGGCAACCGCCTGTCGCACTCCTATTCCGAGGCGTTGCCTGACTTCGTCAAGCTCGCGGATGCCTATGGTTGCGTCGGGTTGCAGGCCATCAAGCCTGCCGATCTCGACGGCGCCATCAGGGAGATGATCAAGGTCAAGCGGCCGGTACTGTTCGACTGCCGCGTCGCGGCGCTGGAAAACTGCTTCCCGATGATCCCGTCCGGCAAGGCGCATAACGAGATGCTGTTGCCGGAAGAAGCCAACGACGAGGCCACCGCCACGGCGTTTGCTGCCGGCAAGGCGCTGGTGTGAGGAGCTCGAGATGAATCAATCCGAGGGGTCCTATGCCGCGACCGCCGGCCGGCCTGGGCCGCATGCGCCCGGCGCGTACCATCCGCCGCGCGGGTCGGTGCACGCGTCCTATGCGCCGCAGGTGAAGGGTGATGCGCTGCAGATCCGCAAGGCCGTTGCGCTGCTTGCGGCCGCAAAGCGGCCGATCATCTATACGGGCGGCGGCGTCATCAACTCCGGCCGCGAAGCCTCGAAGCTGCTGCGCGAACTGGTGCAGGTGACCGGCTTCCCGATCACCTCGACGCTGCTGGGGCTCGGTGCCTATCCGGCATCGGGGCCGAGCTGGCTGGGCATGCTCGGCATGCACGGCACCTACGAAGCCAACATGGCGATGCACGACTGCGACGTCATGCTGTGCATCGGCGCGCGCTTTGACGACCGCATCACCGGCCGCCCTGACGCGTTCTCGCCGGGCTCGAAGAAGATCCACATCGACATCGACCCGTCGTCGATCAACAAGAGCATTCGCGTCGACGTCCCGATCATCGGCGACGCCGCTGATGTGATGGACGACCTGCTGCAGCTGTTCAAGGCGGAGACGAAGAAGAAGCCGGACATCAAGGCGTGGTGGAAGCGGATCGCGCAGTGGAAGGCCCGCAACTCGCTCGCCTACAAGCAGAGCAATGAGGTGATCCTGCCGCAGTATGCGATCCAGAAGTTGTTCGAGCTGACGCGTGACGAGGATACCTACATCACTACGGAGGTCGGCCAGCATCAGATGTGGGCCGCGCAGTTCTACGGTTTTGAGGAACCGCACCGCTGGATGACGTCCGGCGGGCATGGCACCATGGGCTACGGCCTGCCGGCAGCGCTCGGAGTTCAGGTCGCGCATCCTGACAGCCTCGTCATCGACATCGCCGGCGATGCCTCGGTGCAGATGACGATGCGGGAGATGTCGACGGCCGTGCAATACAAGCTGCCGATCAAGGTCTTCATCCTGAACAACCACTATATGGGCATGGTGCGGCAACAGCAGCAGCTCCTGCACGGCAATCGCCTGTCGCATTCTTACTCCGAGGCCCTGCCTGATTTCGTCAAGCTGGCCGACGCCTTCGGCTGCGTTGGTATTCGCACGACGAAGCCGTCCGAGCTCGAGGGCGCGATCGAAGAGATGATCAAGGTCAGGAAGCCGGTGCTGTTCGATTGCCACGTCGCGGCGCTCGAGAACTGCTTCCCGATGATTCCGCCCGGCAAGGCGCACAACGAGATGATCCTGCCGGATGAAGCAAACGACGAGGCCACCGCCAACGCTTTCGCCGGCGGGAAGGCGCTGGTGTGATCATGAAGCAATCGCGACCCGCGCTTTTCTTCACCTCGCCCCGCTTGCGGGGAGAGGTCGGATTGCATCGCAGATGCAATCCGGGTGAGGGGGACTCTCCGCGAGTCCGATTCTCATCGAATTTGCGGCGACAGCCCCTCACCCCAACCCTCTCCCCGCGAAGAGCGGGGCGAGGGAGCTCACCGCCAATGCCGAGGCAGGCCCATGTTTGATCTCGCCGAACTGGAGCGCGCGCACAAGATCGTCGGGGCCGCGGTGCCGCCGACACCGGCGCATGCCTGGCCGCTGCTGGCGCAGCGGCTCGGCACTTCGGTCGTGGTCAAGCACGAGAACCACACGCCGATCGGCGCCTTCAAGGTGCGCGGCGGGCTCACCTATCTCGACCGGCTGCGGCGTGAGCAGCCCGACGTGCCCGGCATCATCTCGGCGACGCGCGGCAATCACGGCCAGAGCCTGGCGTTCGCCGCTAGCCGCGCCGGTATCCCCGCAACGATCTATGTGCCCTATGGCAATTCGGTCGAGAAGAACCGCGCCATGCAGGCGTTCGGCGCAAGGCTGGTCGAGCATGGCGATGATTTCCAGGCGGCGCGCGAGGAAGCCTATCGTGAGGCCGATCGCGCGGGGCTGCATATCGTGCCGGCGTTTCATCGCGACCTCGTGCTGGGGGTTGCGACCTACGCGCTCGAGCTGTTCCGCAAGGCGCCCGATCTCGACGTGCTCTATGTGCCGATCGGGCAGGGCTCGGGCATCTGCGGCTGCATCCTCGCGCGCGACCTCCTGGGCCTGAAGACCGAGATCGTCGGCGTGCAGTCGACGGAAGCGCCGGCCTATGCGCTGTCTTTCGCCTCTGGCACGCTGGTGAAGACCAACAGCAGCGACACGCTCGCCGACGGCATGGCAACGCGCGTCCCCGACGAGGATGCGCTTGCCATCATCCGCAAGGGCGCCTCGCGCATCGTGCAGGTCACCGACGCCGAAGTCGGCGCCGCGATCCGCGCCTACTGGACCGACACACACAACCTGGCCGAAGGCGCCGGCGCCGCCGCACTCGCGGCCGCTTGCCAGGAAAGGAACGAGCTCGGGGGCAGGCGCGTCGGCCTGATCCTGAGCGGCGGCAATATCGATTTTGATCTGTTCCAGCGATGGGTCGGAACGGATATCACGGCCGCGCCCGGCCAACGGGCGGTGGCGTGAGACGAGAAGTTTGAAGGGGACGACAATGAACCAGCCCGCCAACCAGCCGGCATCCGCCTATTTTCTCGAGGATCGCCACGATCCCAACGAGACCCACACGCTCTCAATCCTGGTGCAGAACGAACCCGGCGTGCTCGCGCGGGTGATCGGCTTGTTTTCCGGGCGCGGCTACAACATCGACAGTCTCACGGTCTCGGAGACCGAGAGCCAGAAACATCTGTCGCGCATCACCATCGTCACCACGGGCACGCCGATGGTGATCGAGCAGATCAAGCACCAGCTCGACCGCATGATCCCGGTCTACCGCGTGGTCGACATGACGCTGACTGGCCGCTCGATCGAGCGCGAGCTTGCGATGGTGAAGGTACGCGGCGGCGGCGATCATCGCGTCGAAGCGCTACGGCTCGCGGACGCCTTCCGCGCCCGCGTCATCGACGCCACCACCGAAAGTTTCGTGTTCGAGATCACCGGCGCGTCTTCCAAGATCAACCAGTTCATCGACCTGATGCGTCCGCTCGGCCTTGTCGAGGTGTCGCGCACCGGCGTTGCCGCAATCGGGCGCGGGCCAGAGGGGATGTGATCCATGCTGGCGCGCGACTGGTACTATACCGAGCGGCGGCGGGTCGGCATCGATTCCGCCGTCGCCTCGCTCTATGACCGCCATGACAACAGCGACAGCCGCGCCAACGCCGCGCTGACCATGCTCGGCCTCAAGCCGGGCTGGCGCGTCGCCGACATCGGCTGCGGCAATGGCGTACTGGCCTGCGAGGCGGCCGCCATGGGCGCCGACGTCGACGCCATCGATATTTCACCGGCGATGCTTGCGCTCGCCGACATTCTGGCGCGCGACCGCAAGGTCAAGATCCGCACGCAGTTTGCAGGCCTGCTCAGCTTCAGCTATCAGCCGAATTCCTACGATCTGATTGTCAGCGAGTTCGCGCTGCATCATCTGCCCGACTTCTGGAAGGCGGTGGCGCTGTCGCGCATTTTCAACGCGCTGAAGCCCGGCGCGAATTTCTATCTCCGCGATATCGTGTTTGTCGGCATGCCCGACGGCCTCGACCGGGATGTCGAGGGCTGGGCCGAATTCTCGATCAAGAACCACGAATTCGACCACGAAAGCGTCATCACCCACATGCGCGACGAATATTCGACGTTTGCCTGGGTGATCGAGCGGATGCTGACCGATGCCGGTTTCCAGACCGTATCGGTCGACTACCACGCGCCTCTCCACGGCACTTATCTTCTGCGAAAACCCAAAGCCGGCGAACAAAGCTGAAAACAAACCGAACAGCGCAAGCTTAAATAACAGAGCCAGAAAATGAAGCCGGCCGATGTCTTTATCGCTGTCCTGGTGGCGGTGATCTGGGGGCTTGCGTTCGTCGCGAGCCGGATCGCGCTCGACGAATTTTCCCCGGAGCTGATGACGACGCTGCGCTTTGCCATCGCCGCCATCCCCTGTCTGTTCGTGCGCAAGCCCGATGTGTCCTGGCCGCTGCTGTTTGCGATTAGCTTCTCGCTGTTCCTCGGCCAGTTCCTGGCGCAGGCCTTCGCCATCGCCCACGGCGTGCCGGTTGGCCTGTCCAGCGTGATCGTGCAGAGCCAGGCGCTGTTCACCATCGCGTTTGCGGCGCTCCTGTTCCACGAACGGCCAAGCCGCGTGCAGACCATCGGCATCGCGATTGCCACCATCGGTCTGCTGATGATCTGCGGCACCGTCGGATATGATTTCAGCGTCGGCGCCTTTACGGTGCTGATGATCTCGCCGATCAGCTTTGCGATCGGCAATCTGGCGCTGCGCCGCGCCCAGCATGCGCGGATGTACGATCTTTTCGCCTGGCTCTGCCTTGCCGCCGCCGTGCCCCTGTTCGCGCTGACGCTGGTGACCAACGGCCCGCGGCCGACATGGCATGCGCTCAGCCACATGTCGCTGACAGGGCTTGGCTGCATGATCTTCCTCGGCGGCATCTCCACCAGCATCGCCTATTGGCTGTGGGGCCGGCTGCTGCGGGATTATCCGGCGGCGCAAGTGGTGCCGTTCGCGCTCTTGGTGCCGTTCGTCGGCTCGGCGGCCTCCAGCATCGTGTTCGGCGAGACCTTTGGTCCGCTGCGGCTCGCCGGCATGGTCACCGTCATCGGCGGCATCGCCGTCATGCTGCTGGCCAGGCGCCCGCAAGCCCTGCCGAAGATCGCGTGAGGCGCCAATGTCGAATTCCCTCTTTGTTGCCTTCGTCATGTTCGCCGTCGTGATGTTCTTCACGCCCGGGCCGAACAACATCATGCTGCTGTCGTCGGGCCTGACTTACGGCTTCCGCCCAACCATTCCGCATATCGTCGGGATCACGGTCGGCTTTGCCTTTATGGTGGGCGCCGTTGGCCTTGGGCTCGGCACCATCTTCATCGCCTATCCGGTGCTGCAGACGATCCTCAAATATGCGGGCGCGGCCTATTTGATCTATCTCGCCTGGCAGATCGGCATGGCGGAGCCCTCCGAGCCTGAGAAGGACAACGGCCGCGGCCCCATGACCTTCTGGGGCGCAGCCATGTTCCAGTGGGTCAATGCCAAAGGCTGGGTGATGGTGATCGGCACCATCACCGCCTATGCAGCCATCGCGAGCTTCCCGTGGAACATCGCAATCCAGGTCGGCATCAGCCTGATTCTGGGAGCCGTGTCCTGTACGGTCTGGGCCCTGTTCGGCACCGCGCTGCGGCCGATCCTCACCTCACGGGCGGCGGTGCGCGCCTTCAACATCGTGATGGCGCTGCTGCTGTTGGCTTCGCTCTACCCCGTCTTCATGGACGCATGATGCAGATCGCCCCTCATGGAGTGGCTTGGATGAATCGCAACGAGTTTCGCAATTGGAGCCAGAGGGCGGCCGAATGGGGTGCCGACTACCGAGAAACCCTGCGCGACCTGCCGGTGCGCGCACAGACGAAGCCCGGCGCGATTTTCAATGCCGTACCGTCTGACGCGCCTGAAGCGCCGGAAGCGATGACGGACATCTTCACGGATTTTGAAAAGATAATACTGCCCGGCATGACTCATTGGCAGCATCCGCGCTTCTTTGCCTATTTTCCTGCCAATGCCGCGCCCGCTTCCGTGATAGCCGAGCAGTTGGTAACGGCGATGGCCGCGCAATGCATGTTGTGGCAAACGTCACCGGCGGCGACCGAACTTGAGACAAGGGTGCTGGACTGGTTGCGGCGCGCGCTCGGCCTGCCGGGCGGCTTCTCAGGTGTCATTCAGGATTCGGCTTCGTCGGCTACCCTTGCGGCTGTGCTCGTCATGCGCGAACGCGCGCTGAACTGGGCAGGCAACAAGGTGGGACTGTCCGGACAGAAACCTGTTCGGGTCTATTGCTCCGGCCAGGTGCACAGCTCGATCGACCGCGCGATCTGGATCACAGGAATTGGCGACGACCACCTCGTGCGTATTCCCGTCACCGGCGAATTGCGCGGTATCGACCTCACCGCGCTGGAGGCCGCCATTGTTGCCGACAGGCAGGCCGGGCTTTTGCCTGCCGGCATTATCGCCAGTGTCGGCGGTACCAGTGTCGGCGGCACCGACGACATCGCGGGTGTCTGCGAAGTCGCCCGCCGCCATGGGCTTTACGTTCATGTCGACGCCGCTTGGGCAGGTTCGGCGATGATCTGCCCGGAGTTCCGGCATTTCTGGAGCGGCGTCGAGAATGCCGATTCCGTTGTTTTCAATCCGCACAAATGGCTGGGCGCGAATTTCGATTGCTCCGCCCATTTTCTGCGCGACCCGGAAAGCCTGGTGCGAACGCTTGCCATTCGTCCTGAATTTCTTAAGACACATGGCCGCGACGGCGTCATCGACTACTCGGAATGGAGCGTGCCGCTCGGCCGGCGTTTCCGCGCGCTGAAAATCTGGTTCCTGTTGCGTGCCTACGGGCTGGAGCAGCTGCGAAACATGATCCGAAATCATGTGCGGTGGTCCGAGAAACTGGCGAAGCGGCTTGCGGCCGTGTCCGGTTTCCGCGTGACCACCGGCCCGATGCTGTCGTTGTTCTCGTTTCGGCATGAGCCGAGAAATGTCGCCGACCTTGACGATCACAACCTGACGCTGGTCAATGCCATCAACAATGACGGACGCATCTACCTGACGCAGACCAAGGTCGATGGGCAGTCCGTCATCAGATTTCAGGCAGGCTCGTTCGACATGACCGAAGCCGACGCCGATACGGCATTTGACGTCATCGTTGAGATAGCGGACCGGCTGGCTTCGCAGGGAGCCGCGACATGACACCGCAGCGCAGCGCGGCTCGTCGCCAGGGCTGCTCGATCGAGCCCTCATGGAGCCTCGCCCCGCATGCCGCCATGCAGAAACGGGTTTCCCATAGCTTGCAAAATGCTCTAGACAACGGCCGGAATTTCGCGGGCGACCCGGCGGTTTTGATCCCCAAAAGCCTGATTCATCGGCCGATTTCCGGCCCCCTCGAGAGGAAACGACTATGCGTGTTTACTACGATCGCGACGCCGACCTGAACCTGATCAAGGGCAAGAAGGTCGCCATCGTCGGCTATGGCAGCCAGGGCCACGCCCATGCGCTGAACCTGAAGGATTCCGGCGTCAAGGAAGTCGCCATTGCGCTACGCAAGGGTTCAGCCTCCGCCAAGAAGGCGGAAAATGCTGGTTTCAAGGTGCTGGAAGTCGCCGAAGCCGCCAAATGGGCCGACCTCGTCATGATGCTCACCCCGGACGAACTGCAGGGTGACATCTACCGCGAGCACCTGCACGACAATATGAAGAAGGGCGCGGCGCTGGTGTTCGCCCACGGCCTCAACGTCCACTTCAACCTGCTCGACCCGCGTGCCGACCTCGACGTGCTGATGATCGCGCCAAAGGGCCCCGGCCACACCGTGCGCTCGGAATATCAGCGCGGCGGCGGCGTGCCCTGCCTGATCGCGATCGCCAAGGACGTCTCCGGCAATGCCCATGACCTCGGCCTGTCCTATGCCTCGGCGATCGGCGGCGGCCGCGCCGGCATCATCGAGACCACTTTCAAGGAAGAGTGCGAGACCGACCTGTTCGGCGAGCAGGTGGTGCTCTGCGGCGGCCTGGTCGAGCTGATCAAGGGCGGCTACGAGACCCTGGTGGAAGCCGGCTACGCGCCGGAGATGGCCTATTTCGAGTGCCTGCACGAGGTGAAGCTGATCGTCGACCTCATCT
>Ga0081455_10003700_pt1 | contig 17508 bp, 13 predicted proteins | sample TabmetS3T2R1_FD_70207 | JGI IMG/M metagenome (GOLD analysis project Ga0081455, IMG submission 70207) | Tabebuia heterophylla rhizosphere microbial communities from the University of Puerto Rico - S3T2R1 | ecosystem: Host-associated > Plants > Roots > Rhizosphere ...
GATCGGCCGGGTACCTGGCCTGGCGTACGGCTATGAGGAGGCAATTGGCTACTGCGTCGATCCGAAAGCGGTGCCTGACAAAGACGGGGTCTCAGCGCTGGTGCTCGTTCTGCAGCTCGCCGCCAGCCTGAAAGCGGAGCGACGAAGCATCGCGGACCGCCTGGACGAGATCGCGCGGCGTTACGGGGTCTATGAGACCGATCAGATGTCGGTACGCGTCGCAGATCTGACGATCATCACGGCAGCCATGGCTCGGCTCCGGGCAAGACCGCCCGCGACACTGGCCGGCCTGCCTACGACGGTAGTTGATCTCGCCGCCGGCACGGACGAATTGCCACCTACCGATGCGGTGTTGATTACTGGAGAAGCAGTCAAGGTCGTGGTCCGCCCTTCGGGTACCGAACCAAAGCTCAAGTGCTACCTCGAGGCACATCTGCCGGCTTCCCGCAGCGCTGATCTGGTTACCGCCCGGGCGGAAGCGCGCTCCGTGGTGGCGGCCATCCGGAGGGAGATGTCAACAGCGCTGGGGCTTGGAACCCCCACCGTCCAGGAGCCCATCTGAATGCTTTTTTGCGAGTGCTCCGGCGGCGTACCCGCGTAAGACTGAGCACACCTTGCAAGAAATCTGTTCCATATTCGCGATATCGGCCTGATCTGCGTTAGAATCTATGGCACCTGTGTGGGGGTCACATGGATTTTTTTTGCTCGGGGGAAGGAGACCCATGGCCGAACAGACTCATCTTCAACCGTCCGAAGTGCACGATGTCCTTGCGCGACATGTGCTGACAGATGGCATGAAGCTCGTTCTCGACTTGCGTCACAGCCGAGGTAGTCGGCTGGTCGACGCTCGCACCGGCGTGCGCTACCTCGACATGTACACATTCTTTGCGTCGGCTCCGCTCGGGCTCAACCCGCCAGGGATTGCGGACGACCCGACATTCATGGCCGAGCTCGCCGAGATCGCTGTCAACAAACCGGCCAATCCGGACATGTACAGCACCGCTTACGGAGAGTTTGTCGAGACGTTCGTGCGCGTGCTCGGCGACCCTGCGCTGCCCCACTTGTTCTTCATAGAAGGTGGTGCGCTCGCGGTCGAGAACGCTCTCAAGGTCGCCTTCGACTGGAAGAGCCGGAAGAACGAGGCGGCCGGCCGCGACCGGAACCTGGGCACCCAGATCATGCACCTGACCCGTGCCTTCCACGGCCGGAGCGGCTACGCGCTGTCGCTGACTAACACAGAACCGCACAAGACGGACCGATTCCCGAAGTTCAACTGGCCGAGGATCGACGTGCCCTCCATCACGCATCCGCTGAGTGATCATCTCGATGAGGTGATCGCGGCAGAGGAACGCGCCCTGCTGCAAGCCGAGCTGGCGTTCGCAACGAACCCTCATGACATCGCTGCGTTCATCGCCGAGCCGATCCAGGGCGAGGGCGGTGACAACCACATGCGGCCTGAGTTCCTGCAAGCCATGCTGCGGCTCGTGCACGACAACGATGCACTGTTCATTCTGGATGAGGTACAGACCGGAGTCGGCACCACAGGCACGGCCTGGGCCTACCAGCAGTTGGGCATTCAGCCTGATGTCGTCGCGTTCTCCAAGAAAGCCCAAGTTGGCGGCATCATGGCCGGCGGCCGGGTCGATGAGGTGCCGGACAACGTCTTCAAGGTCTCCGGGCGGATCAACTCCACCTGGGGTGGGGGGCTGGTCGACATGGTTCGGTCGCAGCGAGCTTTGGAGATCATCGAGTCCGAGGATCTCATCGAGCAGGCAGGCACGAAGGGCCAGCAACTGGTTGCCGGACTCGAGAGCCTTCGCGATGATTCAGGGCTGATCAGCAATGTCCGCGGTCGCGGCCTGTTCGTCGCTTTCGACCTGGACAACCGCGAGGAGCGCGATGCCGTGGTCACCGATCTACAGGTCGAGGAGCAGGTCATCGTGCTGCCATGCGGCGAGCGCTCCATCCGCTTCCGTCCCGCACTATCAGTGAGTCAAGATGAGATTGACGAAGCTCTCGGAGCTACCCGCCGCTCCGTGGTACGCATCGCCAGTAAGGAGCTGCAGTACTCGTGAATGACGTTACGTCCCGCAAAGCCCACGGACTTCGCGGGTTGGTGACCTCGATCGTCGACGGCGCACCGGTGTCTGGTAGCCATACGCTGCCGAGCACGAATCCGGCGCGCCTTGACGAGGTAATCGGTGAGGTTTCCTTCGGCGACGCCTCCACACTGGTAAGGGCCGCCGAGTCAGCCAAGAAGTCGCAGGAAGAGTGGGCAGCCATACCTGCACCGATCCGTGGTCGCGCGATCGCCCACATCGGCCGTCTCATCGAGGACAATGCGGAGGCGCTCGCAAAGCTCGTCACTGCCGAGATCGGCAAGCCGTACGCCGAGGCGCTGGGTGAGGTTCGCGAGATCATCGACACCTGTGACTTCTTCCTCGGCGAGGGTCGGCGACTCTACGGGCAGACGGTGCCGAGCGAGATGCCGGACAAGCAGCTGTTCACGTTTCGTCGGCCGGTGGGCACGGTTGCGGTGATCACTGCTGGAAATTTCCCGGTGGCAGTGCCGTCCTGGTATATCGTGCCAGCGCTGCTGGCGGGCAACACGGTCGTGTGGAAGCCCGCCGAATACTCAGCAGTCAGCAGTGCAGCGTTTCACGAGCTCTTCGTCCGAGGAGGCGGGCTTCCCGACGGGGTTTTCAATGTCGTGCATGCCGATGGTGCCGCGACTTTCTCTGGATTGGAGCAATCGCTGGAGGCGGGGCTGCTCGACAAGGTCGGTTTCACCGGCTCGTCTGTAGTCGGCCGCGAGATCGGTGGGTTGACGGGGCGTTATCTGCAGACCGCGTGCTTGGAGCTCGGCGGCAAGAACCCGCTGCTCGTCACACCGAGCGCTGATCTTGATCTTGCGGTGGAGGGTGCGCTCTTCTCCGGTTTCGGGACCGCCGGACAGCGCTGCACCTCGCTGGGCACGGTCATCGTGCACGAGTCAGTGCACGATGAGTTCCTGGCGCGGTTCAATGCGGCGGTCGCTGCCGCCAAGGTCGGCGATCCGACGCAGGACGTGCTCATGGGCCCCATGATGGATGCGAAGTTCGCGGAGCGTTTTGAGGATTTCCTGGGTTGGATCCAGCCGCATCACGCGGTTCAGGCGGCGTACGGCAAGATCACGAGCGATAACCCGCGGGACGGCTTCGTTGGTGACCCGAGCACAGGGTTGTATTACCACCCGGTAGTGATCGACGGCGTACGTCCCGGCGACCGGATCTTCATGGAGGAGACCTTCGGCCCGATCGTCGGGATTGCCAGCTACCAGTCGCTGAGCGAGGCGATCGAGATGGCGAACGCTCCTGGCTACGGCCTTTCCTCCTCCATCTACACCACCGATCCCAAGGACGCGTTCACTTTCCGTGACAAGATCAGCGCCGGCATGGTGTCGATCAACAACTCGACCTCCGGTGCCGAAGCCCACCTGCCGTTCGGGGGTAACGGCAAGTCGGGCAACGGATCCCGGCAGTCTGGCGTGTGGGTGCTTGATCAGTTCACGCGATGGCAAGCGGTGAACTGGGACTACTCAGGCCGGCTGCAGAAGGCTCAGATGGATGTCGTCGAGCTCACCCCAGATACCACCTTCCGCATCTAGAACCCCTTGATGGACCCGCTGGACCGTCACTTCCGCGACTCTCTCGCCGACTCGTCAGCGTCTCAGCTGGCTGGAGCCGCCGGGGACGCTGACAAGTCGGCGTGGTGGTGGGAGCTTTTCGAGGCGCAGGCGACCAGTCGGCACCTGGATTTCGTAGCGCGGGAGCTGCAGCAGGAGGGTCGCGGCTTCTACACCATCGGTTCGTCTGGGCATGAGGGCAACGCGCTAGTTGCGATGGCCACGCGCCTAACGGATCCGGCCCTGCTGCACTACCGCTCGGGGGCGTTTTACGTGGCGCGCGCGCGACAGGCGCCTGGCTCCACACCCGTACGAGACGTGCTACAAGGGCTGATGGGTTTGGCAGACGAGCCGATCGCCGGGAGTCGCCATAAGGTCTTCGGTCATCCCGATCTGGCTGTCATACCGCAAACCTCCACGATCGCTTCGCATCTTCCGAGGTCGGTTGGCCTCGCTATTGCGCTGCACCGGGCACATCGGCTCAAGGTGGATTGCGAGTGGCCGGAGGACGCCGTCGTGGTCTGCTCGTTCGGAGACGCCTCAGCGAACCACTCCACCGCGTCAGGAGCGATCAACACCGCGCTTGCCACCGCGTTTCGCGGCCTGCCGGTGCCGATTCTCTTCGTCTGCGAAGACAACGGCTTCGGCATCTCGGTGCCGACTCCGGGTGGCTGGATCGAGGCGGCGTACGGGTCCAGGCCGGGGCTGACGTACCTGTCGGCCGACGGCTCTGATCCGAGCGCCGCCTGGCCGGCTATCGTGCAGGCGGTCGAGGTCGTACGCGGTGAGCGGCGGCCGGCCTTCCTCCATCTGCAGACCGTACGTTTCGGAGGCCACGCCGGCAGCGATGCCGAGATCAGTTACCGCAAACCGCGGGAAATCGAGGCGGATTACTCCCGTGATCCACTGCTGGCCACGGCATCGTACCTCCGCGCCGCCGGCGCCAGCGCTGGTGACCTCTTGGCTCGCTACGACACCATCCGCCGCCAGATCGATGACGAGGTGGCACGGCTCGCCGACGACCCTCGCCTCGGCTCGGCAGCGGAGATCATGGCGCCGCTCGCGCCACGCCACCCAGTCCGGGTAGCCGCCACGGTTAGCCAGCTGCAGCAGACACGCCCCGATCAGACCCCAGCACGACCCCGCACTCTCGCCGAGTCGATCAATGCCACCCTCGATGAGCTGCTGAGCGCCGACCGCCGAGTGCTCGTCTTCGGTGAGGACGTCGGAGTCAAAGGAGGCGTCTATGGCGTCACCGCTCGCCTGGCCCGCAAACATGGAGCGGCTCGGGTCTTCGACACACTTCTTGATGAGCAGGCCATTCTCGGTCTGGGGCTGGGCGCCGGACTCGCCGGGCTGATCCCGATTCCCGAGGTGCAGTACCTCGCCTACCTGCACAACGCCGAAGATCAACTGCGTGGCGAAGCTGCCACGCTGCCGTTCTACTCACGGGGTCGCTTCACCAACCCGATGGTCGTTCGGATCGCTGGTCTGGCCTACCAGAAAGGCTTCGGCGGGCACTTCCACAATGACAACGCCGTGGCGGTGCTGCGAGATATTCCCGGACTCGTAGTCGCCTGCCCGGCACGCGCCGACGATGCCGCGGCGTTGCTGCGAACCTGCGTCGCAGCCGCTATCGCCGACTCGACCCTGTCGGTCTTTCTCGAACCGATCGCGCTGTACCACCGACGAGACCTTTACGAGACGGGCGATCAGGCCTGGCTGGCCACTGATCATGAGGACCACGTGCCGATCGGTCGTGCCAGAAGCTATGGACACGGGTCTGAAGCATTGACCATGATCAGCTTCGGCAATGGGGTGCCGATGAGCTTGCGGGTTGCGCGTCGGCTCGCGTCTTCCGGCATCGCTGCGCAGGTGCTCGACCTGCGCTGGCTCGCTCCCCTTCCCGTTGAGGACATCCTGGCTGCTGCCCTATCGACCGGCAAGGTCCTCGTAGTCGATGAGACGCGGCACAGTGGAGGCGTGGGTGAAGCTGTGGTCACCGCTCTCGTCGAAGCCGGCTTCAGCGGGCCGATTCAGCGAGTGGCGAGCCAGGACAGCTTCGTGCCACTGGGCACCGCGGCCGAGCAGGTACTGCTGAGCGAGGATGAGATCGAAAAAGCAGCGCTCACGCTAACTGGAATGGGAGAAGAATGAGCCGTACTGGACCGCTCGAGCTGCTCGGGATCGATCATCTCCTCAGCGAGGAGGAGCGCGACATCCAAGGCACCGTCCGGGAATGGGTGCAGCAGCGCGTCAAGCCGAACATCGCCGACTGGTATGAGCGTGGAGATCTTGATCTTGGTTTGATGCGCGAGGCTGGTGATCTTGGGCTGCTCGGCATGCACCTGCAGGGCTATGGCTGTGCCGGAGCCAATGCTGTCTCGTATGGGCTGGCCTGCCTAGAACTCGAAGCCGGGGATTCCGGGGTACGGAGCATGGTGTCTGTGCAAGGTTCCCTTGCGATGTTCGCGATCTGGAAGTTTGGGAGCGAGGACCAGAAGACCACCTGGCTGCCCCGGATGGCCAACGGCGAGGCGGTCGGCTGCTTTGGGTTGACCGAGGCTGACTTCGGATCAAACCCGGCAGGCATGCGGACTCGCGCCAAGCGAGATGGCGACGACTGGGTGATCAACGGCACCAAGATGTGGATCACGAACGGATCGGTTGCCGACGTAGCGGTCGTGTGGGCGCACACAGACGACGGCATTCGGGGGTTCGTGGTCCCGACCGATACGCCGGGATTTTCGGCGCCCAAGATCGGCAAGAAGTTGTCGTTGAGGGCCTCGGTCACCTCGGAACTGGTGCTCGAGGATGTTCACCTGCCGGGGGATGCTGTGCTGCCGGAGGTGACAGGCTTGCGCGGTCCACTTTCGTGCCTGAACGAGGCGCGCTTCGGCATCGTCTTCGGTGTCCTCGGCGCGGCACGGGACTGCTTGGAGACGGCGATTGACTATGCCATCTCCCGCGAGGTCTTCGACCGAACGCTTGCCTCACTTCAGCTGACTCAGGCCAAGCTGGCGGACATGGCCCTGGAGCTGCAGAAGGGGTTCCTGCTGGCGCTGCACCTCGGGCGGCTGAAAGATGATCATCGGTTGGAGCCGCGGCAGGTCAGCCTGGGCAAGTTGAACAACGTCCGGGAAGCGCTGGCCATCGCCCGGGAATGCCGGACGATCCTAGGAGCTAACGGCATCACCTTGGAGTATCCGGTGCTGCGCCATGCCAATAACCTGGAGTCGGTGCTGACCTATGAGGGCACGTCAGAAGTTCATCAACTGGTGATCGGACAGGCGCTGACTGGCGAGAACGCCTTCGCCTGAGCACACAGTTGGCTCGCGTCAGTGATGGGACAACTCGGCGCGGATCTTGCGCCGCGACTCGGCAAAGATCACTGACTCGACCACCACGGCACAGGTGACAACAAACGTCACGACAGCCAGCTCGACGAGCGCCGGCAGTCCTGCGATCACGGGAATCGTCAACAACAGCACAGCTGCCGCCGCCACGCGCACTACGGAAACGGTGTGCACCGTGAGCCACTTGAAGATCACATGGCCCAGCAGGTAGAGGACGACGCCCCCAACGAGGGCGGCCAGCGCTACGCTGGGTAACGGCTCGGTAAGAGTGTGATGACTGCTGTCGCTGACGTACAACAACACCTCCTTCAGCCCGAAAGCGACCAAGACGATCCCGAGCATGAGCGGCAGGTGTGCAAAGGAGTACGCATTGCGCGCGAGCCGCGCCCGGGTTTCCGGCGGCTCGTTGATCAGCGCACGCTCGCCCAACAAGGCGCTTACGTCGAAGTACGCCCACCAGAGGGCCGACGCCAGGACCAGCCCGAGCACTGAGGCGGCGATGATGACCCACGCGATGGGTTCCTTCGCCACTCCGACACCAATGGCGACGATCGATTCGCCGAGCGCGATGATGATGATCAAGCCATGGCGTTCAGAGAAATGTCCCGGCGAGGGCAGCCGCCATCCTCTGAAGCCACCCAGGGCGGTCCCGACATAGTCCGCGACCAACGCGAGCATCCATAAGCCCGTCTGCAGCCATCCCTGGAACTGTGACGCCACCAGCAGGACCACACTGCTCGCGGCGACGCTGAGCGCAAACCGGAGTGTCTGTCTCCGGAACCCGGCATCCTCCCGAGAAATGATCAAGTACATGACGAGATGCATGGCGCGGAAGAGGAGGTAACACACCGCTAGTACCACAGGCCCGGACAATCCGCCGGGCAGGTCGTCAAAGGCCTCGGGGATGCAGAGCGCAAGGACGAACATCGCTGCCATGCCAGCGAGAATGGACAGCATGATGGGTCGTTCCTCGGCGCTGGCCAGATTGGCCAGCCAGGCGTATGCGGTCCAAGCCCACCACAGCAACATCATTACCAGCACGCCGCGCAGGATGCCTTGCCAACTCAGCTCGTCCGCCATGAACGCTGTCACTTGGGTCAGCGCAAAGACGAAAACCAAGTCGAAGAACAGTTCCAGTGGGGTGACGGTGGCGTGCTCTTCCTCTTGGCGTATGAGCGGCCGACCTGCCTGCACGGCAACATTCTGCTACTGATCGCGTTCCAGGTCTGTACGGCAATCCACTGAGCCGATTCGACGGGACCGACGTCCTAGGCTTCGACGAGCTAGCCCACATAGCATCCAGGGCGCCCTGAGCCTGTCGAAGGGCCTGACGTCCTGGGCTCGGCCAGGTCGACCCGCATAGGATCGCGAGTATGACAACGCGGGAGTTCTTACCGCGGTCCGCGGAACCATTGCCGGCGCATCTCGCAGATGCGGCTGCGGACGAGTCCTCGTTGCGACGCTTTCTGTTCGGGCTCCCCGGCGTGGATCCGGTCGGCGTCGAACAGCGTGCAGCGGGACTGGCGACCCGCTCTATCAAGCGGGCATCCAAGCTGGCGGCGATCGATCTGGCCATCTCCATGGTGGATCTCACCACGTTGGAAGGTGCCGATACGCCCGGGAAAGTACGAAACCTGGCCCGGAAGGCGATGCTGCCTGATCCCGATTACCCCGAAACTCCGCCTACGGCGGCCATCTGTGTCTACCCGGACATGGTGCCCACCGCTGTCGCCGAGCTAAAAGGCTCCGCTGTCAAGGTCGCATCGGTTGCCACTGCCTTCCCATCCGGCCGCTCCACTCTCGAGGTCAAGCTTGCCGACACCAAGATCGCGGTCGATGGCGGTGCCGACGAGATCGACATGGTGATCGATCGAGGGGCGTTCCTCGCCGGCCGGTACGGCACCGTCTTTGAGCAGATCGTCGCGATCAAACAGGCATGCGGTGGGGCCAGACTAAAGGTGATCTTGGAGACCGGCGAGCTGGCGACATATGACAACGTACGCCGCGCCTCCTGGCTTGCGCTGCTCGCAGGCGGCGACTTCATCAAGACCTCGACCGGCAAGATCTCCCCGGCCGCCACACTGCCCGTGGTCCATGTGATGCTGCAGGCTGTCAAGGACTGGAAGGCGCAGACCGGCGAACAGCGCGCGGTGAAGCCTGCCGGCGGCATCCGTACGGCGAAGGACGCCATTCGTTATCTGGTTGCGGTTCACGAGGTCGCCGGCCCAGAGTGGCTGGATCCGTACTACTTCCGGTTCGGAGCCTCGTCGGTGCTGAATGATTTGATCATGCAACGCCGAGCGCAGCTGGATGGCCACTACTCCGGCGCCGACTACGTGACGGTTGACTGAAAGAAGTTTGATCATGGAATGGGAGTACTCCCCGGCGCCCGAGTCGAGGGCCATCGCCGACATCAAAGACCGGTACTTGCCCTTCATCGACGGGACCTTCAAGGAGGGCAGCGGCGAAGATCGTGACACGATCAACCCAGGCACCGGAGACAAGCTCTCGACCGTCTCAACCGTCGACTCCGCCGACATCGACCGGGCAGTGAAAGCCGCACGCCAGGCGTACGGGATCTGGTCATCAATGACCGGCACTGAGCGTGGCAAGTACCTGTTTCGGATCGCGCGTTCCATCGCCGAGCGGTCACGCGAGCTTGCCGTCGTGGAGACCCTCGACAATGGCAAACCGATCAAGGAAACCCGAGACTTCGACGTCCCGGCAGCAGCACAGCACTTCTTCTACCACGCTGGCTGGGCTGACAAGCTGCAACACCTCGGCCTGGGACCCGCGCCGCAGCCGCTGGGCGTGGCGGGTCAGGTCATACCGTGGAACTTTCCGCTGCTGATGGCCGCCTGGAAGATTGCGCCTGCCCTGGCAGCCGGGAACACCGTGGTGATCAAGCCAGCTGAGACGACTCCGCTGTCGATCTTGGTGCTGGCCGAGATCATCGCGGATGCCGATCTGCCACCGGGAGTAGTGAACATCGTCACCGGAGCCGGCGATGTGGGCTCCGCGCTGGTCAATCACCCTGGCATCGACAAAGTCGCCTTCACTGGCTCCACCGCTGTCGGTCGCCGAATCCAGCGGGAATTGGCTGGCACCGGGCGCAAGATCACCTTGGAGCTGGGCGGCAAGGGCGCCAACATCATCTTCGAGGACGCGGCGCAGGACCAGGCCGTTGAGGGCATCATCAACGGCATCTTCTTCAACCAGGGACAGGTGTGCTGCGCGGGCTCCCGACTGCTGGTTCAGGAGTCAATCGCCGAGGAGTTCGTCGATCGACTCAAGCAACGGATTGAAACGCTCCGGGTCGGTGACCCGATGGACAAGAACACCGACGTCGGCGCGATCAACTCCGAGGCGCAGCTCGGACGCATCACTGCCTTGATGGACGCTGGGATAGCCGAGGGCGCTGAACTGTGGTCCTCCTCATGCCCACTGCCGAAGAATGGCTACTACCTTTCGCCATCGATCTTCACCAATGCCACGCCCTCGATGCGGATCGCACGTGAGGAGATCTTCGGCCCGGTGCTCACCACGATGACGTTCCGGACTCCGGATGAAGCCGTCATGAAGGCCAACAACAGCCCGTACGGCCTGTCAGCGGGAGTGTGGACCGAGAAGGGCTCGCGGGCCATGGGCATGGCGGCGGCGCTTCGGTCGGGTGTGATCTGGGACAACACCTTCAACCGGTTCGATCCGACAGCTAGCTTTGGCGGGTACAAGGAGTCGGGATTCGGCCGGGAAGGCGGACCGTCGGGCCTGGCCGCTTATCTGAATACCGACGATGAGGCCGTCATGGCACCAGCGGAGGCGTCTCCCCTGGACGCCCGCGGTGCGCGCAAGAACGCACGCGGGCGCGCAGCGAGAGCAAGGGCGGCGACTCCCTTGGACCCCCGTGGCGCGCCCAAGAACACACGGGAGCGCGCCCAATGAGCCATCTGGCCGTCTCCAAGACCTACAAGCTCTTCATCGGTGGCGCCTTCCCGCGCTCTGAGTCCGGCCGGACCTACCAGGCGAGCGACAACAAAGGCAACTTCATGGCCAATGCGGCACTGGCCTCGCGCAAAGACCTGCGCGATGCCGTGGTCGCAGCTCGCAAGGGTTATGCCGCCTGGTCGAAAGCCACCGCGTACAACCGGGGCCAGGTGATCTACCGGATCGCCGAGATGCTCGAGGGCCGCCGTACGGAATTCGCCGACCTGATCATGATCAGCACCGGCGTCTCGACGCAGATCGCCACGGCTGAGGTGGATGCGGCGATTGACAGGCTGGTGCATTACGCCGGGTGGACAGACAAGCTGTCTGCGGTGCTGGGGAGCGCCAACCCGGTGTCGAGCCCCTACTTCTCTTACTCTGCTCCGGAAGCGACGGGCGTCGTCGGGATACTTGCGCCAATGGGATCACCGCTCCTGGGCTTGGTCTCGGTGCTGGCGCCGGTAATCGCCGGGGGCAACGCGTGTGTGGTGATCGCAGCCGAGCAGGATCCGTGCGTCGCGATCGCCCTTGCCGAGGTGGTTGCGACCTCTGATGTGCCTGCCGGAGTAATCAACATCCTGACCGGGAGAGTTACCGAACTGGCTCCCCACCTAGCTGCTCATGCCGACGTCAACGCTCTGGACCTCACAGGTGCCGACACCGAACTACGGAAGTCCCTGGAGGAGGCCGCGGCCCAAACGGTCAAGCGCGTCTACATCCCCAGGGGCATGCCCGACTTCGCAGCTGCACCTGGCACCGCCCGACTTCGCGCCTTTCTGGAGATCAAGACGGTGTGGCATCCCACAGGTGCCCTTTCACTTTCGGGCGGGACTTCCTACTGAAGTCGAGAGCGGATCGAGGCCCACACGGAATAGGCCCACACGGAATAGGCCCACGCGGAATAGGCACCGGGTCGCACGAGTTCCGGCCTGCATGACCATCGACGGAGTCAAGACCATTGGGCTGATCGGCGCCGGGCACATCGGCAGCCAGGTCGCACGCGCAGCAATCGCCAGTGGCTACGACGTGGTGATCAGCAATTCACGCGGACCGGAGACGCTCACTGATCTGGTGTCCGAGCTGGGTCCACGGGCCCGGGCCGGCACTACCGAGGAAGCCGCCGCGGCTGGTGATCTCGTCGTCGTGGCTATCCCGGTGAAGGCAATCGGCGCTGTACCGGTCGAGCCCCTCGTGGGCAAGGTGGTGATCGATGCCAACAACTACTACCCGCGGCGGGACGGCACCATCCCGGCGCTAGACGACAACAGCCTGACCAGCTCCGAGCTGCTGCAGAACCGGCTGCGCGGGGCCCACGTAGTGAAGGCGTTCAACCACATCTACTCGCAGCAGGTCGCGAGCGACGCTGCCCCGCCAGGTACCCGCAACCGACGTGCGCTGGTCGTCGCGGGTGACGACCCAGCGGCCAAGGCCCAGGTGGCCGAGTTGATCGACGGGTTCGGTTTCGACGTGGTCGACTGTGGTTCGCTGGCCGAGAGCTGGCGCATCCAACCCGGTACGCCCGGCTACACCCGGCGAATGAATGCCGAAGAACTGACTGCCGCGTTGGCAGTCGCTGGTGGATGAGCTGGCAGTTAGCGCTACTCAGCGTTCGATCGGCGCCCAGTCGGGGCCAGTCTCGCCAAGAGTCTCATCGAGCTTGGCAAACAGCGGGGTCGGCCGCTGCAGCGTTCTCCCGGGCGCAATCGGCCGAGATTCCCAGCGCGCCTGCTCGGCGGCGTAATCGCCCATGATCACCGGATAGTCCGGGCCACTTTCTTGGGTCACTTCGCGGATCTCCGGCTGCGCGGCCCAGATGCCGGTCCCACCGAGCGCCTCATGGACCTGCTGCGCGGCGTGCGGCAGGAAGGGAGTGAGGAGGGTATTGGCATCCGATACGACCTGCAGCGCGGTGTGCAACACGGTGTTACGACGCTCGGGATCGCTTCCCAGCTTCCACGGTTCGGTGTCTGAGATGTATTTGTTCGCAGCACCGACCACCCGCATAGCTTCGGTGATCGCGAGCTTGAACCGGCTCCGGCTCAGCAACGCACCCACGGTCTCGAACGCCCGCTGAGAGGTGCGCAATAGGTCTTGATCAACATCGAGCAATGGGCCGGCGCTCGGGATTTCGCCGTTGTTCTTGTACGCCATGGAGATCGAGCGGTTCACCAGGTTGCCCCACTCATTGGCCAGCTCGAAGTTGGTGCGACGTACAAACTCGTCCCAGGTGAAGTCGGTGTCGGTGCTCTCCGGACCCGCCACCGCGATGAAGTACCGCAAGGCATCTGGACCGAACTCCCGCAAGAAATCACCGACGTATATGACCTTGCCGCGGCTGGTGGAGAACTTCGAGCCGCTCATGGTCAGGTACTCGCTGGAGACGACCTCGTCAGGCAAGCGCAGCTCACCCAGCGGTCCGACCGTGCCGCCATGATCACCTTCGCCGTCGTGGCCGAGCAGGATTCCGGGCCAGATCACGGTATGAAAGACGATGTTGTCCTTGCCCATGAAGTAGTAGCCACGCGCTTCGGGGTCGATCCACCATTGCTTCCAGGCGTCCGGGTCGCCGCTGCGCTTGGCCCACTCCACCGATGCGGAAAGGTAACCGATGACGGCATCGAACCATACATAGAGCCGCTTCATCGGCTGATCACGCCAGCCGTCCAGAGGTACCGGCACCCCCCAGTCAAGATCGCGGGTGATCGCCCGCGGCCTGAGATCCTCCAGCAGGTTTTGGCTGAACTTCAGCACGTTGGGCCGCCAGTCGGTGCGGGAGCTCAGCCATTTGCTGAGCGAACCCGCCAGCGCCGGAAGGTCCAGGAAGTAGTGCTCGGTTTCGACAAACTTGGGCGTCTCCCCGTTGATCCTCGAGACGGGATTGATCAGGTCGATCGGGTCCAACTGGTTGCCGCAGTTATCGCATTGATCACCGCGCGCGCTGGGGTATCCGCAAATCGGGCAGGTGCCTTCGATGTAGCGGTCCGGCAGAGTTCGTCCAGTCGATGGGCTCACCGCACCCATCGTGATCTTGGGCACTACATAGCCATTGCGATGCAGCCCTAGAAAGAGATCCTGGACCACTGCGTAGTGGTTGAGGGTGGTGGTCCGGGTGAAGAGGTCGTAGGACAGTCCGAGGTCACGCAGGTCGTTGACGATTACGCGGTTGTACTTGTCGGCAGTCTCTCGAGGGCTCAGCCCTTCGCGCTCGGCCTCGACCAGGATCGGCGTGCCGTGTTCGTCGGTCCCCGACACCATCAAGACGTCGTGCCCGCTCATCCGCATGTACCGCGCGAAGATGTCGGAGGGAACCCCGAAGCCTGAGACGTGACCGATGTGGCGAGGGCCGTTCGCATAGGGCCACGCCACTGCAGCCAGGACGCGCGAAGTCATGGGCTAAACCCTAGCCCGGCGCGATGCCACCCCAGCCGGTGTTCCAAGGCGGGAGTGCGCGCTACGTAGCCGCGGTAATGCGCTCCACCAAAGCCTTGCGTATGCCGTACGGCGCGAAGGCGCTCTTGGCGGCATTGACGGTGAGCCTGCTTATGTCAGAAAGGGTGTAGCCGAATGTCGCGGCGAGCAGGGCGAACTCCCTGGTGACGGTCGTCGCGCTCATCAACCTGTTGTCAGGGTTCACCGTTACTCGAAAACCCAGCCGATCCAGGCTGTGGATTGGATGCTCGGCGATGGATCTGACCGCGCCGGTCTGCACATTGGACGTCGGGCACATCTCGAGTGGGATCTGCTCATTGAGCAGGTACGCCGCGAAGTCGCCGAGCCTGGCACTGCCGTCGTCGTCGAACTCCATGTCCTCGATGATCGCGACGCCGTGACCGATCCGGTTGGCTCCGCAGACTTGCACTGCCTCCCAGATAGACTCGCAGCCTTCCGCCTCTCCAGCATGAATCGTGTAGTAGGCGCTTTGATGCCGCAGCAGCTTGAAGGACTCCAGGAACCGCGATGGAGGAAAGCCCACTTCGGGCCCGGCGATGTCGAAACCAGCCACGCTGTCGTGGCGATAACGCAATGCCAGCGCGGCGATGTCACGAGTCGGTTCGGCCTGACGCATGGCTGTGACCAGCTGGCGTACCTCAATCTCATGCCCGCGCGTTCGAGCAGCCGCTACACCGTCGGCCAAGCCATCACGAACGGCCTCAACGGCCTCTGCCGCTGTCAACCCAGCTCTCAGATGCTGTTCGGGTGCCCAGCGCGTCTCGCCGTAAATCACGCCATCCGCGACGAGGTCTTCCACGAACTCCCGTGCGACCCTGCGCAGATTGGGCGCTGTTTGCAGAACCGCAAGGGTCTGATCAAAAGTCTCCAGGTAGCGCGCAAGGGATCCCGAGTCAGCCGATTCGGCGAACCATCGAGCAAGATCATCGGAGCTGTGCGCGGGCACCTGGTGTCCGACGTCGGCTGCCAGTTCGATGATCGTCTGCGGCCGCAGCCCACCATCGAGATGATCATGGAGTGACACCTTCGGGAACGCTCGCAGCGCCTCCAGGTCAAGGCTCATGATCGGCCAGATCATCGGGCCCGAATGCGTGCGGCAGCAGCTCACTCAACGGCAGTACGCCGGACGGGGTATCGACCAGACACTTGCCGCCCCCATGCTCCCAGACCAGCTGCCGACAGCGACCGCAGGGCATCAGGACAAATCCGCTCCCATCGACGCAGGCAACGGCGAGCAGCCGACCACCGCCACTGGCAACCAGCGCCGAGATCAGCCCACATTCCGCGCACAGGGCCAACCCGTACGAGGCGTTCTCGACGTTGCATCCGGTCACCACCCGTCCGTCGTCAACGAGCGCGGCGGCACCCACCGGGAAACGCGAGTACGGCGCGTACGCGTGCTGGCTGGCCTCTCGGGCTGCGGCACGCAGCAGGTCCCAGTCAATTGAGACTGGCCCTTCGACAGGCTCAGGGCGCGTTGCTTGCGGGTCAGGGCGCAGCGCTGGCGGCTCAGGGCGTATGTCGACAGAATCAGACCGCGTCTCGGCAGACTCGGGGCTCATTTCGGCCTCAGGGCACATGACTACTTCTCGAAGGGAATACCGTCGGCGGCGGGCGGTCTCACCCGCCCCACCAGCCCGGCCACAGCGATGATCGTGGCGACGTACGGCAAGATCAGCAGGAACTGGCTCGGCATCGGCGTGCTCAGTGTTTGCAGCTGCGAGGCCATCTGGGTCACGAATCCGAAGAACAGGCACATGATCGACGCGAGTACCGGATGCCAGCGGCCCATGATCACTGCGGCTAGCGCAATGAAGCCGTTGCCGACAGTGAACTCCTTGGTGAACGAGCCGGTCGAGGCGAGGGTGAAGAAAGACCCGCCGAGACCGCCGAACACCCCACCGGCCAGCACGGCTGACCACCGGACCCCGCGAACGCTAATGCCTACCGTGTCGGCCGCCTCAGGATGTTCCCCCGTAGCGCGAATCCGGAGGCCCCAGGTGGTCCGATACACGATCAGCCAAACCACGAAAACCGAGATTCCTGCCAGATAGGCCAGGATGTTTTGCTCGAAGAACACGCGACCAAAGAACGGGATCTGGGAGAGGCCGGGAATCGGGATCGGTTCCAGCACCGGCGCGGAGTTGTACTGGAGCGACGCAGGCTCCACGAGTTGATCAAAAAGGAAGCCGGTGAGCCCGATTGCGAGCAAATTGAGAACAACACCTAACACCACTTGGTTTACCAGGTAGTTGATCGAGAAAACGGCCAGTAGCGCAGCCATCGCGAGGCCTGCGACGACTGCCGCGAGGATGGCCGCCGTCACTGATTGGGTAACACTCCCGACTATGGCGGCAGCGAAAGCTGCTGAGAGGAACTGACCTTCGATCGACACGTTGACGACTCCGGAGCGTTCGCACAAGACCCCGCAGAGCGCACCGAAGACCAGAGGCGTAGCGAGCGACAAGGTGCCGGCGAACTGGTTGCTGACCGGGAACGGCAACTCTCGACCAGACGCCGCCCAGGTCAGGAAGCCAACGACGACAGCCAGCGCAGCCACGGCACCCGCCAACAGTGGCCACCGACCGCGCATCCGGCCGGATAGGTAGCCAACCGCGGCCGCAAGGCAGAGTAGGGCACAGACCAGAATCGTGGTGAAACCAGGCAGTGCCACGGTCGGCAGCTGCACCGCGTCAAAGGCATCGGATAGTGCAAAGCGGGCACTGCCGGTGGTCGATATCAGGCCGACAAGCAGGAGCACTCCGACGATCGCAATAAGGACCCCGGTGGATAAGCGTTGCCGGCGCTTCTGGGGGGTTTCGACGCGAGCCGCTTCGGCCTGCGGGTGAGACTGCTCGACGGTGTCAACGCTCACGCCAGCCCTCCTTCCGGAACCGGCCCGAGCGCTCGGGTCCTGCGCGGCTTCAGGAAGGGCACGATCTTGGTAACGAGTGCAGGTGCCGCAACAAAGAGCACGATCAGGGCCTGTAGCACGGTCGTCAGCGTGAGCGGCGTCTGAGCAACGCTTTGCATAGCCAGGCCACCGGCATGCAA
>Ga0081455_10003701_pt1 | contig 17507 bp, 10 predicted proteins | sample TabmetS3T2R1_FD_70207 | JGI IMG/M metagenome (GOLD analysis project Ga0081455, IMG submission 70207) | Tabebuia heterophylla rhizosphere microbial communities from the University of Puerto Rico - S3T2R1 | ecosystem: Host-associated > Plants > Roots > Rhizosphere ...
CGTCGCGATGACCGTCGTACTCGGCGTGCTCTACCCGCTGGCGGCGTTGCATTACTCCGGATCGTTGGTGGCGCTCGGCGCGCTGATCTTCATCGGCTGGTCGGCGAGTGGCGTGTTTCCGCTCTTCATGGCGACCGTGCCGTCGGAGACGATCCCGGCCAAGTACGTCGCGACGTCGCTCGGTCTCGTCGTATGCGTCGGCGAAATCCTCGGTGGCACGATCGGTCCGACGCTCGCCGGACGCCTCGCCGACGTGTACGGGCTGCAGGCGCCGATGTACATGGCGATCGTCTGCGCCGCCGCCGCGACGGTGTTCGCGTTGTTCCTGCGAGAGACAGCACCGGTCAAAGCCGCCGCACGCGCCGCGGCGGCTGCGCCGATTCGCGCCTAAATCCCTGCGCCGGAGCCCGCGCGGCGAGCTCAGTTCTCGCCGGCCGCGCGCTTGCGAATCGCGGCGCCGCCGTTGAGGCGCCGTTCGAGCTCCGCGATCGTCGCGTCGAAATGGGCGCGCATGTCCGCGTTGCGCTTGCGGGCTTCGCGCTCCACGTCGTTGAACGAGTAGAGCAAATACGCGGCCAGCGCGATCTGCGAAAACACCATGAAGACGAGCAAGGCCGTGATCGTCATGAGCGCCTACCTCCGACCCGCTGGTGGCGGGGGTCCGTGGAGGTGCAACGCTTACGCCTCACCGCCTGTTCCGACCCGAAACAGAACGGGGCGCATCCGCCCCCAATCGGATGCGCCCCTCTCCGACCCCTCTGCGTCAGAAATTGCGCGTGAAGCTGACGTACCACTCCCGCGGACGACCGGGCTGACCCTCGATCGTCGGCTGACCGAAGCCGGCCAAATCGAACTTGTTGAGGTAGTACTCCTTGTCGGCGACGTTGTTGACGCCGACCGCGGCCGTCCATGTTCCGCCGTTCGCCCACTCGAGCCGCGCGTTCAAGATCTCGAACGCCGCTGCGCACCGCTGGGCATCCGTCTCGTTCGTGATCAGCGCGGTGACATTGGTTCTGACGCTCGGGCAGATCTCGCTCTGCCCGTAGTAGTCGAGCCGCGGAGTCAACGAGCCGTTGTTGGCCGTCCCGAAGCTGTACGCCACGGTGAAATTCCAGTTCAGCTCGGGGACGTAGATCGGTCGATCGTCCAGAACTGCCGTGACCGTAGGGCCGAGCAGGCTCGGATTGTTCCGCTCGTCACCCTTGAAGTCCGTGTAGCCGAAGATTCCGGAGACCGTCAGACCTTGCACCGGCCGGAATGCCAGCTCGAGCTCCACGCCCGAAACCTCTGCCGGAATGTTGGTGTAGAAGGTGCGCGACACCGTGGCGCCCGGAGGAGCCGCCGGCCCGTTCGGGTCCACGCACGTCTGGCCGAGCGAGTCGGTTACCGCGCCCGGCGTACCCGGAGCGACCAGGTTCGTGTACTGCCCTTGATTGTTCGCCAGGCACTCGACACCGCCCACCGGCAGAATGCGCTGGTTGTAGTCGATGTAGAACCCGGCCAGGTTCGTGCGCACACGCCGCTCGAAGAAGTCGGCTTTGATTCCGAGCTCGTACGAGGTGGCTTCCTCGCCGGCCACGGGCACGAACTGCGTGACTTGGAAGGGCCGCGGATTGAAGGCCTGCGGACGATAGCCGGTCGCCGCCGACGCGTAACCGAGGAACGAGTCGGTGAATTTGTAATCGACGCCGGCCTTCCAGTCGAAGTGGTCGTCCTTGGCGTGGCCGCTCGAGATCACGATCGTGTTGTCGAACTGCTCGTCCTTCTTGTCCTCCGAATAGCGGACCCCGGCGGTGAAGCTGAGCTTGTCCGTGAGGTCCCACACGGTGTGCAGGAAAACCGAGTTGTTCTCGGACTTGGTGTTGTTCAGGCCGTTGACCAGGAAGGTCGCGCCCGGCGGCTGGAAGGCACCGATCGAGACCTGCTGGCCGCTCGTGAAGTCACCCTTGTAGTAGAAGTAGCCGGCCGTCCAGTCGACGCGATCCAACGCACGACCGCTGAAGCGCAGCTCGGCGGTCCGCGAATCGAAGTTCTGCCGGCCGTCGACCGTCTGCTCGCCGAGCGGCGAGCCGTCGGCGTCGGTCGCGAACGCGCTTTCGAACTCGCTGTACGCGAGGATCAGCTCCATCCGCACCTGATCGCTCATGCGCCAGTCCGCCTTGCCGGAGGCGCCCTTCTGTCTGACGGACGTCTGCGGCGTGAAGGCGATGCCGGTCGCCGGATCCGCATACGTGGCGTACGTCACGTAGGGATTGGACGTGAGGAAGCGCTCGTCGAAAGGCACGCCGAAGCGCGCCTGCATGGCGTTGCTCCAGCTCTGGAAAGCACCCGGGAGCAGTCCGGTGTTCGGGTCCCGCGCCACGGTGATCAGTGAATCGGCGCGTGCTTCCGACTCATCATTCAGGAAGTCTGCGGTCAGCGAGAATTCCAGCTGCTCGCTCGCAGCGAGACGCAGCGAGGCGCGTGCGCCCGTGACGTCCTCGCCGCCCTGTGTGCCGATGTTGCAGCCGTTGACGCGATTGAATACGCGACGCGGCAGCGTGCCGGCCTGACTCGGAAACGCGCATGCGAAGTCGACGACGTCCTGATACCCGTCGCGGTGCTTTGCCACTCCGGTGACGCGCGCGAAGAGATTGTCCGTGATGCCGAAGTCATACGACGCGCGCACATCGATGCGATCGAACTGACCGTACGTGACGGAAATGGAGCCGGTGTCGTTGCCTTCCGGCTTCTTGCTCACGTAACGGATCGCGCCGCCGATCGAACCGCGGCCGAACAGGGTGCCCTGCGGGCCGCGTAGCACCTCGACGCGCTCGAGGTCCATGAGGTCCACCATGGATCCCATGGTCACGGGATGCAGCACGTCATCGAAATAGATACCGACACCCGGCTCGAACTCCGGCAGGAAGTCGTACTGGCCGATGCCGCGGATGAACGCGCTCATCGTGTTGCCGAAAGCGGCCTGTGCCGGGCGCAGCGTCGCATTCGGAACGGTGTAGCCGAGCTCGTAAGCCGCGGTGAAATCGCGCTGCTTGATCTCCTCGGTGGTGATCGCAGTGATGGCGATGGGAGTCTGTTGCAGACTCTCTTCCCGATAGCGGGCAGTCACCACGACCTCTTCCAGTTTGGCGGTGTCGTCCGCAGCCTGCGCATGTACGGGTGATGCGCTCAGCAATGAGAGACTGACGGCCGCTCCGACCGTCGTCGCGCCGAGCGCGGTTGTCGTCTTCATGTCCGCCTCCCGCAATGGCGCTGTCGCGTGAAAGGCACGAGCGCCTGTGCACCGTTGCGCCGGAAGCGGAAACTGTCACGGCCGTCAGGGACGCAATCGACTCAAACCGAACGACGACTCGACTGAGAGGGAAATTTGCGGCGGATTCGGATACAGAATGAAAGAATATCGAGAGGTCCGCGTAACGCGCCGGCCGCGCTCACGATGTAGCGTTTGGACGACAGCCGGCGCGTCAGAGCTCGGCGAGAGCCTCGCGTGCTCGCTTCTTGGAAACGGGATCGTCCTTTTCACGATCGGGCAGCGCGAGTCCTCGCTGCAGCTCGCTGCGGGCCTGCGCCTTCATGCCGAGCGCGAGGTACGTGCGCCCGAGCTCGACGTGATGCGAAACACGATCCGGCGCGATCTCCACCGCTTTGCGCAGCAGGCGCGCGGCTTCCTCGTTCGAGGCCTCGGGAATGCCGCCATAGACGACCTTCACCACGCCGCGCATGAACGGTCCCATCTTCGCGAGCTCGTAGTTCCACACGCCGAGGATGTGCCACGCGTACGAGTCCGTCGGATCGAGCTGCAACGCGGCGTCCGCGTGCTGTTTGATGAGCCGCGAGTACTCCACTTTCTGCTTGGAGCTCACGTACGGCACGAGCCGGCCGTAGCAGACGGCGGCGCTCAGCTGCGCCTTCGCGCTGTTGGGATCGGCGGCAATGGCGCGCTTCGCATACGTGAGCGCGGTTTCGGCGAGATCGCGCTGCGCGGATTCCGACGTCGTGTCGTTCATGCGCAGCGCGTACTGGCGCGCAATTCGATACAGCGTCGCGGCGCCGGTCGCGCCGAGTTTTTCGGCCTGCAGGTAGGCTTCGAGCGCGCGCATGTTGTCGAGCTTCGCATCGTACGCGTCGCCCTCGGCGATCAGCTGCGCGATGTCGCTGTCGGCGTGTGCCGACGCCGCGAGTGAAAATAGCGCGAGAACTGCCGCAAGGGCCTTTAGGCCCACTCTTCTACGGAACATGCGTCGGACTCCACCACCCTTCTCGTCTTCGCTACGAGCGGGCCGCGGAGGCGGATGCATCTCAGTTGTCGGCGCGCGGCGTCACTTGCCGAGGCGGAGCTTCACACCGCCCGTCTCGGGATCGAACATCTCGCGATTTGCTTCGCACACGTACTCGTTGATCTTGTAACCGTGCATGCGCTTGTACATGTACTTGAAGCTCCACGGCCCGGTGAGAAATTCCGGATCGGTCACCGTGACTTGGTCTTCCATCATGTCCGGCGACAACAGGCGCAGCCGCTCGTGGATGCGCATCTGAATGCCGTGGGGCGCATCGCGAAAGCGAACGCTCGTCTTGATGCCGATGGTCTCGACGACGAGCGTGTCGCCTTCCCACTTGCCGCTCGAGTGCCCCCAGAAGAGCGGCTCCGCGTCCTCGGGCGCCGGCAGCTCGTCGTTCATGTAGATGCGGCGGACTTGGTTGTACGCCTCTTGAATGATCGTGATCTGCCCGGGCGTCTGCAGCACTTCCATCGGGAACATGCCCATCATCATCGCGGGCATCCCGTCCGGGAGACAGGCCGTGTAGTTGGTGTAGAGCGGTTGCCCCTTCGCTTCGGCGTCCGTCACCGCCTTGCGCCGCGCGTCGTACTCGGCTTGGAACTGCGGCTTCAGGGGCGGCGGCGGAATGGCCGCGGGCGGCGGGAATTTCGGATTCGGCTGCTCGCCCATCTCGGGATAACGATTCCACTGCCCCGTCATCATCGTGCGCGGATCGAGAGCCGTCTTCGTGTCGGATTGGGCAGCAAGCGCTCCTCCAAGCCACCCCGCCGTCAAGAGAAGCGCCGCCCCGGAGAAGCGCGCAGTCTGCGATGCGTTCACTCGCGTCTCCTCAGTCGATGTTCGGTTGACCCGCCGGCCCGCCGTTGCCGAATTTTCTACCGTCGGCGAGCGTCACTTGCTTGAGCAGCCCACCCGGCTCACCCGATCGCAGCGGCGCAATGATCACCGTGATCACATCCCCCGGCTTGATCATGTTGAACTTCCACCCCACCCGATTGAGGATCCCCGGGCTCGCACACTCGATGGTGTAGTGCTGCGCCTCGCTCTTCTCGTCCTTGGCGTTGCGGCCCTCCATCTCGATGTACACGTGCGGATTCGTCCACTGAAATCCCTTCACCGTGCCGTTCAGCTTGACCTGATGGTCGTGATCGAACATTGCGAACGAGTGATGCGCGAACGCCGCCGCGGCGAACGCCAACCCTGCGAGACCTGCGATGAGCGCGCCGGCGACGGCGCGCGCGTGCTTCGTTTTCATGGATCCGGACCCCGGGAGACCTCTTACCGGCGATTCGAGCAGAACCCGCCACGCCCGAGCAACACATGCCGCGCGCGCGGCCACTGCTCGGGAACGTTTCCTGCTCGGTTGGCGCACACGTGTGCGCATGACGCAGGATAGGGAGCACGCGCTGCCGCGCGAAAATCCTGCCAATTCGGAGGCTCGAATGCAGGGTGGGTCGGCAGTCGTTCTCAACGTCAACGATAACGACGCCAGCCGCTATGTCGTGTCCCGCATGCTTGAAAGGGCGGGATTTGCCGTCCTCGAAGCCTCCTCCGGCCAACAGGCGCTGGACCTCGCGCGCGCATCCCTCCCGAGCGTCGTTGTCTTGGACATCAAGCTGCCGGACATCGACGGCCTGCAGGTGTGCCGGCGGCTGAAAGCCGACCCCAAGACGCAGTCGATCAAGGTTCTACACACCTCCGCCGTCTACGTGTCCCCGGAGTACAAGGTGCAGAGCCTCGAGTGCGGCGCCGACGGCTACTTGGGGCACCCGTTCGAGCAGGAGGAATTGGTCGCGACCCTGCGTTCGCTCCTGCGTTTGAGCGAGGCGGAGCGCTCGCTGCGCGCGCAAGCGGAAGAGCTCAAGGCCGCGAACCGGCGGACCAACGAATTCCTCGCGATGCTGGCTCACGAGCTGCGCAATCCGCTCGCGGCCATCGTCACCTCCCTGCCGCTGCTCGAGCGTAGCGCTGCCGTCGACTCGCTCGAGAAAACGGCACGCGAGCTGATCCGTCGCCAAACCACCCACCTACGCCGCCTCGTCGACGATCTGCTGGACGCCGCGCGCGTCACCCAAGGCAAGATCGACCTGCGCTGGGAAACGATCGACCTCAACGAGCTCGTACGGCGCGTCGCCGCGAACGCAGAGCGCACGAAGATGCAGCCGCGCAATCAGGCGCTGCGGCTCTCGTTACCCGCCACGCGAATGATCGTGCGCGCCGATCCGATGCGGCTCGACCAGGTCCTCACCAACCTGCTCGACAACGCGTCGAAATACAGCAATTCCGGCGACATCATCGATTTCACCCTCGCGCTGACGCGCAACCCGCAGACGGGCGCGGACATGGCGCACATCGTCGTACGCGACCGCGGCATCGGCATGGCGCCTCAGACGTTGCCGACGATCTTCGATCTCTTCTCCCAAGCGGACGTGCCGCTCGCTCGCTCGCGCGGCGGGTTGGGCATCGGGCTGACGCTCGTGCGCACTCTCGTGGAGCTGCACGGCGGTGCGACCTCAGCGCGCAGCGAAGGCATCGGCAAAGGCAGCGAGTTCGAGATCACGCTCCCGCTCGCAACGCCGGACGCTCACGCGGCAACACCCGCAGACTCGCCACCCCGCGCGGCGCATGTGAATGCGCGCCGCCGCGTCTTGGTCGTGGAGGACAATCGCGACGCGCAGGAAGCCTTGCAGTGTCTACTCGAGCTATGGGGTCACGAGGTGATCGTCGCGGACAACGGGACGGCGGGGTGCGAATCCGCGATGGGCTTGCGGCCGGATGTAGCACTGATCGATCTCGGCTTGCCGGGCATGGATGGCTATGAAGTCGCGAAGAGAATACGCGCGGCGCTCGGCGCAGCATCACCTCTGCTGATCGCGCTCACCGGCTACGGTGCGCCGGAACAGCGCGCGCAAGCGCTCGCGGCCGGGTTCGATCTGCACATCGTCAAGCCGGTGGAACCCGATCGGTTGTCGATGCTGCTCGAAGAATATTCGGCGACGCCGCCGACTTCGGCACGCCAAGCGGCTTCGCAGGAGCAGGCGGCGGCGATCGAGGAGACCGCGACCAATCTTCGCAGTCTCGCGTAATCCGCTACTGCGATTCCTTCAGCAACTCCGCCAGATACGGCTTCCACACTTTCGCAACGGTGTGCGTGCCGTGCCCACGCGTCTCGTTGCTCATCGGCACGACCACCGCCTTGCCGCCTGTCACGCGCTTGATCTCCCGCTCGAGGATGTGCAGCTCGGGCGGATTGATGAGATCGTCCGCCGAATTCACGGCGTACAACGGCGCCTGGATGCGTTCGAGACCCGGGCCCGGGTCGTAGTCCCACGACGCGCTCACCTGATACAAGAGGTTGTTCGCATCGTCGTCACGGACCGTGGCGTCGAGCGCGGTCTTCAACACCTCATCCGTTTTCGCGAGCGTCGGCATCGCCTCTTGTCGCAGCACCGGATTGCTGCCCATGAAATAGATGAGCGCGCCGGCGGTGCGCAGGCTCGGCGGCTGGGCGGTGTAGTTGCCCTCCATCCAAGCGGGATCGTTGCGAATGGCGTCGATCAGCGTTTTGCGCCAGATGCGATTGCGGCCGGAGATCTGCGCGGGCAGGCTTGCGAGCGGCATGAGCGCATCCATGAAATCCGGATGGCGCTCGCCGATGACCCACGACTGCATGCCGCCCATCGAGGTGCCCATCGCGAGGCGCAGGTGGTTCACGCCGAGGCCTTCGGTGAGCAGGCGGTAGTTCGCCTCGACCATGTCCGTGTAGCCGTAGCCCGGAAACTTGGCGCGCAGGCCGTCGCTCGGCTTCGAAGATTTGCCGTGACCGATGCCGTCCGGCAGCACGATGAAATACCGGGTCGCATCGAGGAGCTGCCCGGCGCCGAACAGCTCGCCCGCGAACTCCGGACGGATGAACTGCGCGCCCGAGCCGCTCGTGCCGTGAACGACGAGGACCGCGTTGCGCACGACGCCCGTTGCGTCCTTCCGTGGCTGGCCCAGCGAGCGGTAGTGGATGCGCAACTCGGGCAACGTCTCGCCGCTCGTGAAGTGAAAATCCTTCAGCGTGAAATCACCTTCGGTGGGCGCAGGATAGTCGGCGGCGCGCACGCCGCTCGCGGCGAGCAGCGCTGCCCAGAAGAGCGAGCGCAAGCAGAGTTGAGACATCGGAGCGGTCCTTTTAGATTTGCGCACCGTGATCATACGCAGACCGCCGTCATGAAGAACAAAACCACCTTTCGAGGTGCCGTCATCCGTCCGACCGGCGGGCGCGCGCCGCCGAGCGCGGCTCGCCCGCAACCCTCCGCTGCCGAAGCGCGCGTGCGCGTCGGGCGCGAAGTGGCGGGACGCGGCGGCAAGGGTGTCTCGGTGATCACGGGCCTGCCGCTGAACGAGGCGGCGCTCGAGGAATTGGCCACCAAGCTCAAGAAGACCTGCGGTGCCGGCGGCGCCGTGAAGGACGGCAAGATCGAAATCCAAGGCGACCATCGCGATCGTCTCGTCGCCGAGCTGATGAAGCTCGGATACGACGCGAAGCGCTCGGGCGGCTGAGGCCCGAGCGCGCGTGGGCACGAATTCAACGGCATCTTTCGGCACGCGCGTCGTCATCGGGCTCGTGGCAGGGCTCGGGGCGGGCGCGTTGATCGGCGCCGTGCATGTCCCTGCGCTCGATCGCATCGTGCCGGCGCTCGAGCCGATCGGCGCGCTCTGGCTCAACGGCCTGCGCATGACGATCATTCCGTTGATCGTATCGATGCTCATCACGGGCATCGCCTCGGCCGCCGAGACTGCGGCGACCGGACGGATCGCCGCTCGCGCCATGCTTCTTTTTCTGACCCTGCTCACGGCCGCGGCCGCGTTCGGTGCGCTGTTCACGTCGCTGGCGCTGACGTGGGTACCGGTCGATCCGGCAGCAGCCGAAGCGTTCCGCAACGGCGCGAGTCACAACGCCGCAGCGATTCCGACCTTGCCGGGCGTGCGGGATTGGCTCGTCAACGTGATCCCGACGAACATCTTCAAGTCGGCGAGCGATGGCGACATGCTGCCGCTCGTCATCTTCTCGCTGTTCTTCGGTTTCGCCGCCTCACGTATCGCGACCGAGCTGCGCGATCCGTTGCTCGGCTTCTTCCGTGCGGTGATGGAGACCATGCTGGTCATCATCGGCTGGATTCTGTGGGTCGCACCAGTGGGCGTGTTCGTGCTGGCGCTCGGCGTCGGCGCGCGTGGCGGGGTGAATGCGGCGGGCGCGCTCGCGCATTACCTCGTGCTCATGTGTTTGCTCGGGCTCGTCGTCACCGTTCTGTGTTATCCGCTCGTCGTCGCGCTCGGCCGCGTATCGCTCGCGCGCTTCGCAAAGGCGATCGCGCCGGCGCAGGCGGTCGCGGTCAGCACGCAATCATCGCTCGCATCATTGCCAGCGATGTTGTCGGGCGCGCAGCAGGTGCTCGGCTTGCCGGAACGCGTCACGTCGATCACGTTGCCGCTCGCTGTATCGCTGTTCCGGCTCACGAGCCCGCCCATCAACATTTCCATCGTCATCTTCGTCGCGCATGTGTATGGCGTGCCGTTGGACCCAGGTCGAATCGCGATGGGTGTCGTGCTGGCGGTCGTGACGAACTTCAGTGTCGTGGGATTGCCGAGCCAGCTCACGCTGTTCAACACGACAGTGCCGATATCGCTTGCGATGGGCGTGCCGTTGGAGCTGTTGCCGTTGTTGCTCGCGGTTGAAGTGATTCCGGACATCTTTCGGACGTTGGGGAACGTGACGGCGGATGTCGCGGCGACGGCGATCGTTGCGCGCGGCGAACGACCTCCGCGGTCGAGCTGACATTGCGCGCGCTGCCGCTACGGGACGATCGGCACTCGGGCGTTCGATGGCGATTTCCGCGAACAGAGCGGTGTCCGCCGCGACTGTCGTCTAGAGTGAAAGCGCCGTCCGTGGAAATCCCGCGCTCACTGTAATAAGTAAACGGACTCCGCGGTGGCTGCAATCCACGCATCTGCATTCGACAGTCTGCGCCCTGCGCGCTCGCGCTCCGCACGTAATCGCACGGAAATTTTTGAGAGGTCGAAATCTACGCGTCCAGTGCTCCGCGCTTGCTATCGCCCCACTTCCTCTTCTCAGCGCCGAAGTACAACTCTTCTGATGTCACGCATGACACGTAGCAGATTCGACCCGCGCGTTCATGTTCGTAGTAAGCACCGAGCGCGATTGATCAACCCAATAGGACACTACATTCGTGTCGAGCAACACTCCGCCGGGGGTGTTCATTCTCGTCTTCTCGCCTTGCGAACCTCCTCCCAAAACTCAGGCTCGAATACGCCGGCCCACTTCTTGATCATTTGATCCATCGTCAAGGGCGGCTTGCCGGCGCCATTCAGACGCGGCAGCGGTCGTGGCGGCGGTAACCCCGCGGGACGTGAATCGATTGTAGAACGTGATTTCATCGTGCTCTCCGTGTCTGGAATACCCATCCCTCGGGTGTGGTGAATCGAAGCGCCGCGAATAGTACTCAGCGTGGAGCTCGCATGCGAGCGGAATAATGGCCCTTTTTTCGAGAAATGGGATTTATCGAAACACGGAGCGCACATCGCTCGTACGAGCGTACGAGAACTGGCATTGTGCGCGGCCGCACTCGCGCGCCACCCTTCTGAGCTGCCGAACGGATCACAGCCTCATGTGGTGTCCGCAAACGCCCTCCTGAAAATTGTGGCGCGATGGTGGCAAACACTGCCACACCGATGTGCTGCCTGGCTCGTAGAATGCCGGCGCAAGCGATACGGAGGCGTTTTTCATGTGCGCAGGTTTGTGGCGCGCGCGGACGGCGATTGCACTGACGTTGTTCGGCGGCTCACTGGCATTCGGGCAAGCATTCCAAGTCGAAAAGCCCGTGAACACACCGCCGCCGGCGGCCCAACCCGCGCAGCCGGCCGCAACCGCAACCACGGCGCAACCTGCGCCGCCCGAGGCGCGCGTCGAATTCTTCTCTCCGCGCGGCACGGCGAAGCAAGTCCGCCAGGTCACGGGCCGCTTCTCCGCGCCGATGGTCGCACTCGGCGACCCGCGTCTCGCGGATCCTTTCGTCGTCGCGTGCTCAGCGCCGGGCAAAGGCCGCTGGGCCGACCCGCGCAACTGGGTCTACGACTTCGATGCCGATGTGCCGGCGGGCGTCCGTTGCACGTTCACGCTGAAGCAGAATCTCAAAGCGCTCGACGAGCGCCCGATCACCGGCACCCGCGCGTTCACGTTCGACACCGGCGGTCCGGCGATCGTGACGTCCTTCCCGCATGAAGGCTGGGAAGTTCTCGACGAAGATCAGATCTTCCTGCTGAAGACCGATGCGCCCGCGACAGTGCCGTCCGTTACTCAGAACGCGTACTGCGTGATCGAAGGTATCGGCGAGCGCGTGCCCATCGAAGTACTCACCGGCGACGCCCGGCGCGCAGTGCTCGACCAACGCAAGCAACTCGGCTACGCGTACTACAACTTGCTGTGGAAGAACGGCGCCGAGTCCGACGTACGCGTGCGCGATCGCTCGCTCGAACGAGCGGAGGACTCGATCACGGCACTGAAGTGTCAGCGACGGCTCCCGCCCGCAACGCGCGTGCAGCTCGTATGGGGACCGGGCATCGCCGCCGCGAGCGGAATCGCCACGCGACAGGCGCAACAGCTCGCCTTCCAAGTTCGTCCCGAATTCACAGCCCTGCTCGAATGCACGCGCACCGATCCGCGCGCGGGCTGCACGCCGACGCAACCCATCACGGTTCGATTCAGTGCACCGGTGCCGAGCGCACCGGCGTTCGCCGCGAAGCTCGCGATCGCGGGCGGTGAGACGCGCACGCCCGATCTTGCCAGCACCAAGCAAGCGAAGGTCGTCGAGTCCATTCAATTCAAGCCGCCGTTTCCGGACGGAGCCAGCGCGACACTGCAACTGCCGCCGCAGCTCATGGACGATGCGGGCCGCACGCTCGCGAACGCCGCGCGCTTTCCGCTCGAAGTACGCATCGATGAGTATCCGCCGCTCGTCATGTTCTCGGGCGAGTTCGGCATCCTCGAAGCGCTCGAAGGCGGCGTCTTGCCGGTGACGTTGCGAAACATCGACGCAGCGGAATCCGGGAGCGCGACGACAATTCGAGGACGTCAGTACCGCGTCAGCGACAATCCTGCCGCCGTCAGCGAGTGGCTGCAGCGTGTGGAGACCGCGAACGCGAACCACGGCGAGTGGGAGCCGCAGGCGAACGGCGAGTCGAAGTGGCGCGAGAATACCGGCGCCGAATCGGTCTTTCAGGACCGCGACGAGACGACGCCGCTCTCCATCGCGAAGCCGGAAGGCGCGCGGCCTGCGGAAGTCATCGGCATTCCGCTCGGCACGCCGGGACTCTACGTGGTCGAGCTCGAGAGCCGGCGGCTCGGGAAGTCGCTGCTGGGTCGCGACGCCATCCGCTATGTCTCGACCGCCGCGTTGGTGACGAATCTTTCCGTGCACCTCGAGTGGGGCCGCGAGAGCTCGCGCGTGTGGGTCACGCGGCTCGACAACGGACAGCCCGTCGCAAACGCCGAGATCGTCGTTAGCACGTACTGCTGGCGCGAGGTGCTCTGGCGCGGCAACACGGACAAGGACGGGATCGCCGCCATCAATCAGTCGCTCGGCGAACCGCACGACAACGAGCGGTGCACGCAGTATTCGCCGTCGCCGCTGCTCGTGACCGCGAGCGCCCCGGCCACGCCTGCGAAGCGCGGCGCAAGTAGTGCTCGGGACTTCAGTTTCGTGCTGTCGGCATGGAATAAGGGCATTTCCCCGCACGACTTCGGCCTGCAGGTGGGCTCGCAATACGAAGTGCCGATCTATCACACGGTGCTCGATCGCCCGCTGTTCCGCGCCGGCGAGACCGTGTCGATGAAGCACTTCATCCGCCAGCACGTGAGCGCAGGGATCGCGCTGCCCGAAGGCGCGCAGCGCGATCGTACGGTGACGATCACTCACTACGGCAGCGGCCAGAAGTACACGCTCACCGCGCACTTCGACACGAACGGCGTTGCCGAGCAGACATGGAAGATTCCGGCGGAAGCGAAGCTCGGCGACTACGGGATCGAGATTCAGGCAGACGCGAAGAATCAAATGCGTTCGAGCGGCGCATTCAAAGTCGAGGAATTCCGCTTGCCGACGATGCGCGCGAGCGTGCAAGGCTCGGCGCGCCCGCTCGTCCGGCCGCGCGACGCGACGCTCGATCTGCACGTCGCGTACGTGTCGGGCGGTGGCGCGTCCGGCATGCCGGTGAAGGTGCGCACGGTCGTCGATCCGTGGCCGTTGCCGCATCCGGGCTTCGACGACTTTCGCTTCGGTGGTGCGCCGGTTCGCGAAGGCGTGCAGGTCAACGCGGGCAGCCGCTACGACCTCGACTTCGAGGACGAATCGACGCCCGAGAGCAGCAGCGGCGCCGGCAAGGCGCAGGTGCTGCCGATTACGCTCGACGAGCAAGGCGCCGCGCGCGTCACGATTTCGAATCTGCCCGCCGTCGAGAATCCATCCGTGCTCACGGCGGAGCTCGAATATTCGGATGCGAACGGCGAGATGCTGACGACGAGCGGGCGCGTGCATCTCGTGCCGGCGGCGCTGAGCGTCGGCATTCGGCCCGAGGGCTGGGCGGCGAGCAGCGAGCAGATGCGCTTCCGCGTCGTGGTGCTCGATCTCGACGGCAAGCCGGTTGCGAAGCGACAGGTCGCGGCGACGTTGTTCAACGCTGCGCGCTACTCGTATCGCAAGCGGCTCATCGGCGGGTTCTACACGTACGAGACTGCGCAAGAGAACACGAAACTCGCGGCGACGTGCTCGGGCAAGACGAATGAGCAGGGTTTGCTCGTCTGCGAAGTGGCACCCGGTGCGTCCGGCGAAGTGCTCGTGCGTGCCGAGGCGCGCGACGATGCCGGCCAAGTGTCCGGCGCAACCACCTCCATCTGGGTCGCGGGCAAGGAGGACTGGTGGTTCGGCGGCACGGCCGGGGATCGCATGGACGTGCTGCCCGAGAATCCGGAATACGATGTCGGGCAGGTCGCGCGCTTTCAGGTGCGCATGCCCTTCCGCGCAGCGACCGCGCTCGTCACCATCGAGCGCGAAGGCGTGCTCCGCAGCTTCGTCACGAAACTCACCGGCAAAGCGCCGATCGTCAAGGTGCCCATCGAAGCGGCGGATGCGCCGAACGTCTATGTGTCCGTGCTGGCGCTGCGTGGGCGCGTCGGCAAGAGCTGGCGCAAAACGAGTGACGGCAAGGAGATCACGGCGCTCGTCGATCTCAACAAGCCGGCTTATCGGCTCGGCACCGCGGAGATCCGCGTCGGCTGGCAGCCGCATCGCCTCGATGTGCGCGTGAGCACGGACCGACCGACATACGCAATTCGCGAACAGGCGAAGGTGCACGTCGAGGTGAAACGCGCGGACGGCACGCCGTTGCCGGCGGGCGCCGAAGTCGCGCTCGCGGCGGTCGATGAGGCGCTGCTCGAGCTGGCGCCCAATCGCTCATGGGATCTGCTCGACGCGATGATGGGCCGGCGCGGCCTCGAGGTGTGGACATCTACCGCGCAACTCCAGGTCGTCGGCAAACGGCACTATGGCCGCAAGGCCGTGGCTCACGGCGGTGGCGGCGGACGGGAGCGGGCGCGCGAGTCGTTCGACACGCTGCTCGCATGGCAGGGACGCGTGAAGCTCGATGCAGAGGGCAAAGCGGACGTGACGGTGCCGCTCAATGATTCGCTCACCTCGTTCAAGATCGTCGCGGTTGCCCACGCGAGCAGCGATCTGTTCGGCACGGGCTCGGCGAGCATCGCGACGAATCAAGATTTGATCCTGCTATCGGGCCTGCCGCCGGTCGTACGCGAGGGCGACAAGTACGCGGCGACGTTCACCGTGAGGAACACTACGCAGGCAACGATGGCCGTGGATGTTGCCGCGACCGTGACGCCGAAGGGACCCATTTCCCTCGATGCGAAGCGCGTGGAGATTCCTGCCGGTCAGGCGCGCGATATCACGTGGGACGTGACGGTGCCGATCGGTCTCGCGAGCCTGGCATGGGATGTGAGCGCGAAGCATGCGGACGGCAGTGCGCGAGATCGCGTGAGAGTCAGCGAGACGATCAAGCCGGTGTTCCCGGTGCGCACGTATCAAGCGACGATCGCGCAGCTCACGGCGCTTCTCGACGTGCCTGCGGAGCGGCCCAAGCAGGCCGTGCCGGGACGTGGCGGACTCGAGCTCACGCTACGGGCGAAGCTCGGCGATGGACTCGATGGCGTCCGCGAGTACATGAGCTTTTACGCGTACACCTGCCTGGAGCAGAACGTTTCGCGTGCCGTCGCGCTGAGCGATAAGGCGCTGTGGGACGCGTGGATGGATCGACTACCGGCATACATGGACAGCGACGGATTGCTGAGGTACTTCCCCACGGATCGCTTGCAAGGCGAAGACGTGCTCACGGCATACTTGGTCGCAATTGCCGGCGAGAGAGGCTGGACGATTCCGGACGGCTCGCGCGCGCGCTTGATCGAAGGGCTGCAGAAGTTCGTCGCGGGTCGAATCGTACGTCGGTCGGCGTTGGATACCGCGGATCTTGCGGTACGCAAGCTCGCTGCGATCAACGCGCTCGCACGCTTCGATGCCGCGCAGCCGAAGATGCTCGACAGCATCACGCTCGAGCCGAATCTGTGGCCGACGTCGGCGGTCATCGATTGGCTCGGCATTCTGCGTCGGGTGAAGGGCATTGCGGATGCCGAGCGCAAGCGCGCAGCGGCCGAGAGCATCCTGCGCACGCGTCTGAGCTTCCAAGGCACACTCATGACCTTCTCCACCGAGCGCACCGACGCGCTGTGGTGGCTGATGATTTCGTCGGACTCGAATGCCGTACGTGCGCTGCTCGAGTTGATGGATCGGTCGCAGTGGCGCGACGACGTGCCGCGGCTCGTGCGCGGAGCGCTCAGCAGGCAGCAGCGTGGGCATTGGAACACCACGGTTGCGAATGCATGGGGCGTGGTGGCCATCGAGAAGTTCTCCGCGGAATTCGAGTCTGTGCCGGTGACAGGCGATACGGCAGTTCGCTATGGCTCGCAGAGCGAATCGGTTCATTGGCCGCGCGCTGCGGCTGCGGAATTGAAGTTGCCGTGGCAGAACGGCGCGACGCCGCTGGCGATCAACCACGGTGGAAGCGGGAGCCCTTGGGTGATCGTGCGCGCGACGGCGGCGCTGCCGTTGGACAAGCCCCTGTCGACCGGCTTCACCGTGAAGCGCAGCGTTGCGCCGGTCGAGCAGAAGCAGCCGGGGCGTTGGAGTCGCGGCGACGTGGCGCGGGTGCGGCTCGAATTGGAAGCGCAGTCGGATATGAGTTGGGTGGTCGTCGACGATCCGGTGCCGGGCGGCGCGACGATTCTAGGCAGCGGGCTCGGCGGGCAATCGCAGATTCTCACGACGGGCGAGCGGAGCGAGGGATGGGTGTGGCCGGCATTCGAGGAGCGTCGATTCGAGGCATTTCGGGCGTACTACCGGTTCGTGCCGAAGGGGCGATGGGTCGTCGAGTACACCGTTCGCTTGAACAACCCCGGGACGTTCTTGTTGCCGGCGACGCGGGTGGAGGCGATGTATGCGCCGGAGATGTTGGGTGAGTTACCGAATGCGGCGGTGACGGTTGAGGCGGCGCCGTGATGATGAGCGGCCGACGACTGCTCGCCGCTATCGTGCTGGTCATCGCCGGCGTGACTATGTGGTTCTTGTTTCCGCAGAACGTGCCGACGTTCGCGAGCGTGCGCGGGGCGTGGACGCCGTCGGACGCGTATCTGCTCGACCGTCACGGCGAGGTGATCGATCAGGAGCGCATGGATTTTCGCGTGCGTCGTTTGGAATGGATGCCGCTCGACGCCGTATCGCAGGATCAGGTGAGCCTGGTCATCACGAATACGCCGGCCGGCCAGATCAAGCTGGCCGTTCAGGATTTCCTGCTCGCCACCAGCGATCCGGATCTTGCGGCCGCGATGAAAACGGTCGCCAACGTGCTGTGGGACGACCTGGACTTCGAGCGCGAGTACTACTTGATTCCACGCGCGACGACGGCCGTCATTCCCGCGGCCGACTACAACGCGCTGCCGATGGATCGCTGGCAGGCCGTCGGCGCCGACTACGTCCTTGTCGGCACGGCCACGCGAGCGGGCGCGGACCTCTCCATCGATCTGCGGATGATGTCCGTCAAGGGCTC
>Ga0081455_10003702_pt1 | contig 17507 bp, 19 predicted proteins | sample TabmetS3T2R1_FD_70207 | JGI IMG/M metagenome (GOLD analysis project Ga0081455, IMG submission 70207) | Tabebuia heterophylla rhizosphere microbial communities from the University of Puerto Rico - S3T2R1 | ecosystem: Host-associated > Plants > Roots > Rhizosphere ...
CTGCCCAGCGCATCGGTGCCCTGCACGGCCTGGAAGAACTGCGGCATGGCGAAGATCAGCCCGAACAGCGCGAAGTTGACCACCGTCGACAGGAGGGTGCCCCAGGTGAACCCGCGGTCGCGGAAGAGGTCCAGGTCGATCAGCGGATGGGCGACCCGGCGCTGCCAGGCCACGAACCCGACCAGCAGCGCGAGCCCGCCGAGCATTGATCCGAGGGTGGCCGAGTCGGTCCACCCGTCCTGGCCGGCGGCGATGAAGCCGTAGGTGAGCCCGAGCAGCCCGGCCGACGACAGCATGACGCCGACCAGGTCCAGGGATCGGGGCGTCGAGCTGCGTGACTCGGGCACGAGCGCGCTGACCGCGATGACGCCGACGACGACGAGCGGCACGTTGATCAGAAACACCGAGCCCCACCAGAACGTGTCCAGCAGCCAGCCGCCGACGATGGGGCCGAGCGGCAGCCCGATGGCGGTGGACGTGACCCAGATGGTCAGCGCTCGGGCCCGCTCGTCACGGTCGGGGAAGAGCACCGGCAGCACGGCCATCGACAGCGGCATCATCAGCGCCGCGCCGAGGCCGAGCACGGCGCGGGCGGCGATCAGCTGGCCGGCCGAGTCGGCGTAGGCGCAGGCGGCCGACGCGGCGCCGAACAGCACGAGCGCCCCGACGAGCAGGCGCTTGCGCCCGAAGCGGTCGCCGAGCATGCCGGCCGGCAGCAGCATGCCGGCGAGCACGAGGGTGTACGCCGTGCTGAACCACTGCAGCTGGCCGGTCGAGGCGTGCAGGTCGTCGGCGAGCGTCGGCACCGCGACGTTGAGGACGGTGGTGTCCAAGCCGATGGTCAGCATCGCGATGGCCAGCGCGCCGAGAGCCCACCACCGGGTGCGAGATTCAGACATGCCCACTCCTTTGACAGCTACAGTGAAGTGATAGTAACTGTCAAAAGGTGGTTGATGTCAAATAAGTTGGCTGAGTATCTGGTCCGCGATGACGTCCGGAGCCTGGTCAGGCACCCAGTGGCCGACGCCGTCCAGCGGCACGAAGGTGTAGTCGGCGTCGACGAATCGGGCCGAGCCCTCGGCGGCCAGCCGCCCGAACGCCATGTCCTCGGCGCCCCACACGTAGCTGGTCGGCACGGTGACCAGGCCGAGTCCGTCCGCGTCGCGCCGCGACATGGCCCGGTACCAGTTCAGCGCCGCGGTCAGCGCGCCCGGCTCGCTCAGCACCGCGACATCGGCCTCGACGCGATCGGCCGCGACCGCGCCGCCGTAGAACTCGCGCAGCCGGCGGGCGTCGTCGCCCAGCAGCGCCCGCTCGGCCCGGCCCGGCTCGCGGAACACGCGGATGTAGCCGAAGCGCTGCCGCTGGTCGTCGTCGGCGGCCATCGCATCGTTGAGCGCGAGCTGGTTCGGTGTGGAGACAGCGGTCCAGGTCCGGACGCGTTCCGGGTGGCGGGCGGCGACCTGCCAGCCGACCACGGCGCCCCAGTCGTGGCCGACCAGATCGACTGCGCCGCCCAGCGCCTCGGCGAACGCGCACACGTCGGCGATCAGCTCGGGCAGGGCGTAGGCGCTGACGTCGGACGGGCGGGCGCCGGGGGAGTAGCCGCGCTGGTCGAGCGCTACGGCCCGCACGCCCTGCGCGGCCAGCCGCTCGGCGACCGGCCGCCACGACCCCGACGTCTGCGGGAAGCCGTGCAGCAACAGCACCGTGCGCCCGTCCGGCGGGCCCATCGAGAATCCGGTGAATTCGTACCCGTTGGCCGGCAGTGTCAGCGGATACGACATGAGGTGACACTACGGCCGCGGCACGCGGCGCGCCGACTGTAAGTCCAGGCGCTTCGGCCAGCACCGAATTGGGTGTGCGCGGCGCCCAGCGGCTAGACTCGTGACGCGACTCCGCGAGGGGTCGACTTCGCGTGCCCGCCCATCGCTCGTTGATGGGTAGGCGGCCATCCTCGGTCCGACCGGCTTCCCCGGGCGGCAGAACGTGGTCGCGACACCGGGCACCAGGGCGGCGGGCCACCCGGCCCGTCCGCGACAACCGAGGCCCGCGTCGCCGGTTCACCACCGCGGCGCACGCACAGCAAGGAGGACGACCGGCATGGCCGTCGTCACCATGAAGGAGATGCTCGACTCGGGCGTCCACTTCGGACATCAGACCCGTCGCTGGAACCCGAAGATGAAGCGCTACATCTTCACCGAGCGCAACGGCATCTACATCATCGACCTGCAGCAGACGCTGTCCTACATCGACCGCGCCTACGAGTTCGTCAAGGAGACCGTCGCCCACGGCGGCTCGGTGCTGTTCGTCGGCACCAAGAAGCAGGCCCAGGAGGCGATCGCCGAGCAGGCGACCCGGGTCGGCATGCCCTACGTGAACCAGCGCTGGCTGGGCGGCATGCTCACCAACTTCTCGACCGTCTACAAGCGCCTGCAGCGGCTCAAGGAGCTCGAGTCGATGGAGCAGGGCGGCTGGCAGGGCACCGCCACCAAGAAAGAGCAGCTCATGCTCACCCGCGAGAAGGACAAGCTCGAGCGCACGCTCGGCGGTGTCCGCGAGATGAGCAAGGTGCCCAGCGCCGTGTGGGTGGTCGACACCAAGAAGGAGCACATCGCCGTCGGCGAGGCCCGCAAGCTGGGTATCCCGGTGATCGCGATCCTCGACACGAACTGCGACCCCGACGAGGTCGACTACAAGATCCCGGGCAACGACGACGCGATCCGCTCGGCGGCACTGCTCACCCGCGTGGTGGCCGACGCCGTGGCCGAGGGCCTGGTCTCCCGCGCGGCGGCCGCCGCCAGCGCCGGTCGCGACGAGAAGCCCGAGGCGGGTCCGATCGGTTCCGACGAGCCGCTGGCCGAGTGGGAGCGCGACCTGTACCAGCCGGCCGGCGCCGCCGCCGAGGGTGCTCCGGCCGAGGCCGCCGCAGCCGCTCCGACCGAGGCGACCGCCCAGCCCACCACCGAATCCTGATTCTGAGAGACAGAGGACACCGAACCACGATGGCGAATTTCTCCGCCGCTGACGTGAAGAAGCTCCGCGACGCCACCGGCGCCGGGATGCTCGACTGCAAGAAGGCGCTCGAGGAGACCGACGGCGACTTCGACAAGGCCGTCGAGTACCTGCGCGTCAAGGCTGGTGCCAAGGTCGAGAAGCGCGGCATCGAGCGAGAGACCAGCAACGGTCTGGTCGCGGCCGCCGAGGGCGCGATGATCGAGCTGGCGTCCGAGACCGACTTCGTCGCGAAGAACGAGCAGTTCCAGACGCTGGCCGGCGACATCGTCGCTCACTTCGCGGGCTCGCCGGCCACCGATGCGCCGTCGCTGCTGGCCGAGAAGCTGAAGGACGGGCGCACCGTCGCCGAGAACATCGAGGCGCTGGCCGCGATCATCGGCGAGAAGCTCGAGCTGCGCCGGGCCGTCAAGCTCGACGGGCAGGTCGCCACGTACCTGCACAAGAAGTCGTCCGACCTGCCGCCGCAGGTGGGCGTGCTCGTGCAGTTCAGCGGCGACGACCTGGCCGCCGCCCGCGGCGCCGCCATGCAGGTGGCCGCGATGCGGCCGCGTTACCTGACCCGTGACGAGGTTCCGGCCGATGTCGTCGAGAACGAGAAGCGCGTGCTCGAGGAGAAGTCCCGGGAAGAGGGCAAGCCCGAGGCCGCGCTGCCGAGGATCGTCGAGGGCCGGCTGAACGCGTTCTTCGCCGACAATGTGCTGCTCGAGCAGGAGTCGGTACAGGAGGCCAAGAAGACCGTCAAGGCCGTGCTCGACGACGCCGGCGTGGCGCTCACCGCGTTCGCCCATTTCGAGGTGGGCGCCGCCTGACCCACACTGGTAGGGCAGGATCACGGTAAGGACCCACGAGAGGAGCGGCCGCCGATGACCGACCAGGAAACGGCGGCCGCATTTCCGTCCCAGCCGCCCAACCAGCCCGAGGGGTACCGCCGGGTGCTCTTGAAGCTGTCCGGCGAGGTGTTCGGCGGCGGCTCGGTCGGTGTCGACCCGGACGTGGCCGCGTCGCTCGCCCGGCAGATCGCTGAGGTCGTCGAGAGCGGCACCCAGGTGGCCGTCGTCGTCGGCGGGGGCAACTTCTTCCGGGGTGCGGAGCTCTCCCAACGCGGCATGGACCGCGACCGCGCCGACTACATGGGCATGCTGGGCACGGTCATGAACTGCCTCGCCCTGCAGGACTTCCTCGAGAAGGCCGGCATCCCGACCCGCGTGCAGACGGCGATCACCATGGGCCAGGTGGCCGAGCCGTACATCCCGCGCCGGGCCGAGCGGCACCTGGAGAAGGGCCGCGTCGTCATCTTCGGCGCCGGGGCCGGGCTGCCCTACTTCTCGACCGACACCGTCGCCGCCCAGCGGGCCCTGGAGATCGGCTGCCAGGTGCTGCTGCTGGGCAAGAACGGCGTCGACGGCGTGTACGACGCCGACCCGCGAACCCATCCGGACGCAGTGAAGTTCGACGCGATCAGCTACGACGAGGTTCTGGGGCGGGGGCTGCAGGTGGCCGACGCGGCCGCGTTCAGCCTGTGCCGGGACAACGGCATGCCGATCGTCGTGTTCGAACTGACCGACGGCAACATTGCCCGGGCGGCGCGCGGTGAGAAGATCGGCACGCTCGTCAACAGGACGGGCTGACCCATCGACGGGAGAATGGTGTCGTGATCGACGAGACGCTCTTCGAAGCCGAAGAGAAGATGGAGAAGGCCATCGTGGTGGCCCGTGACGAGCTGGGTGGTATCCGCACCGGCCGGGCGACTCCGAACGCCTTCGCGCGGCTCATCGTCGACTACTACGGCGCGCCGACGCCCATCCCGCAGCTGGCCTCGGTGAACATCCCCGAGGCCCGGATGGCCGTCATCAAGCCCTACGACGCGTCGCAGCTGGGGGCGATCGAGAAGGCGATCCGCGACAGCGACCTCGGGGTCAACCCGACCAACGACGGCACGATCATCCGCGTGGTGTTCCCGCAGCTGACCGAGGAACGCCGCCGTGATCTGGTCAAGGTCGCCCACCACAAGGGCGAGGAGGCCAAGATCTCCATCCGCGCCGTGCGCCGGCACGCCAAGGACGCGCTGGACAAGCTGGTGAAGAACGGCGACACCGGCGAGGACGAGGTGCGTCGGGCCGAGGCCGAGCTGGACAAGACGACCAGCAAGTACACCTCGCACGTCGACGAGATCGTGAAGGCCAAGGAAGCCGAGCTTCTCGAGGTCTGATGGCTGGCAGCGAGCGATTAGAGGGCTCCGCGCGTTCGGCGCGGCGTCGGGCTCAATCGCCTGCTGATGACAACGTGACCGATCGGCCGACCGGGCACATCCCGAGGGTGGCCGGCACGCGCTCGGCCCGGCATCGGCGCCCCGAGCCGGGTGACGCGGACGCCGTCGACCTCAAGGCGCTCATCGCCGAGTACAGCCAGGTCGCCGGGGGACGCCGGCACCGCCGGGCCGCGGTCGAGGACCCACCCGCCCCCGCGCCGCCGCGTCCGCCGGTCGACGCCGCGACGACCGCCCCGGTCCAGATCATCGACGAGCCGATCCTCGAGTCCCCGATCGCAAATCCGCGGGTCGCCGGGCCGGCGGTCGAGCGCCGGCCCAAGTCCACGGCCCGGCCTGCCACGGCCCGGCCACCGGCCGCCCGGCCGGCCGCAAAGCCGGCCACCAAACCGGCGACCAAGTCGCGGGCCGGGCGCAACTTGCCCGCTGCGATCGCAGTCGGGGTAGGCGCCGGCGCGGTGATTGTGGCCAGCCTGTTCGCCTACCGGCCGAGCTTCGTGGCCATCGTCGTGCTGGCCGTCGGCTACGGCATCTACGAGCTGGTGGCCGCGATCCGCACCGTCGAGGCCCGCCCCCCGATCGTGCCGCTGCTGGTCGGCGGCGTGGCCATGGACGTGGCTGCCTGGTACCGGGGGCCCGGCGGGCTGATGATCGCCTTACTGGTCACCGTGTCCGGCCTCGCGATCTGGCGGCTGGGCGACGGCGCCTCGGGCTACCTGCGCGACGTGTCGGCCTCGGTGCTCGTGCTGGTGTACCTGCCGCTGCTGGCCGGGTTCGCCGTGTTGCTCGCCCACCCGGACGACGGCGCGGCCCGAGTGCTGGCATTCGTCGGCACCGTGGTGTGCAGCGATACCGGCGGGTATGCGGCCGGCGTGCTGTTCGGCAAGCACCCGCTGGCGCCGGTGGTGTCCAAGGGCAAGACGTGGGAGGGCTTCGTTGGATCGGTGATCGCCTGCTGCCTGTGCGGCTCGCTGATCATGGTGCTGACGTTCCACGAGGCGTGGTGGAAGGGTGCCCTGTTCGGCCTGGCCATCGTCGTCACGGCCACGGTCGGCGACCTCGGCGAGTCGATGATCAAGCGCGACCTCGGGCTCAAGGACATGGGCAAGCTGCTGCCCGGCCACGGCGGCATCATGGACCGCCTCGACTCCCTGCTGCCCTGCGCGGCCGTCGCCTACCTCCTGCTGGCGGCGTTCGTCGGATAGCAGTGGCAGGGTGGCGTTCATGGACGAAACGCCGGCCGAGCTGTCCGCCCTGCAAGAGCTCCTCGACGCCACCTTCGCCCGGGCGTCCGAGCACCTGCTCAGCATCATGCAACCGCAACGGCGGCTGTCCGCCGAGCAGCTGGTCGCCGATCTGACCGGCATCTGCGTGCTCAACCTGGCGACGGTCACCGCCCGGGGCGAACCGCGGATCAGCGCCGTCGACGGGCACTTCCTGCACGGGCGATGGCACTTCACCACCGACGCCGGCTCGCCCAAGGCCCGGCAGATGCGGTCCCGCCCGGCGGTCAGCGTCTCGTACACCCCGCGCGACGGGTACGGCATGTTCTGCCACGGGCGGGCGCACCGGCTCGAGCGCGGCACCCCGGAGTTCACTCGCTTCTACGACCACTGCGTCCGGGTGTACGGAGGTTCGCCCGACGACTGGGGCGCCGACATCGCCTACCTGCAGGTCGAGCCGGCCTGGCTGGTCGGCTTCACGTTCGGACGGGAGGAGCCGGCGTGACGCACGTCTTCGACGACCTCGACCTGACCCGGCTGCAGCGGCGCACCAGCGTCAAGTGGACCAAGTACGGCCCGGACGTGTTGCCGCTGTTCGTCGCCGAGATGGACTTCCCGCTGGCCGAGCCGATCCGCCGGGTGCTGCACGAGCTGGTCGACCTCGGCGACACGGGTTACCCGGTGGGCACCGCGCACGTCGCGGCGTTCGCGCGCTTCGCCGAGCGCCGATTCGGCTGGGCCCTCGACGCGGACCTGGCCTTGACGGTGCCCGACGTCATGACCGGCGTCGAGCTCGCGATCGCGCAGCTGACCGAGCCGGGCGACCCGATCGCGTTCTTCACGCCGGCCTACCCGCCGTTCTTCCTCTCCGTCGAGAGCACCCGGCGGGCCGTGGCCGAGGTGCCGCTGGCCGGCGACGCCGACGTGGGCTGGACGATCGACGGCGACGCGCTCGCCGCGACGCTGCGGGCCGGCGCCAAGGCGATCCTGCTGTGCAACCCGCACAACCCGACCGGACGTCGCTTTACCCGAGAGGAGCTCGGCATCGTCGCCGAGCTGGCCGACCGGTACGGCGTCGCGGTCATCAGTGACGAGATCCATTCGACGCTGATCCTCGACGGCTCGGCCGGCCCGTACGTGCCGTTCGCCACGCTCGACGCCGAGGCGGCAGCGCGATCGGTGTGCCTGCACTCGGCGTCGAAGGGCTGGAACCTGCCCGGGCTCAAGGCGGCGGTGCTGGTCGCCGGCAGCCCGGCCACCCGCAAGCGGTTCGACCCGGACGTCCTGGCCGAGCTCGAAGAGCGGGCCGGCATCTTCGGGGTGGCCGCCGCGGCGGCGGCCTTCGACGAGGCGGAGGACTGGCTCGACGACGTCGTCGCCTACCTCGCGGCGAACCATCGGCTGATCCAGGACGAACTGCCGCGAGCGCTGCCCGGTGCCCGCGTCACCCGTCCTGAGGCGACCTACCTGGCCTGGCTGGACCTGCGCGACGTTGCCTTGCTCGGCGACGGTGAGCCGGCCGAGGTGCTGCTCGACCAGGCCCGCGTCGCCCTGGTGCCCGGCCCCAACTTCGGCGACCGGTACCGCGGCTTCGCCCGGTTGAACGTCGCCACCTCGGCGGCGATCCTGCGGATGGCAATCAACCGGATGGGTGCCGCCGTCCGATAAGGGAGACTGGACGGGTGACGTCGCTGCCGCTGGTCTTCGAGGCCCCGCAACGGGGACGCCCGCCCCGGCACCTGGCCGACCTGACCGAGGCCGAGCGCCGGGCGGCGGTCGCCGAGCTGGGCCTGCCGGGTTACCGGGCCGATCAGCTGTCCCGCCAGTACTTCACCCGGTTCGAGAACGACATCGACGCGATGAGCGACGTGCCGCGAGGCACGCGTCCGCAGCTGGGCGGGTTGCTGCCGCCGTTGCTGACCGAGGTGCGCCACCTCGAGACCGACGCCGGCACCACCCGCAAGTCGCTGTGGCGCCTGTTCGACGGCACCCTCGTCGAGAGCGTGCTCATGCGCTATCCGGACCGGGTGACCGTCTGCGTGTCGAGTCAAGCCGGCTGCGGCATGGCCTGCCCGTTCTGCGCCACCGGGCAGGGCGGCCTGCGCCGCAACCTGTCCACCGCCGAGATCGTCGAGCAGGTGGTGGCCGCCGCGCGCACGTGCGACCGTGGCGAGCTGCCCGGTGGCCGGGCCCGGCTGTCCAACGTCGTGTTCATGGGCATGGGCGAGCCGCTGGCCAACTACGCCCGGCTGAGCGCCGCCCTGCGCCGGTTGATCGAACCGGCCCCGTCCGGGTTGGGGCTGTCCCAGCGCTCGATCACCGTGTCGACGGTCGGGCTGGTGCCGGCGATCGGCCGGCTGGCCGACGACGGCTTCAAGGTCACGCTCGCCGTGTCGCTGCACGCCCCCGACGACGAGCTGCGCGACACGCTCGTGCCGGTCAACACGCGGTGGAAGGTCGCCGAGGTGCTGGCCGCCGCCGACTCCTACGCGGCCCGGACCGGTCGGCGCTACTCGATCGAGTACGCGATGATCCGCAACGTCAACGACCAACCGGACCGCGCCGATCAGCTCGGTGCGCTGCTGCGTGACCGGCTGGCCCACGTCAACCTGATCCCGCTCAACCCCACGCCGGGCTCGCCCTGGGACGCCTCGCCCAAGCCGGTCGAGCGCGAGTTCGTGCGCCGCCTGCAGGCCCACGGCGTGGCCGTGACGGTGCGCGACACCCGTGGCCGCGAGATCGACGGAGCCTGCGGACAACTCGCCGGCGCGGCAGCGACGTGACCTACGGTCAGCTGACTGAGTACGTCTGCAGCGTGTAGTCGACGCCCGCGTCGAGCGTCTGCCCGAGGATCGACGCCACGGCATCGCGCCGCAGATCGTCGATGTCGTAGGCGTCGTAGAACCGGTCGTCGTCGGGGTTGGGCGTGAACAGGGCGCGCAGCTGCGGCACCTTCGCGTCCGGGATGTCCCAGCGGCCTAGGGGCCGGCCGTCGTCGCGCGCGTACGCCGCGAGCTCGTGCCGCACCGGTGCGCCGTCGTCCAGCCACCAGTAGCGCTCGGCCGGATCGGGCAGCACCGGCGAGGCGATGCCAGCCTCGACGAACAGGCCCAGCCGCTGCGCCTCCCCGATCGAGAACGTGCACTCGACGTGGCTGCCGATCCACATGTACATGTTGTCGGACACGTGGACGTAGAACCGGTCGCCGTCTTCGAGGCGGGCGCCCAGCGGTTCCTCGCGCAGCATGATCCGCGCGATCTCGACCGCCTCGTCCAGCGACACGGTGGCGCCCTCCTGGAGGTGGCGCCACTCGGCGGGCACACCCGGCGGCTTGTCCAGGCCGACGACCGTGAGATGGGAGACGCCCGACTCCTGCGCGAACGCCGTCAGCACGTACAGGTAGCGGTTCTCGGTCGACAGGTAGTCGTCATCGGTCAGGACGTAACTTCCGATCTCCTGGCCGATGTCGCGTCGGCTGGCCCACTCGTCGCGCGTGTACGCGCCCCACTCGTCGCGGTAGGCCGGGTCGTACTTGGTCACCCGGTAGCGGTAGTTGATCATCGTCCCCTAGTTCCTGACCCGGTCGAAGTACACGTTGCCGTTGGCGTCGTACTTGGGAACGTACGTGCCGTCGCGCCCGCGGTTCATCAGGGTCTTCGGGTCGGAGGCGCCCTTCCAAGGGACGTTGGGGGGCAGCTGCTGGCCGCTGCGGTCGGCCGCGCCGTGGGTCGTGTGGTCGTAGCTGATGTAGGGCGGTTCGCCGTTGGGATTGTGGAAGATCGGTTCCTTCGGCGCGCCGCCGCGGGGTTGGTAGGGCTGGTAGCCGAGCTCGCCGGCCAGCTCACGCTGCTTCGGCCGGGTGACGCGGTCCGGCGTGCGGTGGGTGGGTTCGCCGGCGCGGGGGTCGGCGAGCTTGCGGCCCTTTTTGGCCGCGGCTTCCTCGGCTTCCTTGAACGAGTCGGTCTTCACCGGCCGGAAGATGCCCTCGCAGGCCTTCCAGATGAAGTTCTGCTCTTCCTTCGCAACGGCGCGGGTGACCTCCTTGGCGGCGCGACCGCCGCGCTTAGCCAAGGATCGCCTCCGTCGCCAGGCTGATGAGCAGGTTCATCAGCCGATTGGTGATCTCCTTGAACACCGGGATCTCCAGCAGCGACGCCCCGAAGGTCGGCACCGCCGTCGCGAGCGCCTCGGCGATCTCGATGGCCAAAGTGACGAGCTGCACGATGACGTTGATCTTCAGGGCGAGGACGACGCCGGCCGCGACCATGAGAAGCGGCCCGACCATCTCGGCCCCGGTGACACTGTCGGCGAGCGACTTGCCGGGGGAGTCGTCGGCCGACCACTTGGCCTTGAACGCGTTGATCGCGTCGCCCTGGTTGCCGTTCCACACCTGGGCGGCGGCCGCGTTCGCGCGTTGCGCGGCGGGATCGAGCTGGCCCGAGAAGCCCATCCACACCTCGCCGAGGTCGAACAGCTTCTCCTCGTCGGCCTCCGGCCAGTTGTAGCCCAGATCCTGCAGCAGCGTGACCAGTTCGCCGGGAAGTTGCAGTCCCATCGCGTCGCCCTACTCGCCGACCTTGTTGATGTCCGACGTCGTGGCCTGCTCGGTGCCGCCGTAGGTGGTGGCCATGTTGTCGATGCCCTCGGCGAAGGCGTCGAGCCCGTCGACGACGCTGCTGTACGTCTTGATCGCGAGTTCCTCGATGGCCGCGTATCCGCCGCCGATGAGCTGGCCGAGCATGTCCGAGCCCCAGGGCTCGACGATCGAGCTGAGCGAGTTGACGAACGCGGACAGCGCCTGATCGAGGTCGTCGGCCGCGCCTTGCATCTGGACGGAGGCCTGCCGCAACGAGTCCGGGTCGACGTCGAAGCCGGTCACGTGCCGCCCCGGCTGCGGATCTGGCTCACCGCGCCGTCGATCGCCGACGTGAACCGCTCCATCTGGCGAATGGACTCCTGGTGTAGGTCCTGCAACTGGCCGTTGAGCGCGTCCAGATCGACCGCGGCGGTGGCGACCGCCTGGTTACGTAGCTCGGTCAGGGCCCGATTGATCGCCAGCATGATCTGCTCGGCCAACTCGGCCGACGGCAGCCGCATGACCCGCGGATCGAGTTCGAGCGAGGTCAGCTGACCCGGCGTGCGCACGGTCGCCCGGATCTGCTCGTCGTCACCGGCGGTGCCGACGGCCTGAACCGGCTCGGCTGACGAGGAGCCGCCGGTTCGGGCGGCCTCGAGGGCCTGCCGAGCGCTCGACAGCAGCTGGTCGAGTCCCTCGCCGGTGAGACCTGACTCGGACGTCACGCGGGTACCTCCTGTGAGCTGACTCGACGGCTTCGCGGCCCGATTGACACTATCCAGCGCCGGTTGTTACGGGCAAAGGCGCTTGTATCTGCAATCGGCGGACGAAACTTCCGAAGACAGCACTGGGCGCACCCGTTGCCGGGTGCGCCCAGTCGCTTCGGTTGGTGAGGGGTCAGGCCATCTCGACGGCTTCCTCCGCCTCGGCCGGGGTGATCGCCGCCGCGGCCTCCACGCGCGGCGGGCGCACCCGGATGGCGAAGACGATCACCAGGAACGTCAGCGCCATGAACACCGCCGACCCGGTGAACACCGCGGCGATGGCGTGCGCCGTCTCGTGGTGCTGCTGGGCCGCTGCCGACAGGCCGGCCACCGGGTGGTGCTCGGCGTTGTGCCGGGCGGTGCCGAACACGGTCACCAGGATGCCCAGGCCCAGCGCGCCGCCGACCTGCTGCATGACGTTCACCAGGCCGGACGCGGCGCCCGCGTCACGCGGCTCGACACCGGCCAGCGACGCCGTGGTGAGCGGGATGAACGCGACACCCATGCCCAGGCCGAGCAGGAACATCGGCAGCACGATCTCCGGCCAGTACTGGGTGCTCGAGCCGATCCGCGACAGCCAGATCATGCTGATCACGGCCAGCCCGACGCCGGCCACCATCAGCTGCTTGGCGCCGATCCGGGCGATGACCTTCGGCACGATCCGCACCATGGCGAACAGGGCCACCGTCATCGGCAAGAACGCGAACCCGGCCTTGAGCGGGCTGTAGTTGCGCACGTCCTGCAGGAACTGGGTCATGAAGAAGAACATCCCGAACATGCCGCCGACCAGCAGCAGTCGCGCGACGTAGGAGCTCGAACGCTCGCGGCTGGCGAACATGCGCAGCGGCGTGATCGGCTGGCTGGCCCGCATCTCAACGGTGACGAACAGGGCGAGCAGGGCCGCACCGGCGACGAACGCGGTGACCGTGAACGCGTCGGACCAGCCGTCGGAGGCCGCCCGGACGAAGCCGTACACCAGCGAGGCCATTCCCAGGGTCGACGTGACCGCGCCGGCCAGGTCGAAGCGACCGGGCTGGCGATCGGTCTCGGGCAGGTACCGGGGAGCGAGCAGCACCAGGGCGATGCCGATCGGCACGTTGATGAACAGCGACCACCGCCACGACGTCCAGTCGGTCAGCATGCCGCCGAGCACCAACCCGACGCTCGCCCCGCCGGAGGTCACCGCGCTGTACAGGCCGATCGCCTTCATGCGCTCGGGTCCCTCGGGGAAGCTCGAGGTGAGCAGAGCCAGCGTGGACGGCGCGGCGATCGCGGCGCCGACGCCCTGGGCGGCCCGCGCGACGAGCAGCCACTCGGCCGACTGCGCCAACCCGCCGATCAGCGAGGCGGCGGTGAACAGCACGATGCCGGCCATCAAGACCCGGCGCCGGCCCAGGATGTCGCCGGCGCGGGCGCCGAGCAGCAGCAGGCCGCCGAAGGTCAGGCTGTAGGCGTTCTGTACCCAGGACAGGCTGGTGGGGGAGAAGTGCAGGGTGTTCTGGATATCTGGCAGCGCGATCGTCACGATCGTGGCGTCCAGGATCACCATCAACTGGCAGGTGAGGATGAGGGCTAGCGCGATCGTCGACGCGCCGCGCGCGACGTTCGCCCGGCGAGCCGGGGGCGCTGCGGTCAAAGACGAGGTCATGGAGTACGTCGATCCCTTCGGGGATGCTGTAGAGCGGTTACGTGTTAAAGTGGAGGGCGCCTCCACAAACTATACGGAGGACCCCTCCGCTTCGCAAGCGAATTGGAGACGAAGTTTCGATGACGGCGACTACCAGCACCCAGGGCCTGACCACCCGGCCGAAGCGGGCTGACGCGCGCCGTAATTACGACAAGCTGATCGAGGCGGCCCGGCAGGCGTTCACCGAGCTGGGCAGCTCGGCGTCGCTGGAGGAGATCGCGCGACGGGCCGATGTTGGTATCGGCACGCTCTACCGCCATTTCCCCACTCGGCACGATTTGCTGCAAGCGGTTTACGTCGAGGAGGTCGAGGCGCTGGCCGCGTCGGCCAAGGACTTCGCCGATCTGTCGCCGTGGGACGCGCTCGTCGCCTGGCTGCGCCGGTTCGTCGCGTACGCGCTGGCCAAGCGCGCGCTGTCCGACGAGCTGCTGGCCACCATGGGCAGCGACTCCGACGTCTTCCGCAAGTGCCACGACGCCATCTGGCGAGCCGGCGAACCGTTGCTGCAGCGCGCGCAGGAGGACGGTTCGGTGCGCGCGGACACCGACTTCGCCGACGTGGTGCGCATGGTCAGCGGCATCTCGATGATCAAGTCCGCCGAACCCGACCAGCTCGATCGCATCCTGCTCATCGCCCTGGACGGCCTGCGCTACCGGGCGTAGTGCGAGCCCGTGCAGCCGATCACGCGGGCCGGCCCGGGGTGGGCGTTGCGCCCGGAAGTGATGCGCTGATCGGTCAGGGCCTAGTCGCGACCGAGGAAGATCGGGTTCGTCAGCGCGGCCATCGGGCCGAGCTGCAGGTCGGGGCCCATGCCGTTGCCGTTGCCGGGCGTGCCGTCCGGGCGCAGGTGGCGCACCTCCGCCCGGATGTAGGCGGCCAGCGACGGCGTCGTCCGGTAGGTGACGGTGCCGGCCCCCGAGGCGGGCAGCGAGGCCTGCATGACCTGGCCCTCGTCGGAGATGAGGCGCACGACGCCGTTCGGGACGCCGCTCACCTCGAGCGTGACTTCGACCGGGGCCAGCTCGGCGACGGCCAGTCGCTCGCTGATGCCGGCCGTCCGGGCGCCGCTGTTCGCGGAGAGGTTCAGGTTCACCGCCGACGACTCGGCGATCCAGTTCCGCCCCGACCGGATGCCGTCGAGCACGGCGTCCTTGGACAGCCCGTCGGAGAGAACGACGTTGTGCGGCAAGCCGATCACCTGGGGCTCGCTGTGCGCGTCGCTGTTGCCCATGGCCGGCAGCCACCGCCGCTTGCCACGCACCGACTCGACCAGCATCGAGTCCCAGGTGTCGACGGCCGACTCGTCGTCAGTGGTCCACGGGCCGTTCCACACCTCGACGGCGTCGGCCTCGTCGTAGCCGAACTTCCACCGGCACGCCACGAACGCGCAGTACGGGTGGGCCGGCACGACGATGCCGCCGGACTGGTGGATCTGCTTGGCGGCGTCGGAGTAGTCGCCGTCGTCGCGCGCCCGGTAGCGCCAGTCGATCCACTCGCCGGGCGGCAGCCCGAGGCCGAGGTAGTGGCCGTTGCGGGTCGTGATCTCCTCGCCGGTGATGATCAGCAGGTCGTCGCCGGCCAGCGGGCCCCATGCGCCGTGCGACGAGTTGGTGTTGTGGTCGGTGGTGACCATGAAGTCCAGCCCGGCTGTACGTGCGCCGGCGGCGACCTCCGCGGGTAGCCGTCGGCCGTCGGAGTACACCGTGTGCAGGTGGCAGTCGCCGCGGTACCAGCCGCGGGGTCGCCCGGCGATGGCCTGCGGCGGGTACTGCGGCTGGAACGGCGTCCCGTCCGGGCCGAAGGTCAGGGTCACCTGCACCTGGTAGTTCAGCCCCTGCGGCGCCACCTGGTACGGCCCGAGGATGACGTTCCAGCGCCCGGCGTTGACCGGGCCGGGCAGGTAGCCGGGCGTCGCCGACTCGGCGCTGATCGCGAACTCGGTGCGGAATCCGCCCGACCAGCCCCGGAATCCGCGGCCGCCGACGTCGATCCCGCGCTCGTCGAAAATGCCGATGTCGCAGGAGTTCGCGAGCACGCCGGGCGGCACGGCCGGCTTGTCGTACGTGTACGAGACGGCGATCTGGCTGACCCCGCGCGGCACGTCGATCGGCAGGTAGACGAAGTCGGCGGCGCCGGTGTCGAGATGGCCACTGATCGTCTTGGTCGTCGTGCCGCCGGGCGCGGCGGACGCGAGTCGGGTCGGGGCGAGGGTGAGGACCCCGGCGGTGAGCAGGCCGGCTTGCAGCACATTGCGGCGGGAGACGGGCATGCGCCCGATACTCGGCGCTTGTGGTTAACACCCGTCCAACTGGTGAGAAACGGCACTCATCGCACGAGGGATCGCTGCATTGCGACGGCCCTGACCGGCACGCCGTCCGGCAGGGTGAGCGTCGTCGACTCGATTGCCTCGAACCCGCACGCCTCGTAGAGCGGCACGCCCGGCAGCGTGGCCATCAACGCCAGCTCCCTGAATCCTTCGTTGGTCGCGGCCGCGGCGCAGGCGTCGAGGATCGCCCGGCCCAGCCCGCGTCGCGTCCAGTCGGCCCGGACGAACATCGCCCGGACGCGCGCCGGCTCGGTCTGCGGGTCGAGCAGCCGGTCGTCGGCGCCCGCGGTGGTGGCGTTGAACAGCTTGTTGCGCCGGCTCCAGCCCCCGCAGGCGACGACGTCCCCGTCGACGTCGTGCACGTAGTAGGTGCCGTCGTCGATCAGCGTCCGGTCAAGCGCCGCGATGTGCACCGCGGCGCTGGCCGTCTGCCGCTGGTCGTAGTACGCCGGGAACAGCTCGAGCACCGACGCCCGGCACAGCTCGGTGATCGCCGCGGTGTCGTCCGGGCGGGCCAGCCGCAGGGTCATCGCGTCATGGCCCGGACCGAGGCGGGCACGTCGATGCCGGCCCGCAGATCGGGCGCCGGTCGGGGCGCGCCGTAGTGCTGGACGACCGGCAAGACCCCGGCCCACGCCGGACCCGCGACGTCGTCGTCCGGGTCGTCGGGCCAGCCTTCGGAGACCTTGAGCGACCACTCGGCGATGGGCAGGCCGAGCACCAGCACGGCGGCCAGCTCCTTGCCCGTCGAGGCGCGCACCTCGGCCGAGCGTCCCGGGATCAGGGCGTCGGTGATGACGTCCAGGGCCCGGCGCTTCGCGTCCGCCTCGGTGATCGCCGCGCACTGCCCGAACAGCACCGCACTGCGGTAGCGCATCGACGACTCGAACGCCGAGCGGGCCACCACCAGCCCGTCGAACGACGTGACGGCCAGGCTCGTCGGTGCTCCGGCCGCGAGCCGGCGCAGCCAGCCCGACCCGGTCGAGCCGTGCACCAGCACCCGGTCGCCGTCGCGGACGGTGGCCGTCGGTAGCACCGCCGGGTGGCCGTCGTCGCCGACGATCGCGAAGTGTCCTATGTGGACGGTGTCGAGCAGGTGGTTGAGCGCCGCGCGGTCCTGGCTGGCCTTGCGGGACAGGCGGGTGATCGTCGTGCGGCTCATCGGCTCGGCCTCATCGACCGATTATGCGGTTCACGACCGACGCCGTCCGGGACGCACGCCCACGGCGGGCCTCGGCGGCGTCGGCCCAGGCCATGGCGTGCAGGCCGGCGTTGGCGCCCAGCCAGCGCAGTGGTTCCGGCTCCCAGGCCCGCGACCGGTGGCCCACCCAGGGCAGGCTGGTCAGCGGGGTGTCTCGCCCGGCGATCAGATCGGCCAGGGTGCGCCCAGCCAGGTTCGTCGTCGAGACGCCGTCGCCGACGTACCCGCCGGCCCAGGCCAGCCCGCTGTCGCGGTCGAGGCCGACCGAAGCGTGCCAGTCGCGGGTGACGCCGAGCGGGCCGCCCCACCGGTGCGTGATCGCGACGTCGCGCAGGCGGGGGAAGAGCTCGACCAGCGTGGTCCGCAGGGCGTCGTTGACGCGGGGGACCCGGTCGAACGAAGGCGCGATGCGTGAGCCGAAGTGGTACGGCGCGCCTCGGCCGCCG
>Ga0081455_10003703_pt1 | contig 17504 bp, 18 predicted proteins | sample TabmetS3T2R1_FD_70207 | JGI IMG/M metagenome (GOLD analysis project Ga0081455, IMG submission 70207) | Tabebuia heterophylla rhizosphere microbial communities from the University of Puerto Rico - S3T2R1 | ecosystem: Host-associated > Plants > Roots > Rhizosphere ...
AGCGCAGGTTACGCCCGGTTCAAATCCCTTATGCTGTTTCTGGTGTGCATCTGATGTCGCGCCGATTGAGTACACCTTCTGACTCGTCGCACAGCGCTCGCTGTTTCAGCGCGTGACTAGGACTTATGCACAGCGCTAAACTCAGCATTGCTACGGATCAGAAGGTTGGGGGCCGAATCCCTCCGGGTGCGCCATGTGATGTCTCGGGACACCGTTGACAGGTGTCTTGGGACATCGTTGCATTTTCGGGTGGTTGGTTGAAGATCATTTCGGGGTGGGTGTGTCCCCGATTAGTGATGGTGGCATCGTCCTCGCCGCGGTCAAGGCCGTTGCCCTGGCGGGTGGCCTGCGGCCAGCCTTGACCGTGGCTGCGGGCGCTGCTGTCGGGCCGGGATCGGGGGCAGCCGCTGGTGGACGGCAGAGGGTGCCGGGTGGTGGGCCTGGGGGAACTCCGCGGGGTTGGTAGTCCCGGGTGGGGTCGAGGATCAGCTCGCGGATGAGTTGGCCGGTGTCGCGGCCGATGACGCGCACATGCAGGTCGTCGATGAGCAGGGTGACGCGGGTGCCGCGGCGGGCGGCGCCGAGTCCGATGTGGTGGAGTCGGCTGTTGTGGCGCAGGGTGATGGTGCCGCCGGGGTCGATGGTGTCGTTGCGGACCCGGTAGTGGGCGGGGATCTTCACCCCGGTGGGGATCGCTTTGGGTCGGGCCGTGTAGGCCTCGGCGGGGGTGCGTCTGCCCAATGCGCGGTGCGGTCGGACGGTGTTGTAGTAGCCGACGAATCGGTCGAGTTGGCGTTGCAGCCCGCGCAGGGTGGCGGCCCGCGGCTGAGCGGTCAACCATTTCTTTTGGGTTTGGTGGAAGCGTTCCACCTTGCCGCAGGTTTGCGGATGGTAAGGCCGGGAATGGTCGAACCTCACTCCCAAGACACCGAGTTCCACTTCCAGGGCGACCCGGCCCTCGCCGCGTTGTTTGGCGGTGAAGACCGCCCCATTGTCGGTGAGCACCCCGGCCGGGATACCCCACCGGGTGAAGGCGGTGCGGAAGCTGGCGACCACATCCGGTCCGGTGGTGTGGCGGCGGGCCTCGCTGCCCACACAGAGTCGGGCATGGTCATCGATGATGTTCAAAATGCCCACTTCGGTGCCGTCGGCCAGCTGCCAATGGGTGATGTCGGCCTGCCAACGTTCGTTGGGCTGCTCAGCGCAAAACGTGCGCCAGCTTGACCGAGGCCGTTTCTGCGGTTGCCGAGTCACGAAACCGCGCCGAGACAAGATCCGCCAAATCGTCGACACCGCAGGCACCGGCCGGCCCGGCTCCACCGGCTCGCAGCGGACCAGATGAGCGGCGATAGTTTCCGCGCCCGCATCCAGACCCTGCTTAGACAGCTCCTTGCGCAACCGAATGATCGCATCCTCGGTGTCGGCGTCCACCGCGTGCGGGCTGTGATGCGGCCGCCGCGACCGCGGCTGAAAAGCCGCCGGCCCCTCACGCTGATAGCGGCTGACTAGCTGCTGCACCCAATACCGGGAGACCCTGTAATCCCGGGCCACCTCGGTTTTGGACCGGCCTTCCACCACGACAGCGGTGATGATCAACTGGGCCCGAGCCACGGCGCACCTCCACAAAAAGAGGTGTCAACTATGTCCCGAGACAGGTGCCAACTATGTCGTGCAACCAGTCACCTCGCGGCGCACTTTTTTGTGTGTATTGCTCCGCTTGATCCTTGACTTTCGAGCTCCGGTTGATGCTTGACAGGGTTCCGGTTGATTCTTGACACTCCCGTATGAGGGAGATGAGTGGCCGAGCAGCGCTCTCGCGCAGTGTGGCAGTGATCAGTGACGACCGGACGGTGACTGAGGTCGCGCGACGAGCAAGTCGCCGATGTGTCGCCGCCCCCCGGGTTGGGCCAGCCCGGGACTCAGCGCCGGCTGCGCTCCAGCCGCTCGCTCGTCTTCGCGAGCCATTGCCGCGCGAACTCAGACGCCTTGTCATCAGCCGAGGCTGCCGCTCGGGAAGCTGCCGCAGTCGTCGCACCTGGGGAAGCAGGCTTCTCGCCGGTGAACAACCACACGTCGAAGAAGTCGTCGAGCTGCTGGCCTGAGATCCGCTCCGCCAACGCGATGAACTCGGGCGTCGTGCCATGGCCGTCGCGCTGCGCTGCCCACCGCCGGACGATCCGCCAGAAGTCGTCGTCGCCGACCTCGTTGCGCAGCGCCTGCAAGGTCATAGCGCCCCGGACGTAAACCGCCCCATCGAATAGGAGCTCGAGCGTCGGGTCGCCGATCACTACGTCCCAGAACGGGTCGTCGGCAGGAATGGCTTCATAGGTGGCTAGGAATATCTCCTGCGGCGTCGCCTGTCCCTCGTGCTCAGCCCACAGCCACTCGGCGTAGGTCGCGAAGCCCTCGTTGAGCCAAATGTCCTGCCAGCGGGCTAGTGCGATCTTGTCGCCGAACCACTGGTGCGCGAGCTCATGAACGACGACCGAGTCCCCGTTAATCGGGTTCCCATCGGCGTCGAGCCAGAAGTACTTCGAGTACACCGGTCGTGTCTGGGTTTCAAGGGCGAAGAACAAGTCGTCCTGGTTGTCGACGATGGCGCCGACCGTCGAGAACGGGTACGGTCCGAACGCCCCGCCCAGCACGTCGAGAACCTCACCTTGCCGGGCCAAGGATGAATCGATTTCGGCCCGCAACCCGCCGGTGATTGCGGAGTCGACCGCGTCGTAGACCGGAAGCCCGGTATCGGTGCGCCACTTGTGGACATCCCAGTGCCCGATGTCGATCGTGGCGAGGTAGGACGCCATTGGTTCGCGCGCGTCCCATTCATAGGTGGTCCAACCGCGCTTGGTTTCCCGCCCGGTGAGGAACCCGTTCGCGACGACCTCGTATCTCCGCGGCACCGTGACGTCGAAGGAGTACCGGGCCTTGTCCAACGGGTGGTCGTTGACCGGGAACCAGCCAGCTGCTACCTCTGGCTGGCCAGCAACCGTCGCACCATCCGGCGTGGCCATGAAGCCGGTCCGCAGCTCGATGCCGGGGAGCACGAACTCGTGCGGTACGCCGTCGTACCTGACTTTCACCTCGAACTCGCCGCGTTTGATCGGGCGTTTGGGAATGACTGTTAGCTCGTGCTCGGTGCGGCTCCACCGTGCCTGAGCGCCGTTGACCTTGATCGAGCGAACCGTCATCCCGACCAGGTCGAGGTTGAAGCTGCACAGTGACTTGGTTGCGTTGGCTTTGATCTTGGCGACACCGTCGAGCACGTCCGTCGCCGGATCGTAAGTGACGTCCAGGTCGTATTTGCGAACCTCATAGCCGCCATTGCCGTAATTGGGGTAATACGGGTCGCCGATGCCGGGCGCACCGGGCGTGCATCGCCCCGTCGACCGGCCATCGGGCCCAGCCGCCTGGGCGGTGGCCGGCAGGCCGAGTGCGGTGGTGAGGCAGACGATTGCCAGCGCTGTAGCTATTCGCCGGTTCCGAGACTTCGACATCGTCATTGCCATCTCCGCTCGCTGCTGCGCGTTTCGCTCAGCAACGTAGCGGAGATCCAGTCGCTGCGTGTCAACGACGCGCAGAAAGCCCCGCCGACAGGATGCGATGCGACACCAGCAAACCTTGGACGACTCGGCCGAGCCTCCAATGGGTGCTGCTCGACAGGCTCACCGACCCCACGATCGTCCGCAACGCTTCGGATTTCAGACCAGCCAGTTCCACCGTTCAGCCGACAGTCCCGATGAGCATGGGCCGATCTCGCCGGGTCGGCGTCAGCCGAGCAGACCGCCCACCGTGCTCAGGATGTCGCCGTAGAACGTGCCGTCAAGGTCGCGGAACAACTCAAAGGGCGCGCGCGGGTTGCCGAAGAACGGGCGCAGGGTCCAGGCAAGCTGTGTCCCGACGAAACCGAACAGCAGGATCCAGATGTACAGCAAGATCATGCTCGCCGGCCGCTCGCTAGCGGCGGGATGCGGTGCCATGGCCTCCTGGTTTTGCGGAGCAGCTGGCCCGGAACCGTTGGTGGGAGGTGGGGTCGCAGGATTGGCAGCGCCGCCCACCGTCGCCGAGACAAGCTCCCGCTCCGGCAGCGAGGCCGACACGACGACCTGGTTGGAGAGCCTCGACACGACGATGACGTGCTCGTTGAGCGCGCGCATTCCAGAGATCAAGAATCGCAGCCCGATGAGGGCGGTCAAGATGAGGATCCCAACGTTGAGCAGCTTGAAGAACGCGTAGCTGCGCGCAGTGATCAGGAAGAACAAGCTGATCGGGGCGAATGCGAAGGTCAGCACCGCGGTTACCGTGATCGCCACCATGATCAACGCGCAGGTCTGTAGAACCGACAGCCGGGCGCCAAAGACCAGGTTGAACAGGTAGAGCGTGGGCAGACAGATCGCCAGGGTGGCGAGGAACAGCAACGGGAGCTTGACCGTCGAGACGAGCGCCTGGAGCCAGCTGTTTGAGGCGCCGAGCACCGCGCCGTACGCCGCCAGGCAGATCGCGATGCTGAGCAGCATTCGCAGGATCAGTTTGGGCAACTCACGCTCGGCGATGATCTGGTCCCAGATCCCCGCGCGGTCGCGCAGTATGCGCTCGACGATGAGCTGTTTGCCTGAAGCCATGGTCGTCCCATCCCCCGGTCGGCTGCATGGGAAAACTATCGGCATTTCGTATACGCCGTGAGCGATCGAAGGAATTGCGTTTCGAGTACGCTCGCGCCATGCCGGAGCCAGCACTGCGGGCGTCGGACGACGACCGCGACATTGTCCTGCAGGCCCTGGAGCGGCACACAGCCGTGGGCCGGCTCAGCCTGGAGGAGTTCGACCAGCGCAGCACCGCCGCCCTCGCCGCGGTGACCCAGAACGACCTCGCCGCCCTGATCGCCGACCTTCCGGAGTCACCCGCCGAGCCGACGTCGCCGCTGGACGCGGTCGGCCACGGGCGGCACCTCGTCTTGCTCTTCGTGATTGCCTTCGTGACGCTTGCCGCGCTGGTCGCCATGATGCTGCTCCACCCTTGACCGGCCACGTCAAGCTCGAACACCTCAGATCCTCGGAGAGCGCCCTTCACCGAGACAATCGGCTGCCGACTTAATGTCAGCGCTCCGATTGTTGCGAATCTCAATGCCGGTAGCCGTGGTGGTGGGCTGGCACTGCTATGCGTAGTTCCTGTCTTGCTGAATCACGTGTTGTGACTCTCCAATATGGAACGCTGAAACCATCTTTCAGGCAGTGATCGTACCTGGCCTAGCAAACGACGATGAAGCAGAGCAATCTCCATCACTGAGATCAAAATCTTGTGCATTACCAGAGGAATCTAGCTGATGGCGCTCCGCCCAGCAGCTCGCTAACATCAATCAGCTGGGCTATAGCTGCCACGTAATTCACATCTACAACAGCCGTTTTCTCATGGCTGAGGTTTCGTGAGATCAGCGTATTGCCGCTGCTAGTCAGCAGTTGCCCCGCAACCGAATTCTACATCCCAATATCCAATTCGGCCATTTCTAAAGTCGCCTACGGAACTTGGGACCGATAGCACAAATGCCAGGACACCATAAGTTTTCATGTGTTCGCAGATTGTTCTAGATGAACTGGATTCCGAGATAAAACCTTATCTTCCGACCCACGCTAAATTCGCTCATGATCAACGCTTCCCACACGCGAAAGTTTTCGGGCAGGCCGGGCGCGCACGCAAATAGCTCCCCGTGGGACGCTCCGTGGTCCTACAAGATGTGGTCGTGCGAAATAGCCAGATGGAATTTATGCAGTGTTACGCAGCCGGAGCATCGTCATCGACTGCGGTCAGTGATGCTTGGCCGAACGCGCCGTTAACAGTCCGCGCCCCCAGTACGGCGGCCGGAGTGCCCCCAAGGACAATCCCCGCTTGCTTGAACGCGTGTGCCAACTGCGCCGGTTCGGTCAGGTTGGAGGTCGACACATTGAGATCCAACAATCTGACGCCTAAATTGCTCGCACGCTGCTGCATCGATTCATCGGCCAGGACTCGAGCTGAGATGTCATCGTCGCTGAGGTCCGTCTGTGCGACGAGCGCCCGAACCACCGCGGCACAACTATTGACTAGCGAACCCTTGTAGTCGGCAACGCCAACCAGAGCCTTTTCCAGATCGATGACCTTGAAATTGATCTGGGAGGCAAATTCACGCAAGGGCTGCAGCCGAATCATCGCCGGCAAACATTCGAATTGCTCAGTAACCGACTCAACCATGACGTTGTGCACGAAAGGTATGCCGATGACCAAGCCCGGACCAACGACTCTTGCATCACCGCGGTGGTGGACTGTATAGCCCAGACGGTTGTTGATATCCCGGCGGTAATGAGTGACTTTGTTGAACCGGGTCCGTAGCGCCTTGCTACCTGACGGCACTTTATGCATGCCTTTGAGGACGAAGAGCACCAGAAGGGCAATCAGCGCCAAAGCCCGCAAGAGCGTCGCCCACCACGGATCATTGTCTCGGAACCACAGGTACTCGAGTACACCAGCGGGCATGGTAACCACTCCTGCTCGTGGGCAGCACCACTACCTATCGAAGGAAGTGAACCACTGGCTGTACTTTATGCGGATTATCTCTGGCTGTAAACCATTGGCCGGCCGCCACCGCGCCGGCAGCACTTCTCGTAACACAGATGTCGAGTTAGTGCCGACCTTGGCACTTAAGGCCAAAACGGCTTGCAGGCCATTGAGCGTGTTGTTTGATTGCCGCCTGATCCGAAATGCACCCTGAGCGCGGCATCAGTCGGCACGGTGGGCGGCCCGTTGCCGGTCTCCTCAGTGCGGTACCAGCCGAAAGGTTGCCGCGATGGCGTCCGGCGCGACCATGGGCTGGACGTAGGCCACGGGATAGCGGCCGTACTTGGTGCGGTAGGCGTTGTCGATGGCGGAGTGAACGGCGTCGCCGGGTTCTTCCAAAGTGACGTCGCGTTCGATCCCGGCGGCCCGGATACGACCCTCGCGCCTCTGCAGCGCACGGCGGAACCATCCGCCGGATCGTCCTTTCCAGGACCTTACGTACAAGTCATCTGCAACGCGAACGACCCAGATGGTCACATACGGGCGAACCGTTCCGTCGTTGCGGAACGAGGTGATCTCCAGCTCGTCGGCGACACCGATTTCGGCCAGCTCGTTATCTGTCCATCCGCTCATGAAGCCAACCCAACCACTTTCCAGCGGGGCTGAGAGTTCAACGGCTGACAACCACCTCAAGTATTCGATCCTTCCGATCGTCCCAGCGCTGACATCACGAGTCCAGAAGTCGCCGAAGCTCCTGGACAAGCTCCACGCCACGCGGATCGTAGAACTCTTGCAGGTCGTTGGTGAGATACGCGAAGCCGACCTTGTGGTGCGGATCAGCGAACGCTACCTGCCCGCCCAGACCGTCATGGCCGAAGGATTTCTCGGTGAGAAAGGGCCGGCGCTCCGAGGTGAGCATGAAGCCCGTGCCCCACCGTGGCCACGGGCCCGGAAGTGGCAGCAGCGGCTCACCCGCGCTCTGCTCTAGGGACATGTCGGCAACGACCTCGTCGTTGAGCAGCCGTACGCCTTCAGCGTCTGAGACCGTGGCACTCCAAATTGTCGCGAGGGCCTGAGCGGTCGCGACACCCCCGGCTCCCGGGATGACGGCGCGGCGAACTTCGTCGCTATTGAATCCGACGCCCGGTCCTGCGATTTCGCTCGGCAAAGCCCCTAGTGTCATCACCCTCTCCGCGAATGCGGCAGCTTCTGGATCAACCGCTGGTGGCGGCGCATCTGATGGCAGTGGTGCTTGATAAAGCTGCGCGATCCGAGAAAGTTCCTCCTCGGGCACACCGATCCACGCATCGACCTTCAGCGGATCTACGACTCGTTGCACAAAGAACTCCTCGACACCCATGCCGGTGACGCGCCGGACGATCTCGCCAGCCAGCCATCCATACGTCAGGGCGTGGTAGCGGTGACCCTCGTCGGGCGGCAGGAGCGGCTCCTCCTCCGCGAGGATCTGCACCATCCGGTCCCAGTTCATGATGTCCGCGAGCTGCAGGTCGCGGCGGGTAGCCGGAAGGCCAGCACGATGGGAAAGCAACCACCGCACAGGGATGGACTCCTTGCCCTGTGCGGCGAACTCAGGCCAATAGGTGGTTACCGGTGCATCGAGGTCCAGTCGGCCCTCGCGGACCAGCTCACCGATCAGGATCGCAACCAGACCCTTCGTGCAAGAGAAGATCACCGACGACGTGTCCTGCTGCCAGGCCCGGTCTGTCGAGGCCTGCCCTCCCCATAAGTCCGCAACCACATTTCCGGCGACGCGGATGTGAAGCGCTCCCCCACGTCCATGAGAAAGAGCAAGCGTTGTGGCAAACGCGTCGACGAGCGGTTCGAATCCGCTGGCCACACTGCCGCCTACCTGAGGAAACCCCACCTTGCTCGCTGAAAGATCGACGCCACTCATACTTGTGTTCTATCTCAATGCGCGGAGGAGCGAGTGAGCGCCATAAAGACAGATCTGGCGCAGCCGCTGCGTTGCGACTGCGCCAGACTGACCTGATTAGCGTTTCAGAACTACTACTTGACGCCACCTGCGGTGAGGCCGGCGACAATGCGGCGCTGGAAGATCAGCACCGCGACAAGCAGCGGAACGGTTACAAGCACACCGGCCGCCATGATGGTGCCGTACGGCGTATCGAAGCCGGTGGTACCAGTGAACTTGCTGATCGCCACGGTGGCCGTCTGCATACTCGCATCCTGCAGGAAGGTCAGGGCTAGCAAGAACTCATTCCACGCGCCGATGAACACGATGATTGCCGTCGTGAACACGCCCGGAGCTGCCAGCGGCAGAATCACCTTGCGGAAGGCAACCCCTGGCGTGCAGCCATCGACCATTGCCGCCTGCTCCAGCTCAACCGGTAGCTGCTTGAAGAAGGCTGTCAGATTCCACACCGCAAGCGGGAGGCCGAAGCTCAACCCGGGAATGATGACGGACTGATAGGTATTGATCCAGTACGGGAACCAGGTGAAGGGCTCCGTCGAGGAGAACATCTTCAGCAGCGGCGGCAGCAAGACGACAAGCGGGAACATCGAGCAGGCCATGATCAGCCAGAGCACCGCACCTTTGCCCCGGAATCTCAGCCGAGCGAGCGCATACGCCCCGATGATGCCGAATAGCAGAGTCAGGATCGTCGTGGTGCCCGCCACGATCAGCGAGTTGACCAGAGAACGGCCGAAGTTGTTCTGTGCGGAGAAGACGGCCTGGAAGTTCTCGAGCGACGCCGGGCTGGGGATGAACTCGGTACTGCGCCCTTCAGTGGGGATTCGCAGCGAGGAGACGACCATCCAGTAGAAGGGAATGATGCAGTACAGGACGATCGCGGCCATCCCGACATAGGACGCAATCACCCCGATTCTCTGCTTGAGAGGCCTCTTCGGGTGAGCGAGCCTCTCGACTTCTTCCTGGCTGAGGTGTTCCTCGTGTACGTCAGCGGTCGTGGTTGACATCAGTGCGCACCTCCCGCCATCTCCAGAGCTGTCGCGGGCGGGCCCGCCTCGTCCTCATCGCCCTTCTTTTTCTTTTTCTTCTTCTTCGGGACGTCGGCATCACCGATCACGTCGGCGCCGAGAATCCTCACGAACAGGAAGGCGACCAGTAGCACGTAGATGAACAGGACGATGGCGTACGCAGCAGCAGGCCCGTATCGCTCCTGGGTCGCTTCCTGATAGGAGAAGATCGACAGCGTCTCGACCCGATACTTGCCAGGGCCGATCATGCCGTAGGGAAGATCGAACATGCGCAGCGTGTCGAGCGTACGGAAGAGTACCGCTACGACCAGCGTCGGTTTGACCATCGGCAACGTGATCCGGACGAACTGCTGCCAGGTGGTGGCCCCATCGACCTTGGCGGCCTCATAAACCTCGGCTGGAATAGTCTGCAGCCCAGCCAGAGTGAGCAGCCCGATGAATGCGGCGGTCTTCCAGGTGTCTGCTATGACGATCGCCCAGAACGAGGCACCTGAATCGGCCAACCAGAGAACCTCCCGACCGAGAATCCGGTTCATTACGCCGGACGAGTCGAAAATGAGCTTCCACATCAGGGCTGAGACGATCGTCGGGATGGCCCAGGGGACCAGGATGCCAGCCCTAACGATGCCCCGACCTCGGAATGCTTTGGCCATGATCAAGGCCATTGCCACGCCGAGAATGGTCTCGAGGATTACGCAGACAATCGTGATGAAGGTCGTGTTGAGGAAGGCATTCCAGAACCGATCCATGGTGCCGAAGTTGCCCTGCACCGGGTTTTGGCCGGCAAAGACGTTGGTGAAGTTCTGGAGACCGACAAATACCTCACCTCCGGCGATCAGGCCGGTATTGGGGTCCACGCCGGTGTTGGTCTGGAAGAAAGCCTCACGGATTGACATGACGACCGGTATGCCGGCCACCACGGCGATGATGATCAGGGTAGGCGCCAGTAGGATCCAGGCCAGTCGGGCCTGACCATCGCTCAGCGCGTTTTTCTTATGCTTGTGACCGTCGCCCTGAGTCGTCGGCACACTCTGCGGTTCCGCGGTGGCAGTTGCCATGCGGCTACCTCCTTTGAGAAATGCGCTGAGCTCCCGGCGCAGCACCTGGCTGCGCCGGGAACCTTGCGGACACCAACTACTTGATCAGAGTCTGCAACTTCGACTGCAGTGCTTGCAAGGCTGCGTCTGGCTGTGTCTGACCTTGAAGTGCGCCATAAGCGGCATCCTGGATCGCCAATGTGACGTCCCCGTACTCCACGGCCTTCGGACGCGGCACCGCAGTCTGTACCGACTTCAGCTGGATGTCCATGAAGGGCAACTTCTTCAGCACCTCGGGATCGCTGTAGAGCTTCTCGATCGTCGGAGAGTTCGACGTCGCCAGGGTGTTGGACTTCTGCACCTCTTCAGAGGACATGAACTTCAAGAAGTCAATAGCGGTCCCCTTGTTCTCCGCAAACTTGGCGATCGCGTAGTTGTGACCACCAAGGCTGGAAACGCCCGGACCAGTGATGCCTGGCAGCGGCGCGACGTCGAACTTCCCGGCGATCTCGGACGAGCCGTCGGTCTTGTTCGCCAGGTTGTAGACGTATCCCCAGTTCCGGTGGAAGATCAGCTCGCCCTTCTGGAAGGCCTGCCGTCCCTGCTCTTCTTGCCAGGTGATGGCGGCCTTCGGGATGTGACCGTCCTTGAACCAATCGGTGAGGGTCTGCAGGCCCTGGGTGGCCTGAGGTGTTGCCACATCGGGCTTGCCCTCCGGGTTAAGGATGTGTCCACCAGCGCCGTGAACTGCTTCGTCAAAGTTAACCGTCAGGCCCTCGTACTTGTTGTACTGCCCGGCGAAGCAACCGAGCTTGGAATCCTTCTCACCTGCCGTGATCTTGTCGCAGGCGGCTTTCATCTCGTCGAATGACGTCGGGGGCTGCAGTTGGTACTTGTCGAGCAGGTCTTTGCGGTAGTAGAGCAGGCCACCGTCGGTGGTGCTCGGCATTGCGTACAGCTTGTTGAAGTACGTCGCAGCGTCCACCGCAGGCTTGAGGTGGCCAGTTGTGTCCATGTCCGGCGGTAGAGCCTCGACATAGCCCTTGGCTGCGAACTCGGCGGTCCATACCACGTCCACGCTCAGCACTGCCATCTTCGGGTTCTTGATCTGAGCATTCTGGATCATCTGCTGGCGCTGCTGGTCCGCAGAATCAGGCAACTCGTGGAAGGTCACCTTCCCGTTGGGGTGCGAGTCATTGAACTGCTTGATCAGCTTCGGGAAGTTGCCCGATGTGTCCTTGCCTTGCCAGACCTCAATGTCACCTTGTTTGGTGAAATCAGCGGCAGCCGACGAAGCACCGCCTTCGGGTGCGCCACCACCACCGCCGCCACCACAAGCCGCGGCGACGAAGAGGGCACCCATGGATGCGGCCGCAAGGAGTACGCGGCGCGCGGGACGAACGAAAGTCATACAGGCCTCACTTCGTTGTAGAGAGACACCCATTCGGTGGTGCCACCTCGCCACACTAGAGGCAATCTGACCCAAAAGCGCTAGTTCTCTCACGGTACGTTTAGATTTGTTATATGAGGCGCTAGCACATCTGACCTTGTTTTGTGAAGCGCAACTCACAAGTAGAGGCCGGTTTTGCCATCCTGAAGTCTCTCGGATGCAACCGCATGAAGATCGCGTTCCCGGAGCAGCACGTAGTCCTTGCCCCTCACCTCGACCTCAGCCCGGTCCTCGGGGTCGAAGAGCACTCGATCTTCTGGCTTGACCGTCCTGACATTGGTTCCCACCGCAACTACCTCGCCCCAAGCGAGCCGGCGCCCAATCGCCACCGTTGCAGGAATCAGGATTCCCCCACTGCTGCGCCGCTCGCCAGGTTCGTTGTCGGTCGACACCAGCACCCGATCATGGAGCATGCGGATCGGCAGCCCACCCTCGTCCAAGCTGCCGGCATTGTTGCGGCCGCTCAGGTCGGCCACCACTTAGTCACTCTTCCCACGTCGCACGATCGCGCGGATGATCAGCAAGAACCCGACGATCCCGGCGACAGCGGCAGCCACGACGGCGATGCGACCGGTGCGGAGATCACCACGGGCATTGAAGACCTTGGACTTGGCATTCTCCAGTTCGGTGTTGGCAAACCGCTTCACATTCGAGATCTGGCGCTGCTTGATCCGATTGGGATGCACCTGGTTGATCAACGCCTCGACCGAGGCTGCCAGCCGGTCCCGAGTGGCGCCCAGATCAGCTTCGATCTGTGATGGCGTACGGGTGGGCTGAGAAGCGTTGTTGCTGGACACGTACCCTCCCTAGACGATTCTGCGGCACCGACCGGTGGCCGGGCGTCCCAAAATCACAGCGTATTGCAGGTGAACCCGTACCAGGACAGCGGCGGGCGACCGAGAGCGTTCGCGGCGAGGCTAGGGTTCATGCATGACCACTCGGCTCAGCGATGGCGATGCGGCGCCCCCGTTCACTCTGCCCGACGCGGACGGCGAGAAGGTATCGCTCGCGGATTTCCCGGGGCAGCGCGTGATCGTCTACTTCTATCCCGCTGCCATGACGCCAGGCTGCACCACACAGGCGATCGACTTCACCGCGGCGATGGATGAACTCGGTGCCGCTGGGATGCACGTGATCGGCATCTCTCCAGACGCTCAGGAAAAACTCATTCAGTTCCGCCAGCAGGAGTCGGTCGGTTTCCCGCTGCTCTCTGATCCGGACAAGTCGACCCTTAATGCTTACGGTGCCTACGGGGAGAAACTGCTCTACGGCAAGCTGATCCAAGGTGTTATTCGCTCGACCTTCGTTATCGACGTCGATCAGAAGGGTCAGGGCACAATTGCGGTCGCTCAGTACAACGTGAAGGCGGCCGGCCACGTCGACAAGCTCAAACGCGACCTCCATCTGTAGACTCCCCGATCGCGCGCCGTACTGCCGAGTTGTCAGAATCTGAGCACCATATTTGGTGTTGAGATTCTGACAAGTCCGCGCCGAGCGAGCGCAGTGAGTGAGGCAATCAATACTGCCGGAGTGGTGGAACTGGTAGACACGCAGGATTTAGGTTCCTGTGCCTTCGGGTGTGAGGGTTCGAGTCCCTCCTTCGGCACCGTGTTGAATTGCTCGCTCCGCGTGCTGTGGATTGCGCTCTGAATCGGCCACTTTCCTGGTTGCGGCCCGACCTTGCATCAGGTACTTGCACCTGGCACTACCCACAGGTGATGGGAGTCCGAGTTACCGACGCAGAGTGAGCGTGCAGCGATTGGCTATGCGGTCTGCTCGCGCCTCTCGAGCTCGGGGTTCTGAGCGACACCTACGTCGGCGCTCGGAGCTCCGGTGATGAGCGCGTACGTGGCACCTGCGATGGCTGCTCCGATGATCGGCGCGACGATGAACAGCCACACCTGAGCGAGGGCGCCACCGCCCGCGAACCACGCGACTCCAAGCGAGCGTGCCGGGTTCGCCGAGCAGTTTGTGACCGGAATAGCCACCAGGTTGACCAGCGTCAAGCCGAGGCCGATCGCGATAGGCGCAAAACCCTTCGGGGCTCGATCGTCGGTGGCACCGAGAATGATGTAGACGAAGACCGCGGTAATGACGATCTCGATGATGAGCCCGGATAGCAGGCCGTAGCCGCCTGGCGAGCGATCTCCATAACCGTTCGAGGCAAACCCACTCTCTACCGCACTGAACCCGGCCGCGCCGCTCGCGATCACAAAGAGCACGGCACCAGCAATTGATGCAGCGACAACCTGAGTGACGATGTACGGCAGTACGCCCTTCCACTCGAAGCGCTTGGCTATCGCCAGCCCGATCGTGACGGCGGGGTTGAAATGCCCTCCGGAGACATGCCCGAAGGCGTACGCGCCGGCCAGCACAGACAGCCCGAAGGCAAGTGAGACCCCCACAAACCCGATCCCCAGCTGAACGTCGTCCTCAGTGAGGAACTTTGCGGCCAGGATCGCCGATCCAGCTCCCCCGAACAGCAACACGAACGTCCCAAGGAATTCAGCGCCCAGCTTCGCAGCCAACGTCGGTTCCCGCATCTGGGTCTCCTTGCCTCACGAATGCACTAAAGCCGCGATTCTAAGGCAGACAGCTGCGGTCAACGACGGAACCCGGTGATGCTCACCCAGCGGACCCGTCTGGCGATCGGCGCCGATAACTGACGAAGCTGTAACCCTCGTGCTGCTCCCGACTGGTCTCCGTCCACTCGTTGCGGTCAATCTCGGGAAAAGTCACCTCACCATCTGGTTGCTGATCGACCTCGGTGATCTCCAAGCCGGTGAGCCGACCCCACGCCGCTCGGTAGACCTCTCCTCCTCCCGCCACAAAGATTCTTGGGAGACTCAGCAGCATTGCTTGATCAAACGCGTCATCGACAGAGGGCACTGCGCGTACCCCGTCGCCGCGCCACATTCGATCACGAGTGATCACGAAGGTTGTTCGGCCGGGCAGCGGTCGACCAATGGAGTCGTACGTCTTACGGCCCATGATCAGTACGCTGCCCATGGTCAAGGCTTTGAACCGCTTCCAGTCCGCGGCAATCCGCCACGGTATGTCGTTTCCCGCGCCGATCACGCCGTTGGAAGCGACGGCCGCGATCGCGATGATGTCGGCCATGATCAGACGGCGATCGGCGCCCTGATACCTGGATGCGGGTCGTAACCCTCGATCGTGATGTCCTCCAGAGTGAAGTCGTCGATCAGGCGCACGGCAGGATTCAGCAGCAGCCTGGGCAGCGGACGCGGCTCACGACTCAGCTGGAGCCTGGCTTGGTCGAGGTGGTTCAGATAAAGATGTGCATCACCCAGCGTGTGGACGAAGTCACCCACCTCCAGGCCGCAGACCTGGGCGATCATGTGGGTGAGCAGGGCGTAAGAGGCGATGTTGAACGGGACACCCAGAAAGATGTCAGCTGAACGCTGATAGAGCTGGCACGACAATCGACCCTGCGCGACATAGAACTGGAACATCACATGACACGGTGGCAGCGCCATGTCAGCGAGATCGGCGACGTTCCACGCACTGACAAGGTGCCGCCGTGAGTCAGGTGTCGCCTTGATCGAGTCGATGACGGTAGCGAGCTGGTCGAGATGGCCGCCGCTGGGTGTGGGCCAGGAACGCCACTGGTAGCCGTAGATGGGACCGAGCTCACCGTCTGCATCTGCCCACTCATCCCAGATGGTCACCCCCTGCTCGTGCAACCATTTGATGTTGGTCGAGCCCTGGATGAACCACAGCAGCTCAGCAAAGATCGACCGGGTGTGCAGCTTTTTCGTGGTGAGCAGCGGAAAGCCCTGTCGCAGGTCAAAGCGCATCTGGTAGCCGAACGTGCTGAGCGTGCCGGTGCCGGTCCGATCGCTCTTCTCGACACCGCCGGTCAGCACGTGGTTCAGCAGATCGAGGTAGGTCTTCACGTGGCTCATCCCTCCCGAGCGACAGGTTCCAATCGGCGCAGCTCCGCTAGTAGCACAGGCAAGATGGCCCGTACGGCCCGTCCACGATGACTGATCGCGTCTTTGGCGGATGGTTCCAGCTCGCCGTTGGTCACCGCATAACCGTCGGCTATGAACAGCGGATCGTAGCCGAAGCCATTCTGACCCGCGGGACTGACAACAATCCGGCCACGCATTTCCCCGACGCGGACATGCTCACTGCCATCTGGCAGCACCAGCGCCATGGCGCAGACGAACCGCGCAGTCCGCTCGGCTGCGGGCACATCGGCCAACTGGCGTAGCAGCAGTAAGTTGTTGTCCTCATCGCTTGCCCCTGGCCCGGCCCAACGCGCCGATCGCACCCCAGGCATCTGATTGAGCACGTCGACTGCCAGGCCCGAGTCATCGGCAAGCGCAGGGAGACCAGCGGCAACAACGCAGGCGCGTGCCTTGAGTAGGGCATTGCCCTCGAACGTGCGCTCGGTCTCGGCCGGCTCGGGATAGGCAGCGACATCAGCAAGCCCGAGGACCTGCACATCTGACGCTTCAGCTGCCACGATGCGCCGCAGCTCCGCGAGCTTCTTGGCGTTGTTCGTCGCCAGCACTACCTGATAACTGCCTGGTGTCGACCCCATCATGGTGCTGGGCGATCCTGATCACCTGATGCCGAGAAGGTCTGCACAGTTTGCGTATGGTCCGCACAGGTTGCAACCCATGCAGAGTGCACGAAACCTACGTTCACGTAGGTTTCCGACCAAGCGCCGCCTGTTGCAGCTCGGTCAGCTGCGCGCAGCCGGTCGCACCAAGATCAAGAAGCTCGTCGAGCAGCTGCCGATCGAAGGGGGCGCCCTCAGCCGTTCCCTGAAGTTCGATGAACGATCCGTCACCGGTCATGACGACATTCATGTCAGTGTCAGCAGCGGAGTCCTCGGAGTAACACAGGTCCAGCATCGAGACTCCATCGACCACGCCAACTGAGACCGCGGCCACTGAGCCGGTCAAAGGCTCAGCGGTCAGCAACTCACGGTCCCGGAGCCAGCTGACCGCGTCCGCGAGTGCGACGTACGCGCCGGTGATCGATGCGGTTCTGGTACCGCCGTCGGCCTGCAGTACGTCGCAGTCCAGCACGATGGTGTTCTCACCCAGCGCCTTGTAGTCGATGACAGCGCGCAGGCTGCGACCGATAAGGCGGCTGATCTCGTGGGTGCGGCCGCCGATCCGGCCGCGTACCGACTCACGGTCGGTACGGGTGTTGGTCGCGCGCGGCAGCATGGCGTACTCGCTGGTCACCCAGCCCAGACCTGAGCCCTTACGCCAGCGCGGAACGCCCTCGGTCACACTGGCCGCAACGAGAATCCGGGTACGGCCGAACTCCACCAGCACCGAGCCCTCTGCCTGCTCGAGCCATCCCCGGGTGAACCGGACCTCTCGAAGTTGATCATGGTTGCGTCCGTCGGCTCGAGAAGTCACCACGCCACCCTATGCTGCGAGCGTCGGCAAATCGCGCGGCCGCCGTGCTGAGGAGGAAGGAGCAGAGGCGCTTTTCCTCTGCGAGCGACGACGAAGTCGGCGGAT
>Ga0081455_10003704_pt1 | contig 17496 bp, 10 predicted proteins | sample TabmetS3T2R1_FD_70207 | JGI IMG/M metagenome (GOLD analysis project Ga0081455, IMG submission 70207) | Tabebuia heterophylla rhizosphere microbial communities from the University of Puerto Rico - S3T2R1 | ecosystem: Host-associated > Plants > Roots > Rhizosphere ...
AGCGTAATGATGAAGTCGTCCAGCGAGAGCGCGAAGGACAGCATGGACGCCGCCACGATGCCCGGCGCGATGAGGGGTAAGGTCACCTTGGTCACGACCCGGGAGGGGGTCGCGCCCGCTGTGGGAGGGACTGTGGCTACTGGTGGGTGGCGGCTACCGCTGACTCGTTCTTTTCGGCGCGTTCGATGAGGGAGGCGGGCGGGAGGAAGCGGTCGCCGTAGCGGGCGGCCAGTTCGCGGGCGCGGGCGACGAAGCCGGGTACGCCGCCTTCGTAGCCTTCGATGTACTGGATGACGCCGCCGGTCCACGGGGGGAAGCCGATGCCCATGATGGAGCCGATGTTGGCGTCGGGGACCGAGCGCAGGACGCCCTCGTCGAAGCACTTGACGGTTTCCAGGGCTTCGGCGAACAGCATCCGCTCCTGCATGTCGCGGAACGGGACGTCCGCGTCGGGGCGGGCGAAGGCGTCGGCCAGGCCGGGCCACAGGCGTACCCGCTTGCCGTCGGCGTACTCGTAGAAGCCGGCGCCGCCGGACCGGCCGGGGCGGTCGAACTCCTCGACCATGCGGTCCACGACGGCCTCGGAGCCGTGCGCCACCCACTCGCCACCGGCGGCCAGGACCGCCGCCTTGGCCTCTTCGCGGATCTTGCGCGGCAGCGTCAGGGTCAGCTCGTCCATCAGTTGCAGCGGCGGCGCGGGGTAGCCGGCCTGCGAGCCGGCCTGCTCGATCGACGGCGCCGGCACGCCCTCACCCAGCATGGCCACGGCCTCGTTCAGGAACGTGCCGATGACCCGGCTGGTGAAGAAGCCGCGGCTGTCGTTCACCACGATCGGGGTCTTGCGGATCTGCTGGGCGATGTCGATCGCCTTGGCCAGCACCGCGTCCGAGGTCTTCTCGCCGACGATGATCTCCAGCAGCGGCATCTTGTCGACCGGTGAGAAGAAGTGCAGGCCGATGAAGTCCTCCGGCCGGCTGACGCCTTCGGCGAGGCCGGTGATGGGGAGCGTCGAGGTGTTCGAGCCGAGTACGGCGTCCGGCGCGAGCACCGATTCGACCTCGGCGTACACCTTCCTCTTCAGCTCCGGGTTCTCGAAGACCGCCTCGATCAGCAGGTCCGCGCCGGCGCAGTCGGCCGGGTCGGCGGTCGGCGTGATCAGCGCCAGCACCTCCTCCCGCTTCTCGGCCGTCATCCGGCCGCGGGAGACGGCCTTGTCCAGCAGGCCGGCCGAGTACGCCTTGCCCTTCTCGGCCGCGTCGAGGGAGACGTCCTTGAGGACGACCTCGATGCCGGCGCGGGCGCACACGTAGGCGATGCCGGCGCCCATCATGCCGGCGCCGAGCACCGCGGCCTTGCGGGCGGTGTGTTTCGGGTAGCCCTCGGGGCGGCTGCCGCCCTTGTTGAGGTGGTTCAGGTCGAAGAACAGCGCCTTGATCATGTTGGTGGAGACCTGGCCGGTGGCCAGCTCGGCGAAGTACCGCGTCTCGATCAGGCCGGCGGTCTCGATGTCCACCTGCGCGCCTTCGACGGCCACGGCCAGGATCGCCCGCTGCGCCGGGTAGTTCGCGCCCTTGGTCTGCTTGCGCAGCGTCGCCGGGAAGGCCGGCAGGTTGGCCGCGAAGGCCGGCGTGCTGGGCGTACCGCCGGGGATTTTGAACTTCGGCTTGTCCCACGGTTGCGCGGCGTCCGGGTTGGCGGCGATCCATTCGCGGGCCTTGGCGATGGCCTCCTCCTTCGAGGGGACCAGCTCGTCGACCAGGCCGATCTCCAGCGCCTTGGCCGGCTTGTTGCGCTGGCCCTGGAGCAGCACCTTCAGCAGCGCGTCGGCGATGCCGAGCATGCGGACCGTACGGGTGACGCCGCCGGCACCGGGGAGCAGGCCGAGGCTGCCCTCGGGCAGGCCTATCTCGCTCCCCGGTGCGTCCACCGCGATCCGGTGGTGGCAGGCCAGCGCGATCTCCAGGCCGCCCCCGAGCGCGGCCCCGTTGATCGCGGCCACCACCGGCCGGCCCAGCTTCTCCAACCGGCGGAACAGCGCCTTGGTCTGGTTGACGCGGGCCGCGAACTCGGGCGCGTCGGCCGGGGTGATGCGCATCAGGATGTTCAGGTCGCCGCCGGCGAAGAAGATCTTCTTCGCCGAGGTGATGATCACCCCGGTGATCTGGTCGCGCTCGGCCTCAAGCCGCTCGACGGTCGCCTTGAACGAGGTGGCGAACAGCTCGTTCATGGTGTTGGCGGACTGGTTCGGGTCGTCCATCGTGAGCAGCACGACCCCGTCCTCGCCGCGCTCCCACGTGATCATGTTCTCGGTCATCAGTCGTCCTTTGCGGGAGTGCGGTCAGAGCCGCTCGATGATGGTGGCCACGCCCATGCCGCCGCCGATGCACAGCGTCACCACGGCGTACCGGCCCTCGCGGCGCTCCAGCTCGTCCACGACCGTGCCGACCAGCATCGCGCCGGTCGCGCCGAGCGGGTGACCCATCGCGATCGCGCCGCCGTTGACGTTGACCTTCTCCGCCGGCAGGTCCAGGTCGCGCATGTACTTCATCGGCACCGCGGCGAACGCCTCGTTGATCTCGAACAGGTCGATGTCGTCGACGGTCAGGCCCGCGGTGGCCAGCACCTTCTTCGTGGCCGGCGTCGGGCCGGTGAGCATTATGGTCGAGTCGGCGCCGCTGGTCGCGGTGGCCACCACGCGCGCCCGCGGGGTCAGCCCCAGGTCGCGGCCGGCCTGCTCGGAGCCGACCAGCACCAGCGCGGCGCCGTCGACGATGCCGGAGGAGTTGCCCGCGTGGTGGACGTGGTTGATCTTCTCCACCCAGTGGTACTTCTGCAGCGCCACCGCGTCGAAGCCGGCGAACTCGCCCAGCTGCTCGAAGGAGGCCGGCAGCCTGCCCAGCCCCTCCAGCGTCGAGTCCGGCCGCATCAGCTCGTCCCGGTCCAGGACCGTCAGGCCGTTGCGGTCCACGACCGGCACGATCGACTTGGTGAACCGGCCGTCGGTCCACGCCTTGGCGGCGCGCTCCTGCGAGCCGAGGGCGTACCGGTCGACGTCCTCGCGGCTGAAGCCCTCGGTGGTGGCGATCAGGTCGGCGCTGACGCCCTGCGGGATGAAGTAGGTGTCGAAGTTGCTGGCCGGGTCCATGGCCCAGGCGCCGCCGTCGGAGCCGATCGGCACCCGCGACATCGACTCCACACCGCCGGCGATGATCAGGTTGTCCCAGCCGGAGCGGACCTTCTGCGCGGCCACGTTGACCGCCTCCAGGCCGCTGGCGCAGAACCGGTTGAGCTGCACCCCGCCCACGGTGTCGGGCAGCTTGGCCACCAGCGCGGCGGTCTTGGCGATGTCGCCGCCCTGGTCGCCGACCGGGCTCACCACGCCGAGGATCAGGTCGTCGACCCGCTCGGCGTCCAGGGTCGGGTTGCGCTTGGCCAGCTCGTCCAGCAGGCCGACGACGAGCGTGACCGGCTTGGTGCCGTGCAGGGAGCCGGTCTGCTTGCCACGGCCACGCGGCGTGCGGATGGCGTCGTACAGGTACGCGTCGCTGCTCACGGATGGTCCTCCTTGCCGGAGCGATGATGACTATCGGCGCCCGCTGTGCTGCCGGCACGGCTCGCGCGGACCTACTGGGCAATGCTAATCCCGACTAACATATGCCGAGCTGTGACCTTGTTGTCAACGATCTGTGGGCGGTGTGACGCGGTGGGCTACGAGCAGATCCGGTACGGGGTGGACGGGCCGGTGGCCACCATCACGTTGCACCGGCCCGAGCGGCGCAACGGCTACACCGCGCAGATGGCCGACGAGCTGGCCGCCGCCTTCGACGTGGCCGACCGGGACGAGTCGGTACGCGCGGTGGTGCTGACCGGCACCGGTAACGACTTCTGCGTGGGCGCCGACCTGGCCGGCGGCGGCCTGGGCACGCTCCGGGAGGACGCCGCCGGGGAGTGGCGGGAGCCGGCCGGGCGCTGCGCGATGCGGATCTTCGAGCTGGGCAAACCGGTGATCGCGGCGATCCGGGGCGCGGCCGTCGGCGCCGGGTCCACCATCGTGCTGCCCTGCGACTACCGGCTGGCCGGCAGCGACAGCAGGTTCGGGTACGTCTTCGTGCGGCGCGGCATCGTGCCCGAGGGCGCCTCGGCGTGGTTCCTGCCGCGGCTGGTCGGGCTGGGCCGGGCGCTGGACTGGATGGTCAGCGGCCGGGTGTTCGGGGCCGAGGAGGCGCTGACCGGCGGCCTGGTGCACCGCGTGTACGAGCCGGACCAGGTGCTCGACCGGGCGTACGAGCTGGCCCACGAGCTGGCCGAGCGGACCGCGCCGGTCGCCGTCGCGCTGACCCGGCAGCTGCTGTACCGGATGTCGTCGCTGGAGTCGCCGTACCCGGTGGACGCGCTCGACTCGCGGCTCATCCTGGACGCGGTGGGCAGCCCGGACGCGATCGAGGGGGTCACCTCGTTCTTCGAGCGCCGGCCGCCGGTGTTCCCGGGGCGGGTGCCGGCCGACCTCCCGGCGTACCTGCCGTGGAGCCCGCGTGGCTGAACCGCGCCGGCGGGTGCCGGACCGCAAGGGGCAGCTGGTCGCGCTGGCCGCCGAACTGTTCGGCCGGCACGGGTACCACGAGGTGGGCGTGCAGGAGATCGCCGCGGCCGCGGGGCTGACCGGGCCGGCGGTGTACCGGCACTTCCCGAGCAAGCAGGCGATCCTCGCGCACGCGCTGCTGGCCGGGGTGGACGCCTTCGCGGCGGCCGCGGACCAGGCCTTCGGTACCGCCGGGGCGCCGGCAGAGCGGCTGCGGGCGCTGCACGTACGGCTGGCCGAGCTGTCGGTCGAGCACCGCGAGACGCTGGCGCTGTGGCGCTGGCAGGGCCGGCACCTGGAGCCGCGGGACCAGGCGGCGGTGGTGCAGCGGGCCGGCGCGGTGATGGAGCGCTGGACCGCCGAGCTGCGGGCGGCCCGGCCGGAGCTGGCCGGCGGCGACGCGGCGCTGCTGTGCTGGGCGGCCATGTCGGTGTTCGGCAGCGTCTCGGTGCACCACGTACGCCTGCCGCGCGGGCGTACGACCCGGCTGCTGGCAGGCATCGCCGACACCGTGCTGGCCACGCCCGAGCTGCCGGTCGGCGACCTGCCGGTGGCGCCGGCCGTGCCGGCGGGGGAGCCGACCCGCCGGGAGGCGGTGCTGGCCGGCGCGACCAGCCTGTTCCGGGAGCGCGGCTACCACGCGGTGAGCATGGAGGACATCGGCGCCGCGGTCGGCATCGCCGGCCCGAGCGTGTACCGGCACTTCGCCTCCAAGCAGGAGCTGCTCGCCGCGGCCTGCCGCCGGATGGCCGACCGGCTCGCCGCCGAGGCCGAGGCGGCCCTCGCCGCGGCCACCGGGCCGGCGGACGCGCTGCACAAGCTGGTCCGCTCCTACGCCACCACCGCGCTGGCCCACCGCGACCTGCTGGCCGTGTACGCCGCCGACGCGGGCAGCCTGGCCGCGCCGGACCGCGCCGAGCTGATCGGGTTGCAGCGCGGGTACGTGGCCGGCTGGGTCGCCGCGCTGCGGGCCGTACACCCGGGGTTGGCCGAGCCGCCGGCCCGGATCGCGGTGAGCGCCGGCCTCACCATCGTCAACGACCTGGTCCGTACGCACCGGCTGCTGGCCCGGCCGTACCTGGCCGCCGAGCTGGTCGTCCTGGTGGACCGGGCCCTGTCCGGTTCGGCCCCACCACGGTCGGCCCTGTCAGGGTCTGGACCTTAGCCCGGCGTGGCGGTGTACTGGCTCAACCGGCTGTGACCCGTGCCACTCCCGCGCCCCGAGGAGTCCCGCGATGAGTACTCCAACCACGCTGTGCGAGGCGTTCCAGGCGACCGCGGCGCGCGACCCGGAGGCGGTCGCGTTACGCACGCCCGGGGACAAGGTCACGATCACCTGGCGCGAGTACGCCAGCCGGGTACGCCAGCTCGCCGCGGGCCTGGCCGGGCTGGGCGTACGCCCGGGCGACACCGTCGGGATCATGCTGACCAACCGGCCGGAGTTCCACCTGTTCGACACCGCGGCGCTGCACGCCGGCGCCATCCCGTTCTCGATCTACAACACCTCGGCGCCGGAGCAGATCAGCTACCTGTTCGGCAACGCCGGCAACCGGGTCGTGGTGTGTGAGGAGCAGTTCGTCCCGAAGCTGTTGGCGGCCAGGGACGGCACCGCGGTCGAGCACCTGGTCTGCGTGGACGGCAAGCCCGAGGGCACCATGAGCGTGGAGGAGTTGGAGGCGGCGGCCGACCCGGACTTCGACTTCGAGGGCACCTGGCGCGCGGTGAAACCGGACGGGATCGCCACGCTGATCTACACCTCCGGCACCACCGGTCCGCCCAAGGGCGTGGAGATCACCCACGCCGGGCTGTTCGCCGAGTTCGCCGCGCTGGATGCGATCACGCCGTCGACCCACCACGACCGGGTGCTGTCGTACCTGCCCTCGGCGCACATCGCCGACCGGACCGGATCGCAGTACACCCAGCTGGTGTACGGGGCGCAGGTCACCTGCCTGGCCGACCCCAAGCAGGTCCTCGGCGCGCTGACCGACGTACGGCCGACGGTCTTCGGTGCGGTGCCGGCGGTCTGGTACAAGCTCAAGGCCGGCATCGAGGCCGCGATCGCCGCCGAGCCGAAGGCCGCCCGCCGCCGGTTGGCGACGTGGGCGGTCGAGACGGGCAGGAGCGCCGCCAGCCTGGCCGCCGCGGGCAGGCCGGTGCCGCGCTCGCTCGCGCTGCGGCACAAGGTCGCGGACCGGTTGGTGCTGCGTAAGATCCGGGCCCGGCTGGGGCTGGACGCCGTACGCGCCTCGATGTCCGGGGCCGCCCCGATCGCGCCCGAGGTGCTCGAATTCGTGTTCGGCCTCGGAATCCCCGTATACGAGGTGTGGGGCATGTCCGAGACGACGTGCATCGCCACCTGCAACCCGCCCGGCGCGGTCCGCGTCGGCACGGTCGGCACCGCGGTCAAGGGCGTCGAGTTGCGGCTCGCGGAGGACGGTGAATTGCTGGTCCGCGCGCCGATCGTCATGCGCGGCTACCGCAACGACCCGGCGCGTACGGCCGAGGCGCTGGACGCCGACGGCTGGCTGCACACCGGCGATGTGGCCACCATCGACGCCGAAGGTTACGTGCGGATCGTCGACCGCAAGAAGGAACTGATCATCAACCAGGGCGGCAAGAACCTGTCGCCCGCCAACATCGAGAACGCGGTCAAGGCGGCCTGCCCGCTGGCCGCGCACGTGGCCGCGATCGGCGACAACCGGCCGTACGTGACCGCGCTGATCGTGCTGGACGCGGAGGTGGCCAGCGCCGCTGCCGGGCGTACCGGGCCGGTCACCCCCTCGGCCGACCTGGCCGCCGACCTCGCCGCCGACCCGGCCGTACGCGCCGCGGTCGAGGCCGGCGTGCGAGCGGCGAACGGGAAGCTGTCCCGGGTCGAGCAGCTCAAGCGGTACGAGATCCTGCCCTGCTTCTGGGAGCCGGGCGGCGCGGAGTTGACGCCGACGATCAAGCTGCGGCGCAAGCCCATCGCCGAGCGGTACGCGGACCGGATCGAGGCAATGTACGGTTGACATTGGGGTTGAATTGGCAAATTGCCAAATTAACCCGGACGTACCAGTTCGGTAACCTGTCAAGGCGTTACCCTAATTCTCGTCAAGTGCACGTAATTTCACCCGACCGAGCGGTTATTCACCGGTCGGCCCGGGTAAAGCTGCGTTCCACAGCGCCGATCGGGCAGGATTTCTCCCCGATGCGTACCCATGACGACAGCCGGCGTCCTGGATCGAGCCGCGAATGAGCCTCGACCAGGAATCCCGGAATGGGCGCTGCTGGCTGCACTACCTCCTGGCGGGATTCGCGCTCATCGGCGTCTACTACCTGGTGCCCGCCACCGGCACGCCGCGGGTCGCCCGGGTCGTCATCTACTGCGCGGTCAGCGCCTCCTCGGCCGTGGTCGTGCTCAGCGTCGTCCTGCACCGCCGCTACACCACGCCGCTGCGGCAGTGGGGCACGCAGTACCGGCCGTGGCTGCTGCTGGGCCTGGCCGAGGTCGTGTACGCCGCGGCCGACACCACGTTCTACGTGCTGCACTACCTGCTGGACGACAACGCCTACCCCGGCCCGGCCGACCTGCTGTACCTCATGCACTACCCGCTGGTCGTGGTCGGCCTCACCCTGCTGGTCCGGCGCCGCACGCCCGGGCGCGACCTGCCCAGCCTGATCGACGCGGCCGTGCTCGCCGTGGTGGCCGCGATGCTGTCGTGGCTGTTCCTGATCGAACCGCAGGCCCGGCTGACCACGCCGCTGCTGGTGAAGACCGCCTCGCTCGGGTACCCGGTGGCCGACCTCGCGCTGCTCGCGGTCTCGCTGCGGCTCGTGCTCGGCACCGGCAGCCGCTCGCCGTCGTTCTTCCTGCTCTGCGGCAACATGTTCGCGATCTTCACCGCGGACACCATCTACACCGTGCAGCAACTGCACGGCACCTACGTCGCGGGCAACTTCCTGGACGCGATCTGGCTGGCCGGCAACCTCGCGCTCGGCGCCGCCGCGCTGCACCCCACCAGCGGCCGGGTCGCCGAGGCGGCCAGACCCCGCGAGCACACCCTCGGTCCGGCCCGCATCATCGCGCTGTGCGGTGCCGCGCTCATCGCGCCCGCCACGCTGCTGGTGCTGAACGCGCGGCGCGACCTGGCCGGCGTACCGGTGGTGGCGGTGGCCTGCGCGGTGCTGTTCGCGCTGACCATCGCGCGGCTGGCCGGGGTGGTCGCGGTGCAGCGCCGGCTGGCCATCACCGACGTGCTCACCGGGCTGCACACCCGCCGCTTCCTGGAGGCCAACCTGCCGCTGGAGCTGGCCCGGGCGCGGCGCTCCGGGGGTTCACCGGCGGTGCTGATCATCGATGTCGACCACTTCAAGGCCATCAACGACCGGTACGGCCACCCGGCCGGCGACCGCGCCCTGGCCGAGATCGCGCGGCGGCTGCGCTCGGTGTCGCGGGACGCCGACCTGCTGGCCCGGCACGGCGGCGAGGAGTTCGCCGTACTGGTCCCGGACGCGCACCCCACCGAGCTGGTCGGCATCGGCGAGCGGCTGCGGCAGCGGGTGGCCAGCGGGCCGGTGCAGCTCGACCAGGACCGGTGGGCACCGGTGACGGTCTCGGTCGGCGCCGCCCTGTACCCGGCACACGGGCGTACGCCCGGGGAGCTGATGTCGGCCGCGGACCAGGCGCTCTACCTCGCCAAGGCGCACGGCCGGGACCGCGTGGTGGTCGCGGGTGCGGCCTCGAGCGGGGGCGCGTCGCCGCCGAGCATCGACCGGACCGCGATGGTCGACTACCTGCGGCACGTGGCCGACCAGGTCGACGGGCGGCTGTCCGGGTACGAGCACAGCCAGGCGATCAGCCGGTGGACGCTGCTGCTGGCGAACGAGTTCGGGCTGGACGAGGGCGCGCGGCGGTGCGTGGAGCTGGCCGGGCGGCTGCACGACATCGGCAAGATCATGGTGCCGGAGTGCATCCTGATCAAACCCGGCCGGCTCACCGAGGAGGAGTGGGTCGAGATGCGCCGGCACCCGGACTACGGGTCGCGGCTGGCGCTGGCGGTGCCCGGGCTGGACGCGGTGGCCGTGGTGATCCGGCAGCACCACGAGCGGTACGACGGGCTGGGGTACCCGGACCGGCTGGCCGGGCCCTCGATCCGCATCGGCGCGCGGATCCTCGCGGTGTGCGACTCGTGGGCGGCGATGCTGTCCACCCGGCCGTACCAGCGGATGATGTCGGAGGACGAGGCGCGGGAGGAGCTGGACCGGGGGCGGGCCAGCCAGTTCGACCCCGAGGTGGTCGAGGTCTTCCTGGAACTGCACGCCCGCGGCCTCATCGACCGGCCGGACCGGGTCGCGCCCGGCCAGCCGGACCAGGACATGCTGTGGGCGCCGGTCCCCGGATACGCCTGGTTCGGCTCCAACGGCACCGGCCCGGACGGCGAGGAATCCCCCGAACCACCCGAGCCCGCCGACCCCTGGGCCCCGGTCCTGTTACCGAGACCCAGGGACAGGCGCTAGCGATCAGCCAACGTGTTCCAGAACATCAGCTCGTACGACTGGAGCAGGCGGCCGTAGCGGAAGGCGTTGTCGGTGGTACGGCCGGCGTCGATGCCGGCCTGCAGGGTGGCCAGCGCCTGCTGTTCGAGTTCGGGCGCGGGATTGGCGAAGAAGTCGAAGAACGCGCACGCGTCGTCGCTGAAGGCGTACTGGGTGCGCAGCGCGGTGGCGAGTTGGCCGCAGTAGGTGCCCCAGGCGGCGAAGTTGACGCTGAGGGCCAGGACGACGTCGACCGGCACCGCGTTGTGCGCCAGCCACGACACGTACGACGGGTACGCCTGGCAGCCGGCCAGCGGCTCGTAGTCGGCCAGGTCCGCCTCGTCCATCCCGCAGCCGCGCGCGAACGCGGCCAGCATCGGCAGCACCAGCGTCTCCCCGCTGGCGAGCCCGGTGAAGAACCCGCCCTCGGTCGGGTTCGCCGACCGGGCCGCCAGCGTCAGGAACGCGCGCCAGTCGCTGACGATGATGTGGTGCTGCTCGGCGGCCAGCGCCGCGAGCGTGCTCACCGGCACCTTGCCGGCGGTCACCAGCGGCAGCAGCCGGTTCTCCCCCTCGCTGTGCGACAGGCGCATGCGCCCCAGCTCCAGCAGTGCGGCTGCCTCAGTCATCGATCGGTACCCCTTCCTCGGCGCCGACCGGTGCCGGCGCGGCGTCCTGCCGGGCGTACCCCAGCAGGTGTGTCCTTACCCTGCTCCGCGCGGCGGCGGTGCCCAACAGGGCGTACAGGAGGCCGGCCAGCAGCCATGCCTCGACCGGCACCAGGCCCAGGTTCGGAGCCGAGGTCTGGCCCGGGAACAGCACCAGCCCGTACGCGCCGAACAGGACCGCGGCGAGTACGGCGAGCACGCCCGGCCAGTTGGCCAGGCCCGCTGCGCGCCAGGACGGTATCGAGACCGCCCGGTACCCGGCGTTCAGGCGCGGCAGTACGTACTGGTCGACGCACATGACCACGGTCACGCTGGGTAGCGTGATCGAGGACCAGCCGGCCACCTTGAAGAACCCGTTCTCGACGTGCGGGAACCACCAGGTCACCAGCGCGGCGATCGCGGCGACGACCAGGCAGGTGTAGAGGCGGCGCCAGCGGGCCAGGTGACCGACCGCGTTCTGGCCGCCGTTCACCATCTCGTAGTAATTGCCGTCATTGATGGCGACCTGCAGGACGGTGGCGACAATGGCGCCCAGCCACAGCGCGCCGAACAGCGAGTACTCGACGGTGTAGCGGAATGCCGGGCCGAAGTCGTACTGGCCGGCGTGGGAGAGTTCGGCCATCATCCAGCCGCCGGTCACGAAGAGGATGAAGCCCACCGCGAGCGCCGCGACCAGCGCCGGCAGTGGCCACCAGAAACGCGGCTGGCCGTACCGCCAGGTGTCCGGCTCGTTCCCCCACATGACCGAGCCGATCGCGGTGCCGACCCCGGTGAGGAACGGCAGCGTGCCGGCCAGCGCCGGGTCCACGTGCGAGGTGCCGGACGGGATGTCGGTAAATCCCTTGATAACAAGATAAATCACCCAGACAACCATCACCGGCGCCACCGCGTACCGGGCGAACGCACTGATCCCGGTGAAGCCGAACAGGTTGTTCGCGATGCCGACCACGGCCAGCACGACGCTGATCAACAGCACGTGGCCCCAGCCGTACAGGCCGTCGTACAGCGTCGCGAGCAGGTTGAACGCGAACGCGATCCAGCCCGCGGCGACCCCGATCAGCAGCACCGTCACCAGCGCGGAGCCGACCTTGCCGAAGACCGACCGGGTCAGCAGCGCGTACGTCTGCCCGGTGGTCGAGCCCAGGTACGCCGCCGGCAGCGCGTACGCGAGGTAGGCCAGCGCACCGAGTGCGCCGGCCAGCACCGCGCGGCCCAGCGAATAGCCCGCGTCGTGGTACTGGAATCCGAGAAACAGGTACGTGAATCCGGCCGTCAAAGTCACCCACAGGGCGATGAAGTGCGACCGCGGCCGGCGCTCGGCCAGCGGTACCACACCGGTACGGCTGTCGGAATAGTCGTGCCGAATTTCGGCTGACAGATCAGCTCTGTCGGGCAGGTCACGGGTAGGCCGCACCGGCTGCTCACCACTTTCCCTCGTCGGTCGGCTCCCCGGAATGGCGCGTCCGGAACATGGCGCAACCACCGCCGGATCAGGAGGATGCCGCCGGAAAAGCTATCCAGGCACGCGCGGCGTCGCGCGATCGGTTGATGAAGTTCGCCCGATCGGATTAGGCAGCCAAACCGCCGTTGAGTGGGCTTACGAGTCGATCAGGCGCGTTACCTCCCGGCTATGTGGGCCGCGTTACAGCCCGGCGGTATTGTGCGGGCGCACAGCGGGGGTACAGCAGGGCTCCCTAGGGTGTGCACCATGAGAGTGCTGGTGACCGGCGGCGCCGGGTACATCGGGTCGGTCGTGGCCGGGCAGCTGCTCGCCGCCGGGCACGAGGTGACGATCCTGGACGACCTGTCCACCGGGCACCGCAGCGCGGTGCCGCCGGGCGCGGCGCTGGTCATCGGGCGGGTGCACGAGGCGGCCGGCCCGGTGCTGGCCGGCGGCGACTTCGACGGCGTGCTGCACTTCGCCGCCCGCTCGCTGGTCGGCGAGTCGGTCCGCGAGCCCGCGGCGTACTGGGACAACAACGTGGTCGGCACACTCCGCCTGCTCACCGCCATGCGCACCTACGGCGTGCCGCGGCTGGTCTTCTCCTCCACCGCGGCCACCTACGGCTCGCCGGAGACCACGCCCATCACCGAGGACGCGCCGACCCGGCCGATCAACCCGTACGGGCAGAGCAAGCTCGCGGTCGACCTGCTGCTGGCCGGCTGGGCCCCGGCGTACGGGCTGGCCGCCACCAGCCTGCGGTACTTCAACGTGGGCGGCGCCTACCGCGGGCTCGGCGAGCGGCACGACCCCGAGACCCACCTCATCCCGAACGTGCTGGCCGTGCCGCTGGGCCGCCGCGCCACCGCCGACCTGTACGGCACCGACTACCCGACCCGCGACGGCACCGCCGTCCGCGACTACCTGCACGTCGCCGACCTCGGCCGCGCCCACCTGCTCGCCCTGGAAGGGGCCCGTCCCGGGCACACCGTCTACAACCTCGGCAGCGGCACCGGCTACACCGTCCGCGAGGTGCTGGACGCCTGCCGCGAGGTCACCGGCCACCGCATCCCCGTCACCGAACAACCCCGCCGCCCCGGCGACCCGCCCACCCTGGTCGCCAGCGCCGACCGCATCGGCGCCGACCTGGGCTGGACCGCCAAGCACGGCCTCCACCAGATCGTCACCGACGCCTGGACCTTCGCCCTGCACTGACCGCTTTGGGACGGCTTTACCCGAATGGGCCCTAGCCGGCGGGCCGCAGCGGGCGGTCGGATCCGTGGCACGTTGTCGGGCGCGGAGGGGCGGTCTGGTGCGTAAGTCGATCTGTGCTGTCGTCGTGTCGGTTTGTGTTGCCGCACTGTGGTCGGCGGCACCGGCCGGGGCGGCCCCGGTGCCGCACTCGCCGCCGCACGTACCGCCCTCGCCGGGTGGGTTCACGCCGGTGGCGCCGGTCCGGGTTCTCGATCCGCACGTGCTGACGCCGCAGGGCCGGGTCATCGTGCACGTTGCCGGGCAGGGTGGGGTGCCGCCGAACGCGGGGGCGGTGCTGCTCAGCATCAGCGTCATCGCGCCGGGGGCGGCCGGGTCGGTCGTGGCGCACCCGAACGGGTCGGCGGTGCCCGCGCTGGCGCACGTCAGTTTCACCGCCGGGGCGAACGCGCAGGGGCTGGTCGCGGTGCCGCTCGGCGGTGGTGCGGTCGACCTGAACAACCGGTCGAGCGGCCTGGTGAACGTGGCCGCCGACGTGGTCGGCTACTTCCGCTTCGGCGGCAAGGTCACCGCGGGCGAGTTCGTGCCGGTCCCGCCGGGCCAGGTGCTGGGCGGCGCCGGCGGTACGCCCGCGCAGGTCGCGGCGGGCGGCGCCGCCACGGTCCGGGTCGCCGGCGTGGCGGGCGTACCGCGGGATGCCGCCGCCGTCCTGGTCAACCTGACCGCCACCGGCGCCGGCTCGCTGGCGGCGTACCGGCACGGGGCCGTGCGGCCGCTGCGGGCCGACGCGCTGGCCATGCCCGGCGTCGCCGCCTCCACCCAGGCGGTGGTGCAGGTCGGCGAGGACGGCAGCATCGACCTGTTCAACGACTCCACCGGTACGGCGCGGGCGCTGGCGCACGTGGTCGGCTACTACCGCGGCGGTACGCCCGTCGCGACCGGCGCGCTGGCCAGCCGGCAGCCGGACATGGCCCTGGACACCCGGGACGGGAGCGGCACCGCGCAGGCCGGCCCGGTCCCGCCGCACGGCACGCTGACGTTCTCGACCGGCTCGAACGCCGAGTGGTCGGTCCCGGCCGCCGCCGCGGGGGTGTTCGTGGTGACCGTGCACGAGCCGGCCGCGCCCGGGACGCTCACGGTGACCCCGCACGGCGACCCCGCCTCCGTACTCCCCAACCTCAGCTTCCCGGCCGGCCGTACCACCTCCGGCCTGGTCGTCGTCCGCGCGGGCGCCGAGGATTCCCTCGATCTGCGCAACGACTCCGGCGCGCCCGTCGAGGTGACCGTCGCGATGGCCGGCCTCTACACCGATGGCCAACTCGGCGCGGTCACCGGCCGCGTCACCGACAGCGCCGGCCACCCGGTCGAGGGCGTCAGCGTCGGCGCCCGCTCCGGCAGCAGTTCGCAGACCGTGGACGCGGTCGCGACCGGCCCGGACGGGACGTACGCGATCGGTGGGCTGCGGGCCGCCGGGGACTACGAGGTGTGCTTCACCGCCGACCGGGCGCGCGGTAGCTCCTCGGCCAACGGCGACCTGGACCAGTGCTTCGACGGGCAGGACGACAGCGGCGGCATCATCGGCGCCACGCCGGTCCAGGTACGGGCCGGCGCGGTGACCGACCGCATCGACGGCCACCTGCACCAGGCGGGCGCCATCACCGGCCGGGTCACCGACGAAGCGGGCCATCCGCTGGCAGGCGTACACGTGACCGCCAGCAGCAACACCCCCACCCGGGAGACCAGTACCGGGATCGACGGCAGGTACCGCATCAACCGGCTCACCACCAGCAGGCCGCAGGTGTGCTTCGACGAGTTCGGCGGCGTGGTGACCGGAGGCACGTCGACCACCGGGTACGTGCGTACGTGTGAGTTCCTTGACGTCGAGGCAGGGCAGACCGCCGTCCAGGACGAGCAGCTGAGCGCGGGCGCGGCGGTCGCCGGCCGGGTCACCGACGCCGCCGGCAACCCGATCCGCGGCGCGCGCATCGCCGTGGTGACCGCCGGCTCGTCGGTCTCGTTCTTCGGCGTGGAGCCGGTGACCGACGCGGCCGGCCGGTACCGCGTCGTGGGGCTCGCCGCCAGCACGTACCGCGTCTGCGTCAGCCCGGCCGAGGCGACCGGCGGCCGGTCCACCACCGGCTACCTCACCCAGTGCTTCGGCGGCGGCCAGTTGCCGAGTGGCCCGGAGAGCGGTCAGCCCGCGCCCGGCACCGACATCCCGCTGGTGCCCGGCCAGCTCCACGACGGTGCCGACATCCCGCTCCCCGACGCGGGCGCGATCGGCGGCGTGGTCACCGGCCCGGACGGCCAACCACGCTCCGGCATCGATGTGCGGGTGCGGATCGGCGGCTTCCTGTACGGCGATGTCGAGTCGGCCGCGGACGGGCGGTACCAGGTGAACGGCCTGCGCGCCGGTACGTACACGGTGTGCTTCTTCCCGCCCGGGTTCGCGTTCCCGCCGCCGAGCGGTCTGCTCGACCAGTGCTACAACGCGGTCAAGCCGGTGCTCAGCTCGCCGAACGTCACCGTGGTCGAGGGGCACCTGACCGGCAACACCGATGCGGCGCTGAACGGGGGCGGCCAGGTCAGCGGGCGGGTCACCGACAGCGGTGGCCACCCGGTCGCCAACGTGCTCGTCCGCGAGGTGAACGGCCTGTTCGGCCAGGACGTCCGGACCGCTGCCGACGGCACGTACACGCTCAGCTACGTCTTCCCGGGCGGCGCGCAGGTGTGTGTCGATGCCAGGGACGCGACCGGCGGGAGCTCGACCGCGGGTTACCTGGACGAGTGCTACGACAACGTGGCGCCGGACGGTACGCCCACCAGCGTGCCGGTCACAGCCGGTCACACCACGGCCGGGATCGACGTCGCGCTCGACGCCGCGGGCGCGATCACCGGAACCGCCACCGACCCGGACGGCAACCCGCTCACCGGCGTCGAGGTGTCGGTGCTGCGGCAGGGCGACCCGTTCGGCGTGGGCAACCTCAGCGGCCCGGACGGCTCGGTCACCTTCACCCGGCTGCTGCCCGGGACGTACCGGGTGTGCTTCCAGACGCCCTTCTTCGGGACCGTCACCGGCGGTACGTCCGGCGGCGGGTACGCCGACGTGTGCCACGCCACCACGGTCGCCGTGGTGAGCGGCACCGATGCGCACGTCACCGAGCCGCTACCGGAGCTGTCCGCGGTCGCCGGCCGGGCGCTGGACACCGCGGGCGCGCCGCTGCCCGGGGTCGGCATCCACGTCACCGACAGCACCGGCCGGGAGCTCCGCTCCGACACCGGCATCTTCACCGCCGCCGACGGCTCGTACGTCTTCGACCGCATCCCACCCGGCACCGTCACCGTCTGCTTCACCGGCAACGGCACCTCCGGCCGCCAGTGCTGGGATCACGTCGACTCCGGCGCGCCGACGCCGGTCACGCTGGCACCCGGCCAGCGCCGCACCGGCATCGACGCGCTGCTGCAACCTGAGTTCCCGCACTGACCCGGAGAGGTGGTTCGGATGCGTGCTGTGTTGTGTGCCCTCGGTGTGGCGGTGCTCGTCGGGTCGGTGCCGGTGCCCGCCGCGGCGGCGGACCCGGCGGCGGGCGGCGGGTTTGTGCTGGTGCCGGCCGCGCGGCTGTTCGACACCGGTGCCGGCACGGTGCCGGCGGGGTCGCGTACGGCCGTGCCGGTGGCCGGTCGCGCGGGCGTACCGGCGGTCGGGGTGGCGGCGGTGCTGCTCAGCCTGACGGCCGGCGCACCGGCGGCGGACGGCTGGTTGACGGCGTACCCGCACGGTGGCGTGGCGCCGGACCTGCGGCAGGTGAGCTTCGCGGCGCGGACCCCGGTGGCGCAGGGGACCGTGGCCGTGCCGCTCGGCGCGGACGGCTCGGTGGAGGTGGCCAACCGTTCGGCGGGTCGCGTGCGGCTCGCGGTGGACGTGGTCGGCTACTACCGGTCGGGCGGCACGGGGGTGCCCGGCGGGTACGTTCCGGTGCCGCCCGCGTTGATCGGCAGCACCTCGATCCAGGCGGGCGCGGTGGCCACGCTGCCGGTGGCGGGCGTACCGGCCGGTGGCGCCTCGGCGGTGCTGGTCA
>Ga0081455_10003705_pt1 | contig 17496 bp, 12 predicted proteins | sample TabmetS3T2R1_FD_70207 | JGI IMG/M metagenome (GOLD analysis project Ga0081455, IMG submission 70207) | Tabebuia heterophylla rhizosphere microbial communities from the University of Puerto Rico - S3T2R1 | ecosystem: Host-associated > Plants > Roots > Rhizosphere ...
ATATATATATATATATATTAAGAGATAATAATAATAAGCTCGGCGATAAAAAATTTTTCACTCAAATGCTTTTTTCACTTTTTTCACAAAAAAATAGAAATTTATGCTTTTCTATTGCCAGAAAAAAAGAATTGTAATAAGCTTTGTTTATTAAGACTTGATAAAACGCTTACAGCACCTATTTTTTTTGCTGTCGTAACTTCTTGTCAAAATAAACGATGTTTTATCGTTATTAAAAATTAATCAATTTTCATCATTTGAGGTAGCTTGTGAAACTCGCTGACGTGATAGACGAATTAGTTGAAGAGCGCGGATTAGATAAAACAGCTTTGGGTACGATTGTATGCGAAGGTATGCTTGCTGCATATCAACGCAAATACCCTGATCTTGTTCTGAAGGTAGAAGAAGATGCTGAAACAGGAGATCTCGTCATTCGTGTTCAAAAAACAGTTGTTAATTCCGTTGATGATGAATATAATCAAATCAGCTTAAAAAAAGCACGCAACATAGACAAAAACAGTGCATTGGATGATCATTTATGGCTTCCTTTTGAGGGTAAAATCGGTCGTGTTGAAGTATTAAGGGCGCGTCAAGTTATCGCAAGTCGAATCAAACAAATTGAAGCACAAATTGTTTATGATCAATTTAAAAATAAACAGGGCCAAATTCTTATTGGAACTGTTCATAAAACCGAACGTAATGGTATATCAGTTAAGCTAGGGGATGTGTATGCATTCTTGCCATATTCTCTTGCTATTCCTAACGAAAAATTCGCAGTAGGATATACTATTCGAGCCCTCTTAAAAGACGTTTTGCTTGAACCGCAAGGCGATAATCAATTAATTTTAGATCGTAGTTCTCCAGAATTTTTAGAAGCGTTATTTGCTTTAGAAATTCCAGAAGTATTTGAAAAATTGGTTGAAATTAAAAAAATTGTTCGTTCTCCCGGTTATAAATCAAAAGTAGCAGTATTTTCTCATGACAGAAACATTGATCCTGTTGGGACATGTGTTGGAGTTGGTGGTAGTCGTATAAAGCCTATACTAAAAGAGCTTTCTGGTGAAACCATTGATGTTTTTCTTTGGAGCGAAACATTGCCATTGTTTGTGAAAAACTCTTTAAAACCAGCTATTGTTGATAAAGTAGAGTTGAGTCCTGATAATGCGATAGCTCGTGTATGGCTTGCAGAGGATCAAAGGCCATTCGCTATTGGTAAAGGTGGACAAAATATATTATTAGCTTCACAAATTACCAATGTAAACATTCAACTCGTTCGTGAAGAAGGACAAAAAAAAGATAAAGAAGATGCTGATGATGAAGTGTTAACTAATGAAGAAGCTTAGAAAAAGAAATGTTTAATTTTTATTATGCGAATATACGAATTTGCCCAATTGAATAATGTTTCAAACAAAGAAATTATAAATAAGTTGAAAACAAATGGCTTTGATGTAAAAAGTCACATGTCTGTTTTAGATGACAAAGCAATTTCTTTTCTCACTGAGTCTCTCGCAAAAGTTACTAAAAATACAGAAAAAAAAACTGAATCATCATCAATAAAACAAAAACCTATTAGTCCGATTGAAAAACAAGTGTCTGAATTATCACCTGCAACAACACAAACTTCTGCTCCTATTTTTACTGACGAGAAACAACAGCCTGTTTCTCCAAAACAAGAACAGCCTATTGAGCTCATTGTTCATCAGATGGGAGTTGCAGAGTTTGCTGAAAAAATAAAAAAACCTGTTACCGATGTTATTATTACTCTTTTAAAGTGGGGAATTGTAGCAACTAAAAATCAGGTTATTTCTGAACCGATAGTGCAACGACTTGCCGATCATTATGGGGTTTCTGTTGTAAAAAATACAGAACATCAAAAAATAATTGAAACGATTAAAAAAACTATTAGCGGAGCTGCCTTGAAAAAAAGGCCGCCTGTTGTCGTCGTAGTCGGTCATGTTGATCATGGTAAAACAACGCTTCTTGATTATATTAGAAAAACACGTGTTGCTTTTAAAGAAAAAGGTGGAATTACACAGCACTTAGGTGCATACGAAGCAACAACATCTCATGGAAATATTGTTTTTCTTGATACACCAGGACATGAAGCATTTGTTAAAATTAGACAACGTGGTATAAAAGTTGCCGATATAGTTATTCTTATTGTTGCTGCAGATGATGGTGTTATGCCCCAAACAGTTGAAGCAATCAAATATGCTTTATCAATGAAAGTTCCTATTGTTGTTGCAATAAATAAAGTTGATAAAGTTGATTCTGCTCGATTAGAAGTAATCAAAAGGCAGCTTAATCAACATGGTATTACCGTAGAAGATTGGGGCGGAGATGTCATATGTGTTCCCATTTCAGCAAAAACAGGGATAGGTGTTGATCGATTATTAGAAATGGTGTCTCTGCAGGCAGAAATGATGGAATTGCGTGCAGAAATTGATGTGCCAGCAAATGGATATATTTTAGAATCAGGTATAGAAACAGGACGCGGAAGCGTTGCAACTATTATTACTCAAAATGGAGTTTTAAAAGTTGGCGACTATATAACTTGTGGTAACACTTCTGGGCATATCAGTTCTTTGTTTGATTCGTATGGCAAAAGAATTAAACAGTCATATCCATCGCTTCCAGCCCAAGCAGCAGGATTTGATGGTAGACCAGAAGCGGGAGATTTTTTTAAAGTTGTTTCTAAAGATGAATATTTAAAAGCAAAATCGGCAGCAGAAGGTAAAAGTTCTTTTGCAGGTAAACGATTTATGCAAGAGGATGGCATTAATTTATTTGTTAAAGCAGATAATCATTCATCTCTTGAAGCAATTGTTGAAGGAATTGATCGTCTTTCTAAAAAATTAAAAAAAGGTTTTAATATTTTACGTTATGATGTTGGTAATGTAAATGAAGGGGATGTTGAATTTGCATTCAACACAGGAGCGCGTATTGTTTGTTTTAATGTAAAAGCAGAAGCAAATGCTTTTTCTCTTGCTGATCGTAAAAAAGTATCTATCTTATACTATGGTATTATTTATAAACTTCTTGAAGATTTAGATAAGATTGCTGAAGAATCAAAAGATATTGAAATGGTTCGCACAAAAATCGGTGAAGCTGTTGTATTACGTGTATTTGATATTAAAAAAGTAGGAGTTATTGCCGGAGCAATTATACGTGATGGTCGTTTTACTCGTGATGGATATATCATTATTTATCGCGGTAAAACAAAAGTTGGAGAAGGAAAAATTGCTAGTCTGCAGCGTGATAAAAAATCGGTGAAAGAAGTTTTTACTGGTTTTGAATGTGCGTTTATGGTGAATGGTTTTTCTGATTGGGCTGAAGATGATCGTGTTGAATGTTTTGTTGATGTTCCAAAAAAATAAAAATTTTTAGTATCTTATTTTAATTAAAAAAAATATAACGCCGTTTAATGCGGCGTTTTTTTGATAGAAAATAATATTTTTACTTTTAAAAAAGGGTTATTTTTATGAATATAATTTCTGAATTGCCTATTTTACTTGAAAAAGTACGCATTTCGCCAATAAAATTTATTGTTGTCACTGGTGGAGTTTGCTCTTCTATTGGTAAAGGAATTCTTGTAGCATCCTTTGGAGTACTTTTAAAAAATGCCGGATATTCAGTATCGATAGTTAAATGGGATCCTTATCTGAATGTTGATCCAGGTACAATGTCACCATTGGTCCATGGTGAGGTTTTTGTTACGGCAGATGGAGCAGAAACCGATTTAGATTTAGGCCATTATGAGCGCCTTGTAGGTCTTAATTTGGAGAGAGATTCTTCTGTTTCTTCAGGGCAAATTTATAAAGAAGTTTTAGATGGAGAAAGAGAAGGTATTTTTTTGGGTAAATGTATTCAATTGGTGCCTCATGCCGTGGATGTTACCAAAAAGCGTTTATTAAAATTTGCATTAAAACATAATCCAGAATTTGTTTTATTAGAAATAGGTGGCACGGTAGGCGACATAGAAGGAGAGCTTTTTTTAGAAACAATTCGTCAATTAAAAATGGAATTAGGGTCAGATCATATAATGCATACACATTTGAGTTTAGTTCCTTTTCTTAATTGGGCGAATGAAATTAAAACAAAACCAACACAGCATAGTGTCATACAATTAAAAAAAGCTGGATTAACTCCCGATTGTTTGGTTTTACGAGCTGATAAAGCTATTGATAATCAAGCAATTGAGAAATTATCAGTAATGTGTGAAGTAAAAAAAGATTATATTTTTCAGGCGTTGACATTTGATCCTGTGTATAAAATGTTTCTTGATTTGCAAGCACAAGGTGTGTGTGAAAAGATTCAAGAATTTTTTCATCTTCCACTAATAAAAAAATCAGATATATCATTATGGTATCAATTTATTGATAATATTGCTCAAAGTAAAAAAACATTAACTATAGGTCTTGTAGCAAAATATGTTGGTAGTAATGATCCTTATATTAGTGTTCTTGAAGCTATAAAATCTTCTGGTTATCATTTTAATTATTGCGTTAATATAGTTGTTATTGAAGCAGAAAAACTTGAAAAAGATTATTATCATCAGGAACATAGTAAAGCATGGCAAGATCTTAAAAATAGTGATGGAATTGTTGTTCCTGGTGGTTTTGATTCTCGTGGTATTGAAGGTAAGATTTTAGCTTGTCAATGGGCGCGTGAGAATGATATTCCTTATTTGGGACTTTGTCTTGGTATGCAAGTTATGATTATAGAAGCGGCTCGATCTTTATTGCTTCTTAATACGGCTAATAGTACAGAATTTGATCCTTATACTAAAGATCCTATTATTTGTATGATGCATGAACAAAAAAACATAAGAACAAAAGGAGCTAATATGAGACTTGGTTCTTATGTATGTACACTTCTTAAAGAAACCCATGCCTATAATGCTTATAAAGAAGATACAGTGCTTGAAAGACATAGACATCGATATGAAGTTAATAAAGATTATAAAGAATCACTTGAGCAAGCAGGAATTATTTTTTCTGGTATAAATACCACCATGGATTTAATTGAGATAGCAGAAATGAAAAAACATCCTTTTATGGTTGGTGTACAATTCCATCCAGAATTTCAATCTTCACCAATTAAGGTGCATCCATTATTTAAAAATTTTATAGAAGCTACCGTAAAAAAGGCACAAAAACAGGGATTATAAAGTAATTTTAGTAGAAATTAATCAAAATATGTTGCTTTTTATTATTTTTTAGGCAAAAACAACACAAATTTTTAAAAAGGCCGTTTTTTATGCGGCTTTTTTTGTTGTTGCACAAATTTAAATAAAAAAAAAATTGTTTTTTATTTGTTCCTGTTCAAAATGAGTAATGCTTTTAAATATTTTGATTCCTTTTTATAAGTGGTTAGTGGAAAGGATGATTGAAAGCACTGTTTTTAGGACGGGATAATGGATTATGTTTTGTGGATTTATATACTACAATTTTCTTCTTAGCTCCTTTTTATAAAATATAATCTATTATCTCAGTTTCTATCTTACTTTGACGTGTAATAGTTTTTCTGTTTTTTTGCTTAATAAATTTATTAATATTTCCATGTTTTTTTTATAATCAGCTAAATCATCTTTTGGCGTTTCTAATACTTTAGGAATATCAAAAAAATTAGGGTCATTTAATAATAATTCAAATGCTTTTAGTCCTATTTTACCTTTGCCAATTTCAGCATGACGATCCACGCGAGACCCAATATCTTTTTGTGAATCGTTTATATGTATAGCTTTTAACTTATTAATACCAATTATTTTATCAAATTGCTCCCACATAAGGTTGTATGTTTTTTCTGTTCTAAAATCATATCCGGCAGCAAAGGCATGGCATGTATCAAAGCATACACCAATGCGTTTTTTATGATCAGAGTTGTTAATTATATGAGCAAGATGCTCGAAGGTATAGCCAACAATACTACCTTGTCCAGCCATTATTTCTAATAAAATGGTACAATCTGCTGTTTCTGTTAAAAGTTTGTTTATATTTACGTTGATACGATTAAGGCACGAATTTTCATCAGTATTACCATGCGAACCAGGATGTACTATAAGATAAGGAATATTGAGATCGGCACATCTATTAAGTTCTATTTTAAGAGAATCAAATGATTTTTTTTCAAGATCCTTATTGGGAGATCCAATATTAACAATATATGCTGCATGAGCAATAACCGATTGTAGAGAAGAATTTTTATAGGCTTGTTTAAAGGCTGTTATATTTTCTTTAGAAATAGGTTTTGCATGCCACTGACGGTTGCTTTTGGTAAATATTTGTATTGCGGTACATCCAATTGATTCTCCTCGTTCTATAGCTAAACGTATTTCACCTGCTATAGACATATGAGCTCCGAGTAAAAGTTGATGTTCTTTTTTCATAAAAATCCTTTAATAAATAGGTAAAAAAGCTTGATAAGTTGACAAATTAACGTAATAGAGTACGATTATTTTTAGAGTAATCTATTCAAATAAAAATTCGAATTTTTTACAAATTTTCTACATAGTTTATTAAGGTTCCAGGATACAAGGGAAGTACATGCGCATTAAGGGATTATTATCAGCAATAGTTGTAATAGTATTGTTTTCTGCTGATTTATTACATGCTGAATTACGAGGAACATACAACGATTTAGAATATGTATTTTCTGGTGTTTATAAACCAGAAACATTTTTTGGTAAAAATGTTAATTGGCTTAATAATGATAATGATTTTGATAAAATGTATTTTTCTCGTCATGCATTAGATGTTTCCTTTAATGTGTTCTATGGCATGCAAACATATGATACTAAGGTTATGGAATTTCTTTTTCAGCTTCGTAATAAGGGAATTTGGGGAAATCCTGAGAGTATAGCAAGTACAACTTTTGCAGATATTAAAGTTCTTGATGCAATTAGAGGATCTCATAAACACGGATTTCCACGTCATGTATTTTGGATTAGACAATTATGGTTGCAATTTAATCTTAATCAAGCAGCTAATCTTCCGTTTAGAAATATACATACATTTACTATTGGAGCATTTCCATTTCAATTAGGTCGTGGTATTGCCCTTGGTGATGCATATGCTGTAGGTCCGGAAATTCTTGGTTTTTGGTCTGATGGTGCTATTGATCAATATGCATTTGGTGCAAAATTTTCAGGAGAATTATTCCCTAAAATTTTATCATATGATATTTATACTGCTATCTTACAGAATAATAGTAGCAGTATAGCTGATACGGAAAAAGTGGTACTTGCACAGGATTTTGAAGGGCTTACAACTCCGCAACGTGGGTTTGGTAAAGTAAATTATCTTGTTGCAGGACGATTGAATTGGAATGTATTTGATAATTCATGGCTTGGAAGATTAACTATGGAACCATATGGATTGTATAATAATGATCCTGAACAAAAAATTGAATTTGTTGCTGATGCAATGAGTAAACTTGGCACTGTTGGTTTGGCAGGTGAATTTTTTGGTAATCGTTTTGAATGTGGATTTGATTTTGCGCAAAATTTTGGTCAGCAACGTGTAAGAGGTTGGGATCGTAATATTATTAAAGAGAATAATAGAAAAGGTGTTGTTGTCTTAGTAAATGATAATGTTACGGCAACATATCAAGATTTAAATGATCAAATAGTGACTGAACCTGCGCCATATGTGCCTGGTAGTGATGCACAAAAACTTATTGTATCCTCACCAAGAGATGAAGATCAAAATGGTCAAGTAATAGAAAGTAATGCAATAATCACTTCATTGGGTTATCTAGTAAATAAACCTGATACATCTATTATTTTAACAAATAGTAAAGGCCGATTTGGTAATCCTTATACAAATAAGTATGGTGGATGGATGTTTGTTACTGATGCGGCTTATTCATTTTTAGATAAAGACTTGCAGGTGGCAATTGCAGCAGGTGTTACTTCTGGTGATGATAATCCTAATTTTGAAACAAAAGATAGTACCTATAATGGTTTTATTGGATTACAAGAAGTTTATTCTGGCAAGCGTGTTAGAAGTGTATTTTTACTTGGTGGTGCAGGAAGATTAAAACGATTGCTTTCAACGCCAGCAGCAGAAAATATTCAAGCACCAAGTACAAAAGCACAAGCAATTTCTGGTTTTACCAATTTAGTATTTTGTGGTACTTCATTAAAATGGAAACCAAAATCATGGAAAAAACCGTTTGAAATTAATCCTAACGTGCTTGCGTTATGGCAAGAGCGTAAAATTGGTAATGCACGTACATTCCTTGGGGTTGAAACAGGCTTATTTATTAATTATAGTTTATTAAAAGATCTTAAATTGTTCTGGGTATCTTCATTATTCTTTCCTGGATCGCATTATAAAGATCGTATGGGAACACCAGTGCGTACCGATGCAGAACGAGAATTTGCGAACAGTCAAAATCCTACGGGAAAAGAAGATCGTATTACTGGTCTTGGTGCGAATGTTGCTTATACGTATAATTTAGGTTTAATCTATACATTTTAGCGTTTTATTAGTTATTGAGAAAAGAGGTTGTCATAGACAACCTCTTTTTTTATGTAAAGAATAAAATTGACAATAATAATGTTATTTTGTTTAATAAGTCCAGTTATTTATACCACATCATTATAAAAGGATTGGAAGATGAACAAATTATATATTATTTTTGGGTTTTGTTTTGTTTCTTCTCTTTACAACATGGATTTAAATATAATAAGTGATACAGAATCCAATAATTTTTCTACTCATCTGAATATGGCGGTTAAATTTGGTGAAAAAGTTGTTCAAGATGGTAATTTGCCCTCAACAAATCCTATGTATGTTATATTAATTAAACTACAAAATACTTTATCATCATGTTATAATAATGATATTAGAAATATGATTAGAAATAATAAAAATATATCTGATAATTTAAAGAAATATCATGATGTTGAAAATAATGATTTAGTTAAATTTGGACTAGCTCAAGTGCGTAATAATGTTGCGAATGTTAATGAAGCAAAGCAGTTTGTTACAAGGTTTCGTTTATTACATGCAGGTTTAAATTTAACTGCAAAATATCCTATGTATTCTAATCCATGGATAGGTGAAGTACAGAAGGAAGAAAGAATAAATTATATGTTGAGAAATGGCTGTTATCCAACCCATGAAGAAGCAGTAAAAGATTATTGGGTTATGTTTATTTATCAATTATTGTTTGCCCCAAAAGTGAGTTAATTATTTAAATGAGATAAGAGGGTATCATGTGATATAAGCATGATACCTTTTTTTGTTATTATGGTATAATTGTTATTATTAATTCTTGATTTTTATTTTTAAGGAACGTATATGCATATTGAACGCACAACCGGGTGTGGGCTAGTTAATGAGCAATACCTCAATAAGAAAATTTGTCTTTCTGGATGGGTTCATAGACGTCGTGATCATGGCGGATTAATTTTTATTGATTTACGAGATCGTACTGGTTTAATGCAACTTGTTTCTAATCCAGAATTTTCAAAAAATGTTCATGATATAGCTCATACATTACGTTCTGAATATGTTATAACGGTATGCGGCAACGTAGTAGACCGTGCACCTGAAACAATTAATAAAGAATTATCAACAGGAAAATGGGAATTACATGTTGAAGAGATTACCATTTTAAATACGGCAAAAATGTTGCCATTTTCTATTGAAGATGCTGGAGCTATTGATGAAGAATTACGTTTAAAATATAGATATCTTGATTTGCGACGTCCTGAAATGCATCAAAATTTTGCATTACGTCATAAAGTTATTTATGCAATGCGTGAATTTTTAAATGGTGAGGGATTTTATGAAATCGAAACTCCTATTTTAACTAAAAATACCCCTGAAGGAGCGCGTGAATTTTTGGTTCCTGCTCGTCATCAACCAGGCTCTGTTTATGCATTGCCGCAATCTCCTCAATTGTATAAACAAATCTTAATGTGTGGTGGTATGGAAAAATATTTCCAGATTGCTCGTTGTTTTCGTGATGAAGATTTGCGTGCGGATCGCCAGCCAGAATTTACACAGCTTGATATAGAAATGTCATTTATTGAAGAAAAAAATGTACAGAATCTTATTGAGCGTTTATTGCATTATATTTTTACAAAAGTTCTTGGTAAAAATTTGGAAATTCCATTTAAACGTTTAACCTATGATGAAGCATTTGAAGCGTATGGTTCAGATAAACCTGATTTACGCTACGGTTTAAAAATTAATGATTTTACCTCTGTATTTGCTGATACTGAATTAAAATTTTTACGTGATGCAATTAATAGAGGTGAAAAAATTGGTGGTATTCATGTTTCTGGGCATTCATTTACGCATTCTGAGCTTAATCGCTGGGTAGATAAAGCGCAAAAATTGGGCGCAAAAGGTTTATTGTGGATTGATCTTGGAAGTCCTGATAACATTAGTTCTCCTGTATCAAAATTTTTACCAGCAAATTTTTTTGTACGCACTGCTGCTATTTGTAATGAAATTGCTCATGGCAGTGTTCTTTTTATTGTTGCAGGAGCCTATGAAGCTGCATGGGAAATATTAGGAAGATTACGTCAGGAATTAGCAAAAGAATTGCATATTATTCCGCATGACGAACTTAATTTTTCATGGGTTACTGATTTTCCATTACTTGAATATGATGCAAAAGATACATGTTGGCACGCAAAACATCATCCATTTACTTCACCTGCTCAAGGTTGGGAAAATCAAGAATTAGGTGCCATAAAAGCACGAGCATATGATGTGGTATTAAATGGTATTGAGCTTGGTGGTGGATCTATTCGTATCCATGATCGTGCAGTACAAGAAAAAGTATTTAATCTTCTTGGGCTTAGTAAAGAAGAAGTTGAATTGAAATTTGGTTTTTTACTTGAAGCACAAGAATTTGGTTTTCCTCCTCATGGTGGTATTGCTCTTGGTCTTGATCGCTTTATTATGTTATTAACTAATATGTCATCCATTCGTGAGGTAATTGCATTTCCAAAAACAGCGCGTGGTTTTGATCCTATGATGGAAGCTCCAACACCAGTAGAAAATAAGCATCTTAAGGAATATGGAATACAATTATTGCCTGCTCTTAAAAAAGAATAATTTATAAAGCAGAGATGTAGAAAATAATTCTAAAGTAACTCATTGGAAAAAAGGATGAGTAATGAAAATTCAAGATATTCATGCGCGTGAAATTTTTGATTCTCGTGGAATTCCAACTATTGAATGTGATCTTTTTTTAAGTGATGGAACAATGGTAACGGCCTCTGTTCCATCAGGTATTTCTCGTGGTAAGTATGAAGCCATTGAACTTCGTGATGGTGGCGACCGATTAATGGGCTTAGGCGTACAAAAAGCTGTTTCAGTTATTGAAGATATTATAAGTCCAATTTTTATTGATAGATCCCCAGATATTGTTACTTTTGATCTTGAATTATTAGATTTTGATGGAACTCATAATAAATCTCATCTTGGTGCAAATTCTATATTGGCAGTTAGTATTGCGGTGTGTAAAGCTCAGGCATATATGGAAGGATTTGAATTATATGAATTTATAGCGCATGTTTCTCAATACTCTTCTATTGCATTACCGTGCCCAATGTTTAATTTTTTAGGCGGTGGGTTACATGCAGATAATAATTTTCCCATACAAGAGCTTCTCATTGTTCCTACCAAAGAACTTTCGTTTTATGATGCATATAATACAGGAGTTGAAATATATCATGTATTAAAAGAAGTTTTACGTGCTCACGGTAAAACAATTTCTGTTGGATATGAAGGTTGTTTTGTTCCTTCTTTTAAAAATGAATATGAAGCGTTTGATATTCTTATGGAAGCAATTAATAAATCTGCGGTAGGTGATAATGTTATGATCTCTCTTGATGTTGCAGCTTCTCATTTATATAATCCTGAAACAGGCTGTTATCAATGGTTTGAAAAAGAAGTTTCATCACAGGAACTTATTGAATGGTATGTCAATCTTATTACGCGTTATCCAATCTATTCCATTGAAGATGGATTAGGGCAAGATTGGAATGGATGGATGGATATGAAGTGCGCACTAGCATCTCGGGTAAAGTTAGTTGGAGATGATTTATTTGTTACTGATGCACAACGCATTTGGCATGGCATAGAAATTGATTGTGCAACAACTGCACTTATTAAACCAAATCAAATAGGTACCGTAACAGAAACATTACAGGCGATTAAATTGTGTAAAGAAAACAATTGGGATGTTGTTGTTTCTCATAGATCGGGAGAAACTAATGATACTTTTATTGCTGATCTTGCTATTGGTGTTAGTGCACAGTTCATCAAAGCGGGAGGATGCTCCCGTGGTGAACGTATGGCAAAATATAATCGTTTGCTACATATAGAACAGGATTTAATGGTACTATAACTAAATACTTTAGCGCCAACGGTCACGTTCAGGATTTTGAGATAGTATGTTACCTTGAGCAATATTATTACTTAATGAATATCCAGAATCAGATGTACCTAATAATCCCATTAAAATGCCTGTTTGAGGATAAAGAGAAGGAGTTTTTGCAGGATTCCATGTTACATATTTTGTTTTTCCTGGAGTATTAATATCACATAAATAATCTGCTGGAATAAAAGGCAGTTCCCAATCCAAAATTCCTTCTTGTTTTTGTAGTGGTTTATAAATAGCTAATGTTATAGGTGCTTCTAAATTAATTTCTTGTGCAAATTTACCACCAGAAGGAACAATAATCATATTGCCAAATTTACCGCCACTGATACGAATTTTGATTGAAATGGGATTGGGTGCTTTATTATATATTTCAAAACCAGGGCCTTGAGGCGCAGCTTCAATTGATTTTGAATTAAAAAATAATACTATTGATATGATGGATAAGAGAATAATTTTTGTGTTTTTCATTATTATCTCCCAGATATTTGTCCTTGAGAAAGATTATTTTTTAATGAATACCCAGAATCAGATGTACCTAATAATCCCATCCAAACACCTGTTTGAGGATATAAAGAAGGACTTTTTGCAGGATTCCATGTTACATATTTTGTTTTTCCTGGAGCATTAAAACTATAAATATGGTTTGGCGTAGGTTTTATTGGCTGTTCTAAAGTCCAAAATTGCTCTATTTTTGTTGGTTGAGAATAAAGGACTAATTCTATCTTTTCTTGTAAATCAACATTTCTTAAGCATTTTCCGTTAGAAGGGATGTTAATTATTTCTTTTAATCTACCATCATTGCAAATAATGATTGTAATGGTATTTGGCGCTTTATTGTATACTTCAAATCCAGGACCGTAACTTTTGCTTTCTTCTTTTTCTTTTAAGCCTCGTGATGCTTCAGCAAACTTTGCTGCAGATGCTTTAATTGATTGTGAATTAAAAAATGCTACCATTGATATAATTGATAAGAGAGTGATTGTTGCGATCTTCATTACTAATCTCCTTTTTTCATTTAAAATATCAATACTATACCCTTATATACTATCAATACGCAAATTCAAATTGCAATATTTTTAAAAAATAATATAAAAAAATAACCTCTTGGGGCCTTTTTAAAAGGCCAGTACAAGAGGTTTAAGAGCAAAAAATTAGGTATTTAAAAAGGGATTTGGTTCATTTTCAAGGATTTTCTTTAAATCATGCAATTGATTAGTAGTATTTTTTGCAACTTCCTCATAGGTTCCTTCCGATAAAATGTCAGTTGCATCAAGTTCAAATTCTCTATCAGATGGCTTTCGGGATCTATCTTTTTTGAGCGTGATATCATTTGCTGGCAGCGTTTCATCTTTTGCAACAAATGTATCTATAGCTTTTGCGATGTCAACTTCACCAGGGAAAAACCAGCGTGTGATAGGATCTTTAAGAGAATCAAAAAGATCACCATAAGACTGATTTTTTGCAACATTAATATAATCTTGTGTATATTCACCAAGTCCATCACGCAATCGTGGTTCAATAATTGTTGGAGAAATAAATACGGTTAAATTATTTTTTATAATATCATTTGTTTTACTTTTAAAGAACCAGCCAAGTACAGGAATTTTAGATAACAATGGCACTTCTTTGATATTAGTAGCACTACTTGTTCTAATTAATCCTCCTAAAGCAAAAATACCGCCGCTTTTTATATTAGCATTGGTTTCCACTTTCCTTATAGTCATAGTATCAGATCCAGCTTGAAATTCATTGATATCAACAAGAACTTGAAGATTAACGGTATTTGAGCTGCTAATACGTGGTGTAATGAAAACTCTTAATGTCGCAGTAATAGCTTTGAATTGAATGGTTGTTGCACCACCATAATAATTACTTGCAACATCTTTTACTTTATCTTTAAGCCAACGAGTTTGGCCTATTTCAACGGTAGCTTCTGTATTATTTCTTGCCATGATATGGGGATGAGATAATATTTTTGAATTAGTAAATAATTGTAGTAATTCCATAATACCCCATGTTCTACCATCATTATCATTAAGAGAAAGAAGTGTGGTTCCGGATGTTGCAAAATCTGCAATATTATTTGTTCCACTGGTAGATGGATTAGCAAGTTTATTATCAGCAGTTAATGCGTTAGCAAGTAAATCAGAATTAATGGTTGTTGGTGGAGTTGCTCCTGGAGGAGGTGGTTTTACCGGTAATTCACTTGGAATTGGCACGCTAAGCATTGCTGATTGAAATTCCATTGAATCAGGAAACGGTATTTTTGCAGGTATGCGCACTTGTGCTCCAAGTGCTCGCGCATCTTCAACGGTTAAATCAGCAACTAAGACTTCAATGAGTACTTGTCTTTGGGGAATGTCTAATTCTTCGATGAGTTTTTTTATTTGTTTCCAATCATCATTACGTGCAGCAACAACTAAATTATTTCCTCCATAATAGGTATAACGTTGTCTGTCGCCTGTATTAACATTATCTCCGGATCTTTCAATTGGATAATCAGTATGAATGATGACCTTATCAAAAAAACGCTCAGTACCTCCTCCTGATTCTACCGCACCAGCTGCTTGGCTTGGCCCACCTGTTTCACCGCCCCGTACGATAGCATCAAGTACTGGTGCAAGAGTTTGTGCATCAAGATATTGCAATTTATGGACATGTAATACTGATTCACCTGAATCAGGAGCAACATCAATATATTTTTTTATAAAATCTTTTAATCGTTCTATTGCCTGTGGTCTGCCAAGAAGAATAAGTTTATTGAGACGTATTTCAGGAATTATTTTAGTAAATCCAGAAAAATAAGGAACATCTTTTGCTTTTTTTGTATCAAGCCTGTAAGGATTAGTATTTTCTGTTCTGAGGAGTTGTTCATTAATGAGTCGGGCTACAATATCTGCTGAAGTATGACGTAACGTAATAATATCCATTTTTTCTTGAAAGTTAACCTGGTCAAGCTCGGTGATAATTTTCATAGCAGCACGAATATCATTGGCTTTTGCAATTAATAATAAGCTGTTAGTTATTGCATCGCCCTTAAAGAAAGCATTATCGGGTAAAATGTCTTTTAAAATACCATTTAATTCATTATCTGGTTCAGAAGAAATTCTTATATTTGCTAAATAATAAAGATAACGAATTGGTTGATCCGTATTTGGTAAATCTTCAGGTTTAACCCCTATATACGTTGGCATTGGTTCACGTGATATTTCTTTACCACCTTTTACAATTCTAATAATAGAACCTTCAGGAACAATAAAATATCCTGCAACATCAAGTAATGTATTGAGAAGATCCCATGCTTGCGTAAGAGTAATTTTTTTTCCCATGTGTAGTGTCACTTTTACTGCAAGCGTATCGCCAGGAGGTAAAATAACATTTAGTTCCTTTAAAGCAGCTAATTCATTAATAATGGTAACAATATCTACATTGTCATAATTAAAATTAAAATCAGCAGGTTCCTGTTCAATAGCAGTAGCCATAGGTTTATTTTTTTTATTTTTACCGTATATAATTGATGGCACAAATATGCCAAGCATGATACAGGCAAAAATGATTTTTAAAGGCGAACATTTTATTATATTCATCTATTTTGTCCCTTAAATGGAGGTACTTTCTATTTTTGGCAATAGGGTTGAAATAGTTAAATTTACTTCTATAGTTTTTGGTTTCTTTTTTGATTTTATTATGTCAATCCGATCAGTTGCTACACGAGGATTTTGTTCAATTTCCTGTAATAATTCGGTAAGTTCTTTCATGGTCATATCTTCAAATTTTGCATTTAATTCGCTTTTGCGATAATTTTCTTCTAAATCTGTTGTACTTGTTTCTTCGGCAACTTCTTTATCTTTTATATGAAGTTTTGTTAAAAGCTTAAGAAAATATCCTGCTATTTTAAAATCGGTATCTTTAGCAAGCGTTTCTTCAACCATTAATTTTTGTTGTTGGACTAAAGAATATTTATCTAATATTTCTAATACTTCTTCACGTGAAGCATTGATTCTTTTTATTTGCCTTCGTAAATCATTCATAGAGCGATAATAATAAAAAATAATAAGAGAAAAAAATAATGCACATCCAGCAAGATAGCCAATGATATAATAAAAGAATGTTTTAGCATCTGTTTTATTAATAAAATTTTTGATTGGTTCAAGAAATGTCATAATAGTTCCTCGCTACTACGTGCTAAAGGTATTCTCATGGTAAATTGCGGCGTTTCTGGTGATTCAAAAGGTTTAAATAATTTTGATTGACTTAATTCACGACTCAGAATCTTTATTGCTTCATGGTCCCTTACTTCTGCTTTTAATGTTAAGGTATCTTCATTAATACTTATTTGTTCAACATTAAAGCCAATACTTTTTTTATCAATTTTTGTGGAAAGTTCACTCAGATATTGTAAAACAGATGCACGTGATTGATGTGAAAAAGCAAACCATCTCTTTTTTTGTTCTTCTACTTCTTTTTCTGCTTCTTCAATGGTGTCATTTAAATTAGTTTCATTTTCTAAAACTTTGAACGTTGACGTTAATGCAGTGAGAGCTTCCTTTTGAGAGGCTTTAATCTCATTTTTTAATGTATGAGTTTGTATATAATAATGAGTAATTAAGGTTGAAAATACTGCTAATGTAAGAATAACAATAATAATAAGTTGTTTGAGTAATAAATAATTATCAGGAGATTTAAAATCTTTTTGTGCAAGATTATAATTAACCGTTGTCGAAAGAGGTAATGTTGCACTGACGCTAATTACATTGATTGGTGTTATAAGATTGATATTTTTGATGGTGAGTGATGGATCGGGAGTTATTTTTTCAGCATTAAATAATTCGCACGTAACACCACTTTTTTGTGTAATAAATGAAATAAGTCCTTTTATAAGAGATCCACTGCCAAGAAAAATAATCTTTGTCATTGGCTGTCGATTAAGAAACTGTGTCGTGAATGAATTGAGCGTAAAATTTATAGTATTCCACCATTCTAAAATTGCTTTTTCTATAGCAGTTGACTGCTCATGCTCCGTTGCTTCAAGTCCAAATCGTACAAGAAGATCTATGGCTTCTTGTGGGGTTTTGTTGAGAT
>Ga0081455_10003706_pt1 | contig 17493 bp, 20 predicted proteins | sample TabmetS3T2R1_FD_70207 | JGI IMG/M metagenome (GOLD analysis project Ga0081455, IMG submission 70207) | Tabebuia heterophylla rhizosphere microbial communities from the University of Puerto Rico - S3T2R1 | ecosystem: Host-associated > Plants > Roots > Rhizosphere ...
CCTGCACGGCCTGGAGACACGCGGTTTCATCTCCCTCGACGGCCGGACGGTCGTGATCGTGGATCAGGATCGTCTCGCGCGCCGAGCCGGCATCACGACCTGACGCGGTCGAGCGTCAGACGGGTGCGTTGGCCGCGCAAGCCGCCAGGATCGTCTTGACCTGGAACGGCGTCAGGCCCGGGTGCTTGGACAGGATCAGGGCGATCAGGCCGGCGATCTGCGGGGCCGCGAAGCTGTTGCCCGTGGCGCGGATCGTGCTGCCCCCGAGCCACGCCACGTCGAGGTCGATCCCGGGAGCTCCCCATTCGGCCGGTCCGTTCGGGTTGTAGGCGTAGACGAACGGGTCTCGGCCGTCCGTCGATGCGACCGAGAACACGCCGGCGAACTCGCTCGGGTAGGACGCACCCCGCACGTTGCTGATCGCCGATACCAACATCGTTCGCCCGAAATAGGCCGCGTCGACCACCTGGTGGAACCGTCCGAAATGCGCCCGAGCACCGGTGGACAGCGACAGATTCAACACGTCCATGCCGTGATCGATCGCCCAGCGGATGCCGGCCGCGAACACCACGCCCTTGCCCGTGAGTCGCTCCCCGAGCACGCGGATCGAGTACAGCTCGCAGTCGGGAGCGATCGCGCGGATGATGCCGGCGCAGGCGGTCCCGTGTCCGAACAGGTCCTCGTGCGGGCCTTCCACGACGTCGATCCCGCCCGGCACGCGAGCGTCGTAGTTCAGCGCGACACCGCCCTGTACGCCGCGCACGGCGGGATGCTCAGCCTCGATCCCGCTGTCGACGACGGCGACCTTGATCCCGGCGCCCGTCGCGCCCCCCCACGCCCACTCGGGAGTGATCGGTCCCTCGGTTCCGAGCGGCGGCGCTTCGGGGAGCGTTCCCGGTTCGAACTGCCACGCCCACGCTGGCTTCATGCCGGTCGCCGTCCCGGCGCGGAGCCGTTCATGGCCGGCCCTGCGCGTTCTCGGCGTAGCGGAGGAAGGACAGCACCATGGACGCTGCCGTCTTGCGCTCGGTGGGTCCCAGCCGTCGGAGCTCAACGAAGATCGTGGCCAGGTCCGCGAGGTCGCGATCCTCTCCGCGGGCCTGGGCGGCGATGTCGTCGAGGGCCTCCGCCAGCGCGGCCTCGTCCCGGTCGTTGGCGGTCTTGGCCGCGGCCTTGAACATGGACGTCCCGAGCGAACGGAACACGTTCGCGCTCTCCAGCGCGAGCGCCGCCAGCCCCGCGAAGTGTCCGAGCAGCTCCATGCCACGAGCGTGAGCCACCGACTCCGCATCCGGGTCGAGGACCTCCAGGACCCCGAGGACATCGCGATCGGTCTCGAGCGGCACCGCCACGATCGAGGTCGGCCGGTACCCGGTTTCGTCGGCGAAGGAGGCGGCGAACCTCGGGTCGGTCGAGACGTCGTCGATCACCAGCGGCTGGCCCGATCGCACCACGAACCCCGCGATCCCCTGCGACGATGGGATCGTGAGGTCGAGCACGCTCTCGGCGCCCTGACCGACCGCCGCCTGGAACACGAGGCGCTCCTCCTCCTCGGTCTCCTCGAGCAACGCGATCGAGCACGACGCCGCGTTGAACAGCGATCTCGCCGTCTCGGCGATCGACTCGAGCAGTTCGTCGTGCCCCGGCGGCACGAGGGCCGGCCCGAGCTCGTCGGCGATCGCGGCCAGTCGTTGGAAGACGTCGTCGTCCGCCATGGCGGCGTCACGCTAGCAAGTCCTGCCCGTGCGTGTGGACGGGTTCACTCTCCGGCGCCCTCGAGGCTGTCGGGAACCTGACGCCGAGGTGTCTCGTGTCCGACAGCCGATCGGGCCGCAGGGCGACACCATCCACACGTGAGGGATCGGGGAGACGATCCCGATGGTGAGGGGAGGCAGCGATGCCGAAGCGGAAGCTGGAACCGGACGAGATGAAGCGCAAGCTCTCGGACGAGGACGACACCGAGGGCCAGAAGAAGCGTCTCTCGCTCGACGAGCCCGAGCGGCCCGACGAGAAGGAGGACGTGGAGGGTCACAAGAAGCGCTGAGCGACCCTCAGGCCTCGAGTCCCCGAGGCCGGTGGACCCCCCGGCGATCCACGAGACCGAGAACGCGGGCACCCGGTCCCTCGGACACGCCGACAACGATCGATCTCGGGGACTCAGGGATCTGCGAGCCGCCGGTCTCCCGACCGGCGGCTCGGCGTGTCGGCTCGGTTCGACGCGTCGATGACCGCGAGTGATGATGTCGCGTGTTCGTGGACGTCGACGGAACGGGGATCGAACAAGGATGACGTACTCGATCGCCGCGCGGGACGAGCGCACCGGTCGCTTCGGCGTCGCGGTGCAGTCTCATTGGTTCGCGGCGGGTGCACTGGTTCCGTGGGCTCAACCCGGCGTCGGGGCGGTGGCCACGCAGGCGACCGTCGAGGTGGGGTACGGCCCCAGAGGCCTGGAGCTGATGGCGGCCGGGAAGGACGCCGGCTCCTCGCTCGAGGCGTTGCTCGCCCAGGACGACGACGCGGACGTCCGGCAGGTCGCCATGGTGGATGCCCGCGGACACGTCGCCACCCATACCGGGGACGACTGCATCAAGATGGCCGGGCATCGACGGGGCCCCGGCTATTCGGTCCAGGCGAACATGATGCTCCGCGACTCCGTGCCGAGGGTGATGGCCGAGGCGTATGAATCGTCGGACGGGGACCTCGCCGACCGGCTGCTCGGCGCGCTCGACGCCGCCGAGGCAGCGTCCGGCGACATCCGCGGACGGCAGGCGGCCGGCCTCCTCGTGGTGGCCGCCGAACCCAGCGATGAACCGTGGAACGACGTGGTGGTGCATCTTCGCGTGGACGACCATCCGGAACCTCTCGTGGAGCTTCGGCGGTTGTTCACCCGCAGGTCCGCGTACGAGCGCATGGAGGAGGCGGAGCGGCTGGAACTCGCGGACGATCGCGCCGGCGCGCTCCAGGCCCAGGAGATGGCGCTGGCCGCCTTCCCCGACGATCCCGAGTTCGCGTTCTGGGCGGCGATCTCCCGCGCTCGCGCCGGGAACGTGGAGGATGCGGTCCGCACGATCGGGGTGGCCTATCGGGCGTCCGACGGCTGGCCCGAGCTGCTTCGGCGACTCTCCGCGGACCGGCAGGTCGAACTGGAAGACGACGTCGTGGCCGCGCTGCTCTCGGCCGATCCTTGACCCGGCTATGCTGCCCCGCATCGTGACGGCCAGGCCCGTGACGGGAGGTTCCCGATGAACGACGAGCAGAGGACCGAGGCGCTCAAGGCTGTGCCCTTGTTCGCGGGCTTCTCCGACAAGGATCTCGGCCGGGTGCTCGAGATCTCCAAGGAGGTCGCACACCCCGACGGCAAGGTCGTCGTGGAAGAGGACCAGACCGCGATCGGTTTCCATCTGATCGTGTCCGGCGAGGCAGACGCCTCGACCGGCGGCGAGGTCGTCAATCGGATGTACGCGGGCGACTACTTCGGCGAGATGTCACTGCTCGACGGGAAGCCTCGATCGGCCAGCGTGACGGCGGTCGGCGAGCTCCATACGCTGGCGATCCCTGCCTGGAGCTTCGACCGGCTGTTGAACGAGCATCCGGAGATGATGCGGGCGCTCCTCGTCGAGCTGTGCGCCCGCCTCCGGCACATGCGCGATTCCCACCCGAGCCGGAGCTGAAGCAACCCGCTCAGAGCGGGGACCGGTCGCTCGCGGCTTGCTGCAGCGTCACCACGAGCTCGCGCAGACCCGTGCCCTTCGCCAGGAATCCGGTCGCGCCCGCATCGCGGGCTTCACGCTCGACGCCCTCGTCGGCGTGCGCCGTCAGGATCACGACCGGAAGCTCGGGTCGCGTCTCGTGGATCTTCTTCATGGCGTCGATCCCAGACAGATCGGGCATCGACAGATCCATGAGCAGGATGTCTGGCGCGAGCGCCTCGGCTTGGTCGCAGGCGGCCACTCCGCCACCCGCCTCGCCCGCCACCTCGATGTCGTCGACCATGCGCAGGGCGGAGGTCAGCGCCTTGCGGAACGCCGGGTGATCGTCGACCACGAGGACTCGCAAGCCCATGTCTCCTTCGTCCATGTCGGAGGCGTGCTGCATGCGGATCCCCTCGTTCGGTGCGGGCCCGAGGGCCTTCTCCGTGGACGCTACCGCTTCGCGAGCGCCTTCGTCTTTACGCTCTCCCGCTCGCTCCCGCCGAGCGGGAAGGCTCGGACATCCTCGCATCGCTCATCGGACCGACACAACTGGTCATAAGGGGGACATTCGATGGCCCAGATGGGGGATATATCGCCTCCGCCGAAAGGTACCTCCCGCCCTTCGAGCAGCGTGGGGTCGCCGTCGTCACTGTCGAGCGGGTTGCGTCCACGATGATCCCGCTCAAGGCGGAGCCGGGCCATGACGATTCGGAGGTCATCCCCACGGGGACAACATCCGAATACCAGGATGAAGGGTCGCTCAACGAGAGCGACGACGGGAAGGACGGGAGTCGAGAGTGACGTGTTCGGCATTCCGGGGTTATCAGGACCCGTGGGTATACTTCCTTCCAGCGGGCGCCGCAGCCGATCATCGGGAGCGGCGCCCCCGGCGCCTGAGGGGTAGGACGGGGTCCGTGGATCTCACAGGCCGAACGTGCGAGGCGTGGCCCGGAGGACGCTGAGATGTTCGAACGCTTCACCGATCGAGCGAGACGGGTCGTGGTCCTGGCCCAAGAAGAAGCCAGGATGCTCAACCACAACTACATCGGGACCGAGCACATCCTGCTCGGGCTGATCCACGAGGGTGAGGGCGTCGCCGCCAAGGCCCTCGAATCCATGAACATCTCGCTCGAGGCGGTCCGCCAACAGGTCGAGGAGATCATCGGCCAGGGCCAGGCCGCTCCCACGGGGCACATCCCGTTCACGCCCCGGGCGAAGAAGGTCTTGGAGCTGTCGCTGCGCGAGGCGCTGCAGCTCGGTCACAACTACATCGGCACCGAGCACATCCTGCTCGGATTGATCCGCGAGGGCGAGGGCGTCGCCGCACAGGTGCTGCAGAAGCTCGGCGCCGACCTCAACCGCGTCCGCCAGACCGTGATCCAACTGCTGTCCGGCTACACCGGTGGCAAGGGCGAAACTACGCCCGGTGGCCAGGGGGAGCAGGGCGGCCAGAGCTCCATGGTGCTCGACCAGTTCGGCCGCAACTACACGCAGCTCGCGCGCGAGGGCAAGCTCGATCCCGTGATCGGTCGCGAGAAGGAGATCGAGCGGGTCATGCAGGTGCTGTCGCGCCGCACGAAGAACAACCCGGTCCTCATCGGCGAGCCCGGCGTCGGCAAGACCGCGATCGTCGAGGGCCTGTCGCAAGACATCGTCAAGGGCGAGGTGCCCGAGACGCTCAAGGGCAAGCAGATCTATACGCTCGATCTGGGCGCGCTGGTGGCCGGCTCCCGCTACCGCGGTGACTTCGAGGAGCGCCTGAAGAAGGTCCTCAAGGAGATCAAGACGCGCGGCGACATCGTGCTGTTCATCGACGAGCTCCACACGCTCGTGGGTGCGGGCGCGGCCGAGGGCGCGATCGACGCGGCCAGCATCCTCAAGCCGATGCTCGCGCGAGGCGAGCTGCAGACGATCGGCGCGACCACACGCGACGAGTACCGCAAGCACCTCGAGAAGGACGCCGCGCTCGAGCGCCGGTTCCAGCCGATCGAGGTCAATGAGCCCACGGTCGCGCACACGATCGAGATCCTGAAGGGCCTGCGCGATCGCTACGAGGCGCACCACCGCGTCAACTTCACCGACGACGCGCTGGTCGCGGCGGCCAACCTCGCCGACCGCTACATCAGCGACCGCTTCCTGCCTGACAAGGCGATCGATCTGATCGACGAGGCCGGCAGCCGCATGCGCATCCGCCGGATGACCGCGCCGCCCGACGTCCGCGAGGTCGACGAGAAGATCGCCGAGGTCCGGCTCAAGAAGGAATCCGCGATCGACGGCCAGGACTTCGAGCGCGCCGCCGCCCTGCGCGACGAGGAGCGTCAGCTGCAGGACGAGCGCTCACGCCGCGAGCAGGAGTGGAAGTCCGGCGAGATGGACATCCTGTCGGAGGTCGACGAAGAGGAGATCGCCGAGGTCCTGTCGCTGTGGACCGGCATCCCGGTCTTCAAGCTCACCGAGGAGGAGACCGAGAAGCTGCTCCGCATGGAGGACGAGCTCCACAAGCGGATCGTCACCCAGAACGAGGCCATCTCCGCGGTGTCGCGCGCGATGCGCCGCACGCGCAGCGGCCTGAAGGACCCGCGCCGTCCGGCGGGGTCGTTCATCTTCCTGGGACCCTCGGGTGTCGGCAAGACCGAGCTCTCGAAGGCACTCGCGGAGTTCCTGTTCGGCGACGAGGACTCGCTGATCCAGCTCGACATGTCGGAGTACATGGAGAAGCACACGGTCAGCCGGCTGATCGGGTCACCTCCGGGCTACGTCGGGTACGAGGAGGGCGGACAACTCACCGAGGCGGTGCGCCGCAAGCCGTTCAGCGTGGTGCTGTTCGACGAGATCGAGAAGGCCCACCCCGACGTGTTCAACACGCTGCTGCAGATCCTCGAGGACGGGCACCTGACGGATTCGCAGGGACACAAGGTCGACTTCAAGAACACGATCATCATCATGACCTCCAACCTGGGCACCCGGGACATCCAGAAGGGTCCGGGGATCGGGTTCGCCGCCAGCGGCAACGAAGAGGTCACGTACGAGCGCATGAAGGAGCGCGTGACCGAAGAGCTCAAGAAGTCGTTCCGCCCCGAGTTCCTGAACCGGATCGACGAGGTCATCGTGTTCCGCTCGCTCACGCAGGATGACGTCAAGAACATCGTCGACCTCATGATGAAGCGAGTCACGGAGCAGCTGAAGGCCAAGGACATCGAGATCGAGCTCACCGACGGTGCGCGCACGGTGCTCGCGATGCAGGGCTACGACCAGTCGCTCGGCGCCCGGCCGCTCCGTCGCACGATCCAGCGCTTGGTCGAGGACCCGCTGGCCGAGAAGCTCCTGTACAAGGAGTTCCGCGCCGGCGAGACGGTCATCGTCGACGGGCGCGACGGCGAGATCGTGTTCGAGCACACGGGTGGCATCGTGCCGCCCGACGTGCCCCCGGTCGAGCTCGCCGGCTCCACCGAATAGCTCTCACAACCAGAGCCGGGCCGAGACCCGGCTCTCCCGACCGCCTCCGGGCGGTCTCAAGGCCGAAGCCCGGCCCCATCGGGGACCGGGCTTCTCGGCATCTGCGACCCCATCCGTTTCAGGTCACGGCACAGCCCTTCGGTTGCGCGTGATCGATCCGCGGGCTCCCGCCGACCGGCACGCCGAAGAACACCACGCCGAGCTTCACGGTCCCATCGGTCTCGTTGCGGCCGATGTGCACGGTGGATGGGAGCTCGACGAACGCGTCGCCCGGTCCGTAGACGCGCGCCCGGCAGTCCTTGGCGTGGTAGACGGTGAACGTTCCCGAGGCGACGGTGACGAGCGTCTTCCCCGGGTGCGTGTGCCATCCCGTCGATGAATGCGGGCCGAACGTGAACTGCGCCACGACCGTGTTCTTCCCCGGTTGGGTCGTCAGCCCGATCGAGGTCGACATCGAACCGGCCCCGATGATCTCGGAGGTCACGGTACCCGTCGATGGTGTCGCGACGGCCACCCCGGCGAGCGCGAGCGACACCCCGATCAACGCGGCTCCGATGCCTCGCTTCCAGTGCTTGCTTCGCATGATCCTTCCCCTCTCTGCGGGCGAGGATGCGGCGTGCGTCGTTGATCCAGCGCCGCTATGCGTTCCCGTGCTGAACCGCTCGGACGTACGCCTCGGTGTTCTGCTCCCAGAGCCGGGCGGACTCCTCGGTGAGCCGGAAGTTGCCGCCATCGTCGACGTACATCACGTCGAAGTCCTTCGGATGATTCGTGCGGACCCAATCGCGGAAGGGCTCCCACATCTGCGGCGAGAAGTCCTTGAGCTGCCACGAGAGGGCAGCTTGGGAGATCTCTCCGTCACTGACCGTGAAGTTCCAGTGACCCGGGTAGGGACCGAGCCCGATCTCCCCCGACCGAATGGCGTGCCACTCGAAGGGGCAACGAACGTCGGTGCCGGACGCCGCGGTGGCCGTGACCCGGCATGGGTCGGTGACGAGCTGCTGGTAGCCCATGCCTTCGAGGAGGGACGTGAACACCGGCATCAGCTCCGGGGTGTACGCATCCATCTGGAGGATCGGGTTCTCGGAGAGGTAGGTGTTCGCCCGCTCCCCGTCGAACTCCCCGAATGCCTCAACGAAGCCCGTGGTGACCTCCGCGGCCTTCGGATCCGGAGCGATGCTGATCGTCGGCGAGCCGCCAGGGACGCTTCCCTCGTCACCTGGCCGCGCCGTCAGGATCAGCACGACGGCCGCTAGTCCGATCGCCGCCGCAACGACGATCGCGCCGATCTTCCGATTCCGGTTCTTGTGGTCGCGCCGTTTGAACTGTCGTTCCAGGGCACCACGCTGGGGCCCCGTCTGTTGGGTGACCATCTCGTAGACCTCCTTCACATCGGGCATCGAGGCCTCCTCACGTCGCTCTCAGCGCGGCTCGCCCTTGTGAGGCGAGCACGCGCACGGTCGGGGGCCGGATGCCCATGATCTCGGCGGCCTGCTCCGAGCTGTACCCGAAGATCTCGGTGAGGACGAGCGCCGAACGCTGCCGGGGTGAGAGTCCGGCGAGCATCCGGTACACGTCCTGTTGGATGTCCACGTCGGCGAAGGGGTCCGGCGCGGGTTCGATGCTGATCACGCGTCTCGCGGCTGTGCGCGCGCGGCGCGCGCGCATCCGGAACCCGTTGAACGCGACCCGGAACAGGTATGCGGTCGCGTCGTCGAGCTCGTCGATGCGGTCCCAGCGCTCCCACAGCTTCATGAACGCGTCCTGCATCAGCTCCTCGGCGTCATGGGGGTTGCCCGTGACGAAGTACAGGGCTCGGTACAGGCGTTCGTGCGCGTCGAGGAAGAAGTCGGTGAAGCTCGCCGGAACCGCGGGGCCCTCGCCGCTCTCTGCGATCTGCACGATGTTGTCCTCGGCTTGCACGGACCATGGATGCGCGGGCCGAGGACATCGTTTAGGCCGAGCTCCGGGAGCGCAAGGGGTGCGGACGCCCGAACGCCCGGGCGCGAGGGGGTTCCCGCCCGGGCGTCGGAGCTCTGATCAGTCGAAGCGGTTGATGAGCAGCGTGTCGCTCGTCACCCACTGCGGGCCGTTGAGATCGGTTTCCACTCGAGCGTCCAGCCGCTGGACGCGGTTCGTCTCGAGGTCGAGGATCCTCACCGCTAGGACTGGATACCTGCTGACGCCGCCGTACCCGCTCGCGCAGCACGTGATGAACGCGATCTTCGAGCCGTCCGGCGACCAGGCAGGCGCCCACACGCTCCCGCCGCTGCGGTACACCCGGTGTGCGTGGCTGCCATCGACTGCCATCATCCAGAGCTCGCCACCGTTCCAGTACGCGATCTGGGTGCCATCGGGCGACCAGGCCGGCTCGATGTTGCTGACGTCGTCGTCGGTAAGCCGAGTGGGCGTACCGCCGGTCGCATCGATCGTGTAGATCTCGCTGTCGGGGGGTCCACCGTCCTCCCCGGTGGTCGAGCCGTTCCAGTATGCGATCACGTCTCGAGATGACCACACTGGGAAGTAATCACCCGCGGGGTCATCCGTGAGCTGCCGCACGCGGGTACCGTCGACATCCATCACGTAGATGTCGTCGTGGGCGACATACGCGATCTGCTCACCGTTGGGAGACCAAGCGACGGCCTCCTGCGCGTCCCCCCCGCTGTTGTCGAGCTTCCCGGTCAGGAACCGGAGATCCGTGCCGTCCATCCCGATCGTCGCCACGCGGTCATCGGTGATGAACGCCATCCGGTTCCCCAGCGGCGACAGCTCGAGCCCTCTTGCATCGAGCGGAAGCCCAGGGATCCGCTCTCGAACGCCACCATCGATCCCGATCATCGTCGCCCCCAGTGGGGGGTCTGTCCGGAGCGGCGGAGGTGGGGACCCTTCCGCCGGCACCCTCGGTGCGCCACCGGTGACGTTGAAGAGCACCAGCACTGAAAGCACGCCCACGATGGCGGCCGCCACCACGATCGCGGCGATCTTGCGGTTCCTCGCCGAGCGGCGTTGTTGTTCCTGCTGCTTCCTCCACGAATCCTGGTCGGGCTCGACCTGCTTCGTGACCATCTCGAAGACCTCCCTCACGTCGTTCATGCGGGCCCTCCTGCGTTTCGGAGCACGGCTCGGCCCTGGGTCGCGAGCGCTCGGACCGTGGACGGACGGATGCCCATGATGCGGGCGGCGTCCTCCGAGCCGTAGCCGTACAGGTCGAGCAGGACGAGGGCGGTCCGCTGCCGAGGGCTCAGCGCCCGCAGCATCCGGAGCACGTCGTGACGGAGGTCGATCTCGTCGAACGGGTCGACCGACGCGTCGATCGAGACGAGGCGCTTCGCGGCCCGGCGCGCCGCGCGCGCCCGCATGCGTGAGCCGTTCATCGCCACGCGGAACAGGTAGGCCGTGAGATCCTCGATCTCCGCGACCCGATCCCACCGTTCCCAGAGCCGCAGGAACGTCTCCTGCATGATCTCTTGGGCGTCGGCCCGATTCCCGGTGACGAAGTAGAGCGCCTTGAACAGCCGGACGTGCTCGTCGGCGAAGAACGCCGTGAAGTCCAGCGGCTCGTTCGCACGGTCGGGAAGCTGGATCACCTCGCCCGCGCTCTGCGTCTCGCCCTCTGCCTGCATCGGTCTCCTGGATGCCGCGGGCCGCGTCAGCGCTTAGGCGGGCTGTGAGGTCGCCGACGGCCCGAGGATACGCCCCGGGTCATGCATCGGATCCCGGCGGCCGGGTCAAGGTTTCGGGGTCGGCGTGCCGAACCCTCGAAGATGCGGGCGGTACGGAACCTGCTTCGGCATCTCCGCGGGATCGATCTCGCCGGGATGGCCGCGTTCCTCGTGGCGCTCTGGGGGCTGGCGATCGTCGGTCGAGGTGCCATCGCCGCGTCGATGGCGCCGCATGGGGTCGACGGCCCGCGGATCGTGGCCGTCGGCTCGGTGCTGCTGTTCGTGGCCTCGGGGTTCCTCTGGACGAGGCTGTTCCGTCGCGCCGCCCTCGTCGTCGTGCTGCCGAGCGTGGTGGCCATGGCGGCATGTGTGCTCACGCCGGACCTCCCGTTCGCGGCGCTCGCGCTCCCGTTGATGCCGGCGGCCTGCGCCGCAGCCGGGGTCGCGATGGGGCAACGAGGCGGATCGGACCGGCGGCTCGTGCTGTGGCTGTTCGGGATCACCGCCGTGCTCGGTGCGCCCGGGACCGGCATGTTCGCGTTGATGGCCGCGATGTTCGTGGTGGTGTGTGGTCTGCTGGGACCGGATCCGAGTCGCTTCGCGGTCCCATCGATCCCCGCCGTTCCGGACGACGTCTCAGGCTTGTAGACGCCGGCTTCGAGGTCGCCCAGACCCAGACGACCTCAGGTTCGGATCGCCAGCAGGGATCCCTCGGGCGTCCAGGCGGGCTCGGAGAGACCGGAGGCCAGCTGGTACACCTGGCGCGTTCGAAGATCGACCGCGGCGATCGCCGTCGGCGTATCGTCGCCGGGCCGGAACGCCGTGAACGCGATCTGGGTGCCGTCGGGCAACCAGGCCGGCGTCGAATCGAACTCGTTGCGATCGGTCAGCTCCTCCGCCGACGACCCGTCCGTCGCGATCGTCCAGATGTCGGACCCGTCGCCGGTCCCGGCGGCGCGAGTGAACGCGATCGTCTGTCCGTCCGGTGACCACGCCGGTGCGCTCCCCTCGGACAATCGAACGGCCCGGGAATCCTCTCCCGCGCCGATCAGCCAGACGCTCGGGTGGTCGCCGTCCCCCCGGGTGAACGCGATCGTCGTGCCGTCGGGCGACCAATCGGGCGAGCCTTCATACGTCGGCGCGGTCGTGATCCTTTCGACCGCGCCCGTCCCCACGTCGACGACGTAGATGTCTTGGTTCCCTGCGAGGTCCGCACCGCGGAACGCGATCGTCGTGCCATCGGGAGCCCAGTCCGGTTCGTGCACTCCGCACCCGCACCCGACGTCGTTCGCGGCGGTCAATGCGCTGATCTCCGTGCCGTCGGAGTTCGCGAGGAACAGCTGGTCGTGACCGGCCCGTGACCGGACGAACACGATGTGGCTCCCGTCCGGGGAGACGTCGACCTGTTCGGGGGCCACCTCGCGGATGAGCGGGGTGCCGGTCGCGCCGGTCACCGGGTCGACTTCCTCCAGGACCGGTTGGGAGGTCACGACCGGTGCGCTCGTCCCATGGTCGGCGGGGGCCGATGGCGTCGACGAACGGGTCGCCACGATCACCGCGAAGAAGGCCGCCACGAGCGCCGCCGTCAGGCCGAAGACCAGCCCGCGCTCCCGGCGGCGTCGCTGCCGCTGCCGGCGATGCTGGCGATCGAGCGCACCGTGGCCCGGGGCGACGCGGTCGGTCGCCTCTCGGAACATCTCCTGGAGGTCAGCCATCTCCGCCTCCCGCTTCCCGGAGCGTCGAGCGTGCATGCGACGCGAGCGCGCGAACGGTCGAGGGACGGACCTCCAGGATCCTGGCCGCCTCCTCCGATCCGTAGCCGAGCAGATCGACGAGCAGCAACGCGGCTCGCTGCCGCGGCGTCACGAGTCGGAGCAGGGTCCGCAGGTCCGCGCGCATCTCGGCGTCGCCGAAGGCGTCCCGGGGCTCCAGGCCGGGGATCACCTTGGCCGCGACGACCGCCGCGTGGCGTCGACGCATCCGGAACCCATTCAGCGCGACCCGGAACAGGTATCCGGTCGGATCTTCCATCGTTCCGATCCGGTCCCAGCGCTCCCACAGCTTCGCGAAGGCGTCCTGCATCAGGTCCTCGGCATCCCGTCGATCTCCGGTGACGAAGTACAGGGCTCGGAAGAGCCGCTCGTGCTCCTCGAGGAAGAAGGCGTCGAAGTCGGCTGCGGCATCGACGCGCCGGGGAGCCGTTTCCACCATCTCTCCTCCTGCCCGCACGAACCATGAATGCGCGAGCGACCCGATCCGTTGATGCCCGGCGCGGAATGATGCCTCAGATCGTGAGGCCTCGAAGTTCCTCAGGGACCAGGTCGGCGAACTCCCAGCTCGTCCACAGGTCGGCGGTGATCCGGCTCGCGGGGCGGTGGACCCCGAACCGCTCCGCCCAGTCGCAGATCCGCTCGAGGTCACGGTGCAGGAACGTCCGAGCGTGCCGGTTCTTCCGCGGATCGACGGCCTGCGGGAGGTCGATGACGGTGACCCGGCCCCGCCACACGAGGAGGTTGTACGGGGAGAGGTCGCCATGGACCACGTTCAGGTACAGCATCCGCTCGACGGCCGCGATCGCCTGGTCGAGCAGGTCGCCGGCCTCGTCGGGGTTCGCGGGACGGTACGACCGCAGCTGCGGGGCGGCTACGTCCACGTCGCCGACGTAGGTCATCAGGATCGCGTCGCCGGTCCGTTCGATCGGTCGAGGGACAGCCGTGCCGGCCTCGGAGAGCGTGCGGAGCGTGTCCCACTCGCGGTCGACCCAGATCTCTCCCTGGACCTCCCGGCCGAAGCGTGTCTTCTTCTCCAGGGCGGCCCGGACGCGTCGCTCCTTGATCCACTCGCCGTCGTGGTACATCGAGTCGTCGCGGAAGTCGCGACGGTCGAGCGGGTGGTACGCCTTCAGCGCGACGAGATCCTCGCCGGTGGTACGTGGGTTGGCGCGGCACAGGTGGACAGATGCCTCCTTGCCGCTCTGGATGGGTCTGATCACGCGTTCGATGAGCCCTTCATCGAGGAAGTGCTCGAACTGGTTCGCATCGCTCAACGCGGTGCTCCTTTCGGGGATCGGCACGCTCAGGGAGAGCTGCCATGGACACGACGGAAGCCGCGTCCCGAAACAGGAGCAGGCGCGTGGCGCGGACCGAGTGGCTCGGCGGCTACGCGTGCGATCCGGAAGGACGCGGCGTGCGCGCGATGTCGAGGACCGAGATGGCGGCCATGCTCATCCCTCCTTCCGGTCGTGGATCGAACGGCGCCGCCCGGCGCGGCGCTCGCGCGAGGATAGCACCTGCACCACGGAGCGTGTCGGCGATGGCGGCTATCGTCGGCAGCGTGGCGAAAACGCGAACGATCATGGCGTGCACGGAGTGCCGCCAGCAGGTCTCACAGTGGGTCGGCCGGTGCCCCGGGTGCGGCGCGTGGGGCACGATCGAACAGGCGACCGCCGCGCCGGGCCGAGCGTCCGCGGCCGTGGCCTCGGTCTCCCTCGGGGAGCGGGCCAACGGGGCGGTCGCGGTGCCGACCGGGGTCGACGGCGTCGATCGGGTCCTGGGTGGCGGCGTGCTGCCCGGGTCGGTGACCCTGCTCGCGGGCGAGCCGGGGATCGGCAAGTCCACGTTGCTCCTGCACGTCGTGTCTCGCCTCGCGACGCAGGGTTCACCCTGCCTGGTCGCATCCGGTGAGGAATCTCGAGCGCAGGTTGCCGCACGTGCCGGGCGGCTTGGCATCGACGCCGACACCATCGCGTTCACGCCGGGTCGCGATCTCGAGCAGGTCGTCGACACCGCCGCGGCCGAACGACCCTTCCTGTTGGCCGTGGACTCCATCCAAACGGTCCGCGACGTCTCGGCCACGCAGCTCCCGGGTGGTGTGGCCCAGGTCCGCACGTGCACCGACGCGCTGGTCGGGTTGGCCAAGGCTCACGGCATCGCCATCCTGCTCACCGGGCACGTCACGAAGGACGGTGATCTCGCGGGTCCGCGTGCCCTCGAACACGCGGTGGACACGGTGCTCACGTTCGACGGCGATCCCCGCAGCGGGCTCCGCGTGCTCTCATGCGGCAAGAATCGGTACGGGGCCGAAGGGGAGTCCGCATGGTTCGAGATGAGCGGCAGCGGGCTCCGTGAGATCGATCCCACCGCCCTCCTCGTGTCGGGCGAACGGTTGCCCGGAGCGGCAACGGGACTGCCCAGGACCGGCAAGCGCGCCCTGGCCGTGGAGATCCAGGCGCTCGTGGGCTCGTCCGACGGTGCTCCGAGGCGCCAAGCCACGGGGATCGACGGTCGCCGGTTCCAGCTCGTGGCGGCCGTCCTCGATCGATCCGGCGGTGTCTCGGTCGGCAGAGCGGAGCTGTTCGGTGCGTCCTCGGGCGGGGTCCGCATCGACGATCCCGCGTGCGACCTGGCCGTGGCCGCCGCCATCGCCTCCGCTGCCACGGGAGTGCCCCCGCCGGCCGGGGCGGCGTTCGTCGGTGAGGTGTCGCTCACCGGCCTCGTGCGGCCGGCTCCGGGCATGACGCAGCGCCTCGCTGCCGCCCGGGCCGCCGGATGTGAGCAGGTGTTCGCCCCCGCGACCGGCGACGCCGGGATCGAGGGGGTGCGGTGGGTTCCCGTGCGTCATCTCGCCGATGCCGTCGGTTGGGCCACCGGGGCGGCCGACCACACCGATATCGACCATCCGAGGGAGGCCGAAACAGCCCTTTGACGGGCGATTTAGGCCCTCTGACCTGCGGTGATGGGTTGCGTCGCAAGACCCCCTCGTGCTACCCTCTGAAGGTCAGCGCGACCCCCGCCAACCATCCTTGGAGGTTCCGTGTTCCGTAAGGGCGACACCGTGGTGCATCCCGAACATGGCGCGGCAGTGATCGAAGAGCTGCGTGAGAAGGAATTCCTCGGTGAGAAGCGGACCTATCTGGTGCTCCGCGTCGCCTACGGCGACCTCACGCTGCTGATCCCCACGGATTCGACCGAGCAGGTCGGCCTCCGGTCGGTCGTCAGCAAGAACGAGGTCAAGAAGGTCCTCAAGGTCCTCACCGAGGAGGAATCCTCGATGGCGGCCAACTGGAGCCGCCGGTTCAAGAACAACATGGAGAAGCTGCATTCCGGCGATCCCTACCAGGTCGCCGAGGTCCTGCGGAACCTGTCGATCCGGGACCGCGAGAAGGGCTTGTCCGCAGGCGAGAAGCGCATGATCACCAAGGCCCGGCAGATCCTCATCTCCGAGCTTTCCCACGCTACCGGCAAGACCGAAGAGGCCGCCGAGACCATGATCGACGACGTCCTCGACGGTGCCCATGGCGTGAAGCTGGCCGCCCAGGCCTAACTTCAGGCACCCCTTCTCGGCGCCGAAGAATCCCTCGTAGGGGTTTCGTTCTGCCTGCCCGCGGGCCGAACGTGCCGTCGGAACCCGATCGGGAGCGGGACGATGGGTGAACTCGAGCAAGGATCGCCGCGCGGAGGCGTGGTGCGGGGGCGCCTGGTCGAGGGCGTCCGGCTCATCTTCATCGCGCTGTTCGCGACCGGCGGGTTCCTCCTGGGTGGCACCCTCGCGAGCGAGAGTCCGAGCCGCGCATTGGCGTTCATCTTCCTCGGCGCGGCCTGCGGGTTCGTGTTCGGCGGGGTCGTCGGACGATTGACGCTACGGGCGGTGAACGGCCTGGAGCGGGAGCTCGGTCGCACGCCGGCCCCGCAGCTCGCCGGCGGCGTCGTGGGGCTCGTCGTCAGCCTCATCGTGGCGGGACTGTTGATGATCCCGCTGCTGTTCGTGCCGGGCTTCGCCGCCTGGCCCGCGATCCTGTTCATCTACCTGGTGTGCGGGTCGCTCGGGGCCCGCCTGGGCAAGGCGAAGTACGAGGACATCTTCGGGCTCGTCGGGATGAAGCCGCACGCGTCCGTCGCGGCTTCGCGCGGGGACCTGCACGTGATGGACACGAGCGCCCTGATCGACGGCCGGGTCTTGGACCTCGTGGCCACCGGTTTCGTGAGCGGCACGGTGCTCCTGCACGACGGCGTGCTCCGGGAGCTCCAAGCGGTCAGCGACGCGTCGGATCCACGTCGGCGGCAGCGAGGCCGGCGGGGCCTGGACGTCTTGGTGGAGCTCCAGAAGGCGCCCACGATCCAGTTCCAGCTGATCGAGGAGGCGGGCGTCCTGGACGTCGATGCCGCGCTCGTTCGGCTCGCGCGGGAACGTGGCGCCTCGCTGATCACGGTCGACCACAACCTGGCGAAGGTGGCGGAGGCTCTGCGCGTGCCCGTGGCGCAGATCAACGCTCTGGCGTCGAAGTTCCGGGTCCCGTACTCCGCCGGCGACGAGATCACGGTCCGGCTCGTGAAGGAAGGCCGTGAGCATGGCCAGGGGGTCGGGTACCTCGACGACGGCACGATGGTGGTCGTCGAGAAGGCGAGCGAACGGATCGGATCGAGCGTCGAGATCCGCGTCACCAACGTGATCCAGACCACGACGGGACGGATGGTCTTCGCAGTCCTCGTCACCGAGGGCGAGGCCGCCCAAGCTTCCTGACCGTTCGCCGAGCCGTCGTCCCGGGCTCGGTGTCTGCCATGCTTCGGCCCATGGACGGTTCGACGAGCGGCGCGGTCGCGATCGTGCTCGCGGCGGGCGCGGGTCGACGGCTCGGCGTGGTCGATCAGCCGAAGGCGTTGGTCCCGATCGGCGGCCGGCCGATG
>Ga0081455_10003707_pt1 | contig 17493 bp, 17 predicted proteins | sample TabmetS3T2R1_FD_70207 | JGI IMG/M metagenome (GOLD analysis project Ga0081455, IMG submission 70207) | Tabebuia heterophylla rhizosphere microbial communities from the University of Puerto Rico - S3T2R1 | ecosystem: Host-associated > Plants > Roots > Rhizosphere ...
TGGCGCAGCAGCAGGTCGGCCAGTTGCCAGGCCGATGCGTCCTGCCGGGCCTTGATCAAAGTGCTCCACCGTTGCCGCACCCGGCGCAGCTCGGCCACCAGCTGCCGGCCGTTGGCGATCGCCGCGAACGACGCCTCGGCGATCAGCCGCACGATGCGCGTCGCGTCGCCGCGCCGGTAGGCCATCAGCGCGGCGAAGTACGCGTCGGTGTCGGTGAGCACGCCGGCCGACACCGGCACGGTGACGTTGCGGGTCAGCCCGCGCGCCCGCAGCATCGAGTGCACCAGCGCCCGGCCGGTGCGCCCGTTGCCGTCGGCGAACGGGTGGATGGTCTCGAACTGGGCGTGGGCCAGCGCCGCGTGGGCGAGCACCGGCAGGTCGTCGCGGCGCACGAACGACATCAGGTCGGTCATCGCGTCGGGCACCCGCTCGTGGTGCGGCGGTACGAACGCCGCGCCGTGCGGGCCGAAGTCGCCGCCGCCGATCCACACCTGCTCGGTGCGCCACTGCCCGGCCTCGTCGGGGTGGTTGCGCTGCATCAGCGCGGCGTGCATGGCCAGCACGGCGTCCTCGTCGAGACGGTCGGCCAGGTCGACGGCCGCCTGCATGGCGTGCACGTTGGCGACGATCTCGGTGGCGTTCTGCCGATCGAGGTTGCCGAGCTCGGCCAGGGCGATCGCCTTGGCCCCCGACGTCAGGTTCTCGATCTTGGACGAGGACGCCGACTCGGACCGGAGCAGGATGGCGGCGAACGGTGCGATCTCGGCGCCCATCTCGGCGTCGAAGCGGGCGATCTCGGTCGACGCCTCGTCGGCCGCGGCGATGGCGGCGGTGGGCAGCAGCACTTCGAGCTTGGCGATCTGGGGTGGTACCGCGGCCTGGTAGGGGCCCGCGTGGCGCCGGCGCAGGGTGCGCGAACCCATACCCGGGGGCAGCGCAGATACCCATTCGCGCTCTTCCCACGCGAGAGCGGGCCAACCGGGTTCGGGCCCGCCGAGGTATGCGTCAGCGGATACCACGTCGTGATCTTAGCATCGGATGTTCGATTATCGGATGCCATGTGTCCGACTCGCCCCGGGCTTGCCACACTGGGTTCGTGCCGACCAAGACGAGTGCCGGAATCCTCCTGTTCCGTAAGGCGAATCTCGGCATCGAGGTGCTACTCGGACATATGGGCGGGCCGTTCTGGGCCCGCAAGGACGACGGCGCGTGGTCAATTCCGAAGGGTGAGTTCGAGCCGCCCGAGGACGCCGTCACGGCGGCCCGGCGCGAGTTCGTCGAGGAGCTCGGCCTGCCCGTGCCGGCCGGCTCGCTGATCGAACTCGGCGAGATCGCGCAACCGCGCGGCAAGATCGTCACGGTGTGGGCGCTGGAGGGCGACCTCGACCCGGACGCCGTCGTGCCGGGCACGTTCGAGATGGAGTGGCCACCCCGGTCCGGGCGCCGGCAGGAGTTCCCCGAGATCGACCGCGCGGCGTGGTTCGCCCTGGACGCGGCCGCCTCGAAACTCGTGACCGGGCAGCGCCCGTTCCTCGACCGACTGCGCGAGACCGTCAGCTGAGGATGCTCGGTGCCTCGTCCGGCCGCAGCACGACGACCTGATTGGTGAGCGAGTCGTCGGCCGCGAAGCGCAGCACCTGGTCGCACACCTCGTCCATCGGGATCCAGGCCGGGGCATCGGCCCGCTCGGCCGGCGTCATCTCGGCCAGCTCGCGCTCGGCGCGCGGGGTGCGGATCCAGTCCGGGGCGATGCCGTTGACCCGAACGCCCGGCACCCGCACCGTCGTGGTGAACCGGATCAGCCCGGCCTTGGCCGCCGCGTACTCGGGCGACGCCGCCTTGTCGAAACCCAGCCCGGCTGTAGATGCGGTGTTGACGACCACGCCACCGTGACGTTGCAGCTCCGGCAGCGCGCACTGCGTGACGAGCATCGCGCTGCGCAGATTGAGGTCGAGGCCGGCGCGCCACTGCTCGGGGTCGGCGTCTGGCCAGAACGGGCGGGCGATCCCACCGGCGTTGTTCACCAGCAGCCGGATGCCGTCACCTTGCCGGGCGGCCGCGTCGATCAGCGCGGCGACATCGCGTTCGTCGGTGACGTCCGTCGCCACGTCGACGGCCCGGCCGCCGGCGTCGTTGATCAGCCTGGCTGTATGGGCGAGCTCAGCCGTGTCGACGTCGGCGACGACGGTGACCGCGCCCGCGGCAGCCACCGCCTGGGCGATCGCCCGGCCGATGCCTACCGCCGCGCCCGTGATCACGGCGACCCGTGCGACTATGTCCATGCCGCCGAGCCTGCACTCCCCCACCGACATAGGCTCATCCCATGGCCACCTGGGACGACGTGCGACGCATCGCACTGGCCCTGCCCGAGACGACCGAGTCCACGTCCCGCGGCAACCTGACCTGGAACGTCAAGGACAAGGGCTTCGTGTGGGAACGCCCGCTGCGGCGCGGCGATATCGACGCACTGGGCGACGCTGCGCCGGTTGGGCCGATCCTGGGCGCCCGGGTCGCCGACGTCGGCGTCAAGGACGCCCTGATCGCAGACAACCCGGCCGCGTACTTCACCACGCCGCACTTCGACGGCTACCCGGCGATCCTCGTCCGGCTCGACGACATCGAGGTCGCCGAGCTGGACGAGCTGATCACCGAGGCCTGGCTGGCCAAGGCGCCGAAGCGGCTGGCTAAGGAGTACCTGGACCGGTCACCGTGACGGTGCGGCTCCACACCGAATACTGCAGCGGCGACTGCCAGTTCGCGCCTCGGTCGCCGAACAGCATCACCGTGTTGCCGTACAGCGGCAGCAGGTAGCCGTTGGCCGAGTCCTGGTAGTCGGCCCAGGTCGGCTCGGACCAGGTGCGGCCGTCGTCGGTGGACCGCAGCAGCGAGTAGCCCGGGCGGCCCACCAGCAACAGCAGCGACCCATCGGCCAGCCGGTCCAGGGTCGGGTACACGCTCGACACGGTCTGCCCGCTCGGCGTTCGGATCTGCTGCGGCGCCGACCAGGTCAGGCCGTTGTCGTTCGAGCGCGAGACGAACATCGGCAGGTAGCTGCCGGTGCGCATCACGATCAGCAGGCCACCGTCGCTGGTGCGGGTGAGCACGCCCTCGCAGTAGCCGTCGTAGGACGTGCCCGGCGGGTACAGCGTGTCCGAGTACGCGATAGTCGAGCGCACCGTCCAGTTCACGCCTCCGTCGTGCGAGACGAGCAGCACCTGGCGCAGCTTGACGTCGCCGTCGTAGCGGCCGTACGCCGACTGGTACATCGTGCCGTCCGGATCCTGGATCAGGTTGTGCACCTGGACGAACGCCGTGCATCCGGTCGGCCGTTCGCAGGCGTACGGGGCGAAGTTCTGCGGGCCGGTCATCAAGCCGCTGCGCATCGTCCAGGTCGCGCCGTTGTCCTTCGACACGGCCGTCTCGATCACCGACTGGTTGGGCAGCGGCGCAACGTAGCCGTGGTAGTTGATCGCGAACAGCGAGCCGTCGGCCAGGCGGGTCAGGTTGAACGACGGCGCGTCCGGCATCGGGTTGTGGGCCTGGTAGTCGTGCCAGGTCCGGCCGTTGTCGTCGGAGTACACGAACTTGTTGCCGGCAGTGGCGGCCACGTCGGTGTGTGCGGGGTAGCTCATCAGGATGCGCCACCGCCCGTCACTCATCGGCACGCGCGCGGCGGTGTTCGGCATCTGTACAGGCGTGCTGGATGTCGCGATCGTAGTGATCGGATCGATGTGGTAGTGGCTGGACACGGCGACCGGACGGTGCGGCAGCGCGCCTCCGACCTGGACGTCGTCGAGGTACACGTGATCGCCCAGGGTCGGCGTGCCGGTGCCGGCGAACTGGATGCCGTCGATCGCGGTGACCGGGTTGATGCCCCACGGACCGCTGCTGCCCAGGTAGTGGCCGTCGACCGTCACGTAGGCCGCGTCCTGATCGGCGGTGGTGCCGACATCGACGGTGCTCCACGTGCCGATCGGCAGCGAGCCGGCCGGCGCGACCGGCAGCCAGCGCGCGCCGTCGTACCACTGCACCGCGCCGGCCCCGTTGAACAGCACGTGGAACACGACGCCCTCGGTGCCGGCCGTCGTCGTGCCGAGCAGGTCGACCATGAAGCCGTGCGGCACCGTCGCCGGATCGACGGCGAACCGCACGTCGATGCCGTCGGCCGCCGGGCGTGCACAGTCGACGGCCGGCAGCGACGTGGCCGAGTCGTCGGCGAGCAGCAACGAGTGCGTGCCCTGGTAGGCCGTGTCGGCGCTGACGGCGGTGGCGGCCCGCCCGCTCGGGGTGGTGCACCCGGCCGGAACGCTGCCGACCGCGTCGTTCTCGAAGCTCCAGTACCGGTCACTGCTCGGCGCGCCGGCTGCGCGGGCGGCACCGGTCACCAGCACGGCGGTTGCGAGCGTGCATCCGGCCGCGAGCACGGATTTCCAGCGTGGGACGGCCATAGCGATCCTCCGGGTCGATCGGCGAGAAGTCGGACCGATCGACATGGAACGTCCTTTTACGTTCCATGTCAAACCGGTCGGGCGTTACTCCGATCACCGGGCAAAGAAGACGAACTCCCGTCCCGGCCGATCCGGCGCGTCGCGCACGTCGGCCACCTCGAAGCCCTGAGCCCGCAGCGACGTCTCGACCTCGTCACGCTCGCGGAAGCGCAGAGTCGAGTCCGACGTCAGCACCTCCCCGTCCGACGCGAACACCCACGTCCAGCGAAAGCTGACCAGCGGACCGCTCACGTCCGTGAGGTCCACCCAGCTCTCGACCGCCCCGACGCCGTCGATCTCGCTGATTCGATACGAGGCCGCGCGGTTCCACTCCGTCCAGGCCTGCCGAGCCGGGTCGCGCGTTTCGAAGACGAGCTGCCCGCCCGGGCGCAGCGCCTGCCACACGCCGCGCAACGTCGCCGCCCAGTCGGCCGGCTCGACGATCGCCTGGGCCACGTTGCCCGTCATCGTGACCAGATCGGCCTGCACCGCGGGCAGGTCGGTGGCGTCGCCGTGGATCCACCGCACCCGCTCGGCTCCGGGCTTGGTCCGCGCGACGTCCAGCGAGCCGGCGGCCGGATCGATCGCGATCACGTCGATGCCGCGACCGGCCAGCAGCACCGCGAACGTGCCGGTACCGCACCCGAGGTCCACCACCCGTCGCGCCCCGAACTCGGCCACGATCGCGGCGTACGCGTCGAGGTCGCTGCGGTCGGAATCGAGCGCGTCGTAGACGGCCGCCAGGCGGGGATGCTCGAAGATCGCGTCGACTCTGACCACCGAGCCAGTCTCGCGCGGGCCGACCTTACGTCGCGCTGCGGGCCGGCGCCCTCCGGATCGGGCGGCGCAGGCGTCGGCTCGACTCCCGGACGACCAGCTCGGGGGTGAACACGACGTGCTGATCTCCGTTGCCGGCCGACCGGCTGCGTCCCGCGATGACCATCTCGGCGGCGGTGCGTCCGATCAGCTGCCGGGGCTGGCGCACCGACGTGAGAGGGACGGCGGCCGCCGCGGCGAACTCGATGTCGTCGTAGCCGACGATCGCGAGCTCCTCGGGCACCGCGACGCCGGCGCGCACGACGGCCTGCAGCACGCCCAGCGCGAGCAGGTCGTTCGCGCAGAAGACCGCGTCGGGGCGGGCGCGTCGGGCCAGCAGCTGCTCGCCGGCGCGCAGCCCGCCCGCGACGTTCAGCGACGGGACGGGCAGCTCCTCGAGCCCGGCGGGATCACGCCCGGCGCGGCGGAACGCGTCCCGAGCGCCCCGCAACCGCTCGCGCGGCTGGTGGACCCCGGGCGGCCCGGTCACCATCACGATCCGTTCGTAGCCCTCGGCGAGCAGGTGGGTGGCGGCCAGCACCCCGCCGGCACGGTCGTCGACAGCGACCGAACTGATGTCCGCGTCGGTGGTCGGATGATCGACCAGCACGACCGAGATGCCCCGCTCCTTGAGCTGCCGCATCGGGGTCAGCGTGCCGTCGACCGGGGTGATCAGCACGCCGTGCACGCGCTGCTCGGCGAGCAGGTCGAGGTGCCGTAGTTGCCGTTCTGCGGACTGGTCGCTGTTGCAGAGGATCACTGCGTGCCCGACCTCGCTGGCCGCCTGCTCGACGCCGCGCGCCACGTCGGTGAAGAACGGGTTGCCGACGTCGAGGACGACCAGGCCGATCGCGCGGGCCATTCCGGAGCGCAGTTGCCGCGCGGACTCGTTGCGGACGAAGCCGAGCTCGTCGATGGCCGCGAGCACGCGGGCGCGCGTCGCCGCGGTCACCATCTCGGGTCGGTTCAGGACGTTGGACACGGTGCCCAGCGAGACCTTCGCGTGCGCCGCGACGTCCCGGATGCTGACCGAGGGCCTCATGCCGGGCCGAGCGCTCGGTATCGCTCGACGACGGCGGCGAGCACCTGTTCCGGGTCGGTGTCCCACACCTGCTGGTTGAAGATCTCCACTTCGACGTGACCCGTATACCCCGTGGCGGCGACCGCGGCGGAGATCGGCGCGAAGTCGATGTGCCCGTCGCCGGGCAGACCGCGGGCGAGCAACACGTCGGCCGGCAACGGCGTGATCCAGTCGCAGATCTGGTAGCTGGCGATCCGCTGGCCCGCGCGCGTGATCTGGCCCGGCAGGTCCGGATCCCACCAGACGTGGAAGGTGTCGACGACGACGGCCACGCCGTCGAACCGCTCGGCCAGGTCGAGCGCCTGGGCCAGCGTCGAGAGCACCGAGCGGTCCGCGCAGTACATGGGATGCAGCGGTTCGAGGGCCAGCCGCACGCCGGCGGCCGCCGCGTACGGCGCCAGCTCGCTGACCGCCTCGGCGACCCGGGTGCGGGCGCTGATGAGATCGCGCGAACCGTCGGGCAGCCCGCCCACGACCATCACCAGGCACGCCGCGCCGAGAGCCGCCGCCTCGTCGATCGCGCGGCGGTTGTCGTCCAACGCGACCTGACTGCCGCCGGTGAGAAACCCGCCGCGGCACAGTGACGACACGCAGATGCCGGCATCGCGGATCAGCTTCGCCGCGGCGTCCACGCCGGTCGCGGCAAGCGGCTCGCGCCACACGCCGATACCCCCGAGCTCGGCACGCGCGCACGCCTCGACCGCCTCGCGCAACGTCCAGCGCCGGGTCGTCATCTGGTTCAGCGACAGCCGCGCCAGGTCGCTGTGCGGCGCGCTCATCTCACGCCGGCCACGGCGAGGAAGGCGCGCACGCGTTCGGCGGCGAGCTCCGGGTCGGGCAGCAGGCCGAGACCGTCGGCCAGCCGGTAGGCCTCGGCGAGGTGCACCGCGCTGCGCGCCGACTGCAACCCGCCGACCATGACGAACCCCGGCTGGTGTCCGGCGAGCCAGGCCAGGAACGCGACTCCGGTCTTGTAGTAATACGTCGGTGCCGCGAACAGGTGCCGGGCTAGGGGCACCGTCGCGTCGAGGATGCGGTCGTAGCCCGCCGGGTCCGCCGCGTCCAGCGCCTGCAGCGCCGCTGACGCCGCCGGAGCGATCGGGGCGAACACGCCGAGCAGCGCGTCACTGCCGGTCCTGATCAGCTCGGGATAGTTGAAGTCGTCGCCGGTGTACACGCGAACGCCCGCCGGCAGCCGGCGTCGCAGCTGCGTTTCGCGGTCGGCGTCCAGCAGCGACACCTTCACACCGTCCACTGTGGACGCGTGATCGGCGATGATGCCGAGCAGCGTGTCGGTGGCCGCGTCGAGATCGGCGCTGCCCCAGTACCCGGTCAACGCGGGATCGAACATCGGGCCGAGCCAGTGCAGGATGACCGGCTCCGCGGCCTGCTCCAGCAGGCGGCCGTACACCTTGACGTAGTCGTCCGGGCCACGCGCGATGCCGGCCAGCTGTCGGCTCGCCATCAGGATGGGTCGGGCGCCGGCGTCGTGCACGACCTCGAGTTGCTGCTCGTACGCGGCGACGACGCCGTCGAGGCCGGCCACGTCCGCCACGTGGTCGGTTCCGGCGCCGGCCGCGATGCGTCCCCCGACGGCGTGGGCCTCGGCGCTGCTTCGGGTGATCAGCTCGCGGGCCGCAGGCCAGTCCAGGCCCATGCCGCGCTGGGCCGTGTCCATCGCCTCGGCGACGCCCAGCCCGAAGCTCCACAGGTGGCGGCGGAAGGCGAGGGTGGCGTCCCAGTCGATCGCCGCCGGTGCGCCCGGCGTGTTCTCGCCGGCCGGCCGCGCGGCCACGTGCGCGGCGGCGTAGGCGATCCGGGACGCGATCGGGCGGGTCGGACGGGTCCAGCTGGCGGGCTGGCCGGGGGTGTGGTCGAGCAGGCTGCCGTCCGGACGCGGCAAGCGCAGCGGACCTTTCATGACGCGATGTCCGCGACCTCGATCCGCCGGCCCTCGGCCGACGAGCGCAACCCGGCCTCGGCGAGCGCGACACCGCGCGCCCCGGCAAAGAAGTCGTACGGGTGCGGTCCGTCGTCGACGACGTGCCGGATGAACTGCTCCCACTGCACCTTGAAACCGTTGTCGAAGTCGCCGTTGTCGGGCACGCCGGCCCACTGGTCGCGGAACGGTTCGGTCACCGGCAGATCCGGGTTCCACACCGGCTTCGGGGTCATCGACCGGTGCTGAACGCGACAGCTGCGCAACCCGGCGACGGCCGAGCCCTCGGTGCCGTCCACCTGGAACTCGACCAACTCGTCGCGATCGACGCGTACGCACCACGACGAGTTGACCTGCGCGACGACGCCGCCGTCGAGCTCGAAGATCGCGTAGGCCGCGTCGTCCGCGCTGGCGTCGTAGGGCCGGCCGGACTCGTCCCATCGCGTCGGGATGTGCGTGACCGACTTGGCGGTGACGGCCCGCACGCGCGCGACGATGTTCTCGAGCACGTAGCTCCAGTGGCAGAACATGTCCAGGGTGATGCCGCCGCCGTCCTCGGCCCGGTAGTTCCAGCTCGGCCGCTGCGACGCTTGCCGGTCGCCCTCGAACACCCAGTAGCCGAACTCGCCGCGCACCGACAGGATCCGCCCGAAGAAGCCGGAATCGACGAGTCGGCGCAGCTTGATGAGCCCGGGCAGGAACAGCTTGTCGTGCACGACGCCGTGCTTGACTCCGGCTGCGTCGGCCAGCCGGGCCAGTTCGACGGTCTCGGCCACGGTCGCGGCGACCGGCTTCTCGACGTACACGTGCTTGCCGTTCCGGATCGCCGCGGCGACAGCGGCGCTCCGGGCCGAGGTGACCTGCGCGTCGAAGTAGATCTGCGCGGCCGGATCGGCCAGCGCCGCGTCCAGGTCCGTGGTCCACCGTTCGATGTTGTGCCGCGCCGCGATCTCGCGCACGGCGGCGTCACGCCGGCCGACGAGTACCGGCTCGACCTGTATGCGGCTGCCGTCGGAGAGCTCGACGCCGCCCTGATCACGAATCGCCAGCACCGACCGCATCAGGTGCTGCGAATATCCCATCCGTCCGGTAACGCCGTTCATGATCAAGCCAATTCGGTCGCTCATGGTCCCTCCTGCTGTTCACGACGGCCGAGCGAACGGCGTGTGGAAAGCGCTTTCCTATCGGAGGCTACGTGCTGCAGACAGAGCGTGCAAGCGCAAGATTCACTGGGATACGACTGAAGTCCGGTACGCTCTCCGACTCGATCGCAATGTTGGGATAGCCTTTTCCCGATCGGGGGGAATGGGGAGGAGAAGCGGGCGTGAGCGCGGTGACATTGGCGGAAGTGGCCAGCCGAGCCGGGGTTTCGCTGGCGACTGCGTCGCGGGTGCTGAACGGCAGCACGCGAGTGGTCGGCGAGGGTCTGCGCGACCGTGTGCTCGCCGCCGCCGTCGAGCTGAACTACACACCCAACGCCGCCGCCCAGGCAATGGTGCGCGGACACGTCGATGTCGTCGGCGTCGTCGTGCACGACATCGCGGATCCGTACTTCTCCAGCATCGCGGCCGGGGTGATCCAGCGGGCCGAGGAGGAAGGTTTGCTCGTCGCCCTGTCGAGCACGCTGCGCCGGCCGGATCGCGAGTCCGAGTACGTGGCCGCGTTCCGCCGTCAGCGGATGCGGGCGATCATCCTGGTCGGCAGCCGGACCACCGACCGGACCCAGTTGGCCCGGCTGCGCGCCGAGGTCGAGCGGTTCTCGTCCACCCGCGGCCGGGTTGCCGCCATCAGCCAGCGGCGGTTTCCCGTCGACACGGTCGTGGTGGAGAACCGCGCCGGTGCGCAGGAACTGGCCGAGGCGCTGGTCGGCCTGGGCTACCGGCGCTTCGCCGTACTGGCCGGTCCGGCCGAGCTGCTCACCGCTGTCGATCGCCTCGAAGGCTTCCGCGATGGGCTCACCCGGCACAAGATCACGATCGACGATCGGCACGTGGTGCACGGCGAGTTCACTCGTGACGGCGGGTACGACGCGATGAGCGAGCTGCTGCGCCGCAACGCCGACATCGCCTGCGTGTTCGCGGTCAACGACGTGATGGCGGTGGGTGCCATGGCGGCGCTGCGCGACCACCGGGTGGCACTGCCGAAGCGCATCGCGGTCGCGGGCTTCGACGACATCGCCACGCTGCGCGACGTGCGGCCCCGTCTCACCACCGTGCGCGTCGACCTCGAACAACTCGGCCGCACCGCCCTCGACCTCGCGCTGAGCGAGCCCGGCCGCGCCCCGCGCACCCGGCGCGCGCCGGTCGAGGTGGTGCTGCGCGAGAGCACCCCGCCGGTGCACTAGCTGCTCGACGTCGCGGCGGTCGCAGGGCCGGTCGACCAGCAAGACGCTGACCGCCACCCGCAGCATCGCACCGGCCGCCAGCGACCGCGGGCGATCCCACGCGAGCGCCGACCCGACGCCCACGTACTCGTGCACGCGCACGAACCACGGGTCGCGGGCGTCGCGCGCGATCACGACTCCTGTCCAGTCAGCCGCCTGGACCGCCAGCCACGGCGTGATCGCCCCGTTCAACGCGTCCTCGCCCTCGGCGTCGGCGGCGAAGACACGCACCGTCGCCGGGTCCAGCACCGGCAGCCGCCAGAAGAAGCCGCCGTATCCGGCACCGGTGCGCCCGTGACTGCCCGGGCTGTGCAGCCGCACCGCTCCCGCAGCGGTCAGCTCACTGGACCAGTCGACGCACCACGCGTCGTCGAGGGACTGCACGGTCACCCGGCGCTGCTCGTGCAGCAGCGCGGTCCCGGACGGGTCGCACCAGGCCAGGTCGTCAGCGACGCCGTCGGGGCGAGCACGGGGCGGCTCGGCCGGCCGCACGAGGCCGACCCCGACATCGCGGTAGCCGACACCGGGCAGGTAGGTCGGACCGCCCCAGAGGTTCACCCCGTTGACGTCGGGGAACGCGAGCCCCATCCCGTAGTGCCACGGGTGGTCGGCCGGGTGCGCGGCCGTCACCACTCTGCCGGCCGGCGTACGCAGCGGGTGCACGGCGGGGCGGGCCGGTGCGCCGCTGGTCCATCCGTAGCGGCCGACCTCGGTGTGGCCTACCTGGAGCGGGATCATCCGGCCCTCCGCTGGGCGGAAGCAGCCCAGGGCACGCCCAGCTCGGTGAACGTCCGGAGCCGTTCGGCCGCGTCGCGGACGGCTCGTTCCACACCGACGACGTCCACCCTTCGCTCGTCGCCCTCGCCACGGACGAGCAGGAACTGCGACGGGATCGGCGCCGGATCGGGAGCCAGTCGAACGGCCTCGAGCACGCGCATGAAGCCGCCGCAGGTCGCGAGCTCGGACTGTAGCGGCCGGCCCGGATCGTCCAGGTGCGCGAGGAGATCGGCGAGCGGCGTCGTCCGCCCGTACTGCTGCGTATGGCCGTCCAGCACCAGCCGGTCCTGCGTGTAGTGCAGCTCGGCCCGCCCGCGCGTGCCGTGCACGACGAGGATCGGCTCGCTTTCGGACGCCGCGCACAACGTGACCGCGACGACCACGCGGACGCCCCGAGCGGTCCGCAACCGCAGGCACGACGTGTCGTCCGCCTCGATGTCGCGGGCGCGCAGCAGCTCGAGCTCGATGCTCGTGACGTCCGCTTCGTCGGTGTCGCCGGTCAACGCCAGCGCAGTGGCGGTGGCGTGGGCGAACGGGTTCGTCAGCGCGCCGTCCACGACAGGCGCGCCGTCGAGCACCCGCCGGCCGGCCCACCGGGCTCGGCGGTAGTACCCGTCGGGCCGTGACCAGGCTCCCCAAGCGCCGATGCCGCGCAGGTCACCGAGCGTCCCGTCGCGCAGGAGAGAACGCAGCTGCGCGAACGCAGCCGAGCCGAGGCTCTGAAAGCCGATCTGGCAGGGCCGCCCGTCCGCGTACGCCACGAGCCGGCGCCAGCCGTCGAGGGTGGGGGCCGGCGGCTTTTCCAGTAGCAGGTGCGCGCCGGCGTCCAGCACCTGGCGAGCCATCGCGACATGCAGGTGGATCGGCGTCGCGACGATCACCACGTCCGGCCGCGTGAGCTGCAGCAGCCGGGACAGGTCGGCGTCGACCGGGCAGTCGCCGGCGAGCGCGCGCGCGTCGTCGTCCAGCGGCGCGCTGTCGCAGACGCCGACCAGCTCCGCGCCGCCGGCCGCCAATTCGTGCAGGTACGTGCGCCCGTGGCCGGATGCGCCGACGAGCACGACGCGCCTCAACGCAGCCTCCGCTCGACCGCGACCGCCGCCATGACCAGGAACCCCAGCGCCACGACGGCGAACGCCGGCAGTGTCGCGGTGACGAGGCCGACGACGACCACCGCCGTACCTAGCAGTACGGTGCCCGGCCGGTCGGACCGCACCGCCGCTGCCGCCTCGGCGAACACCGACCGCCACGACTCGTCCGGTTGCCAGCGGGCCGCGGCGCGCAGCCCGCAGATCACCAGGCCGGCCAGACCCACGGCGATCACCGGCCCGACCACAGCCGCGCCGGGCAAGCCGCCCAGGACGGCCAGCAGGTCGAGCGCCCCGACGCTGAGCACCGCCGCCGGTGCCAGTACCGCGATGGGATCGCGCAGCGCCATGCGCATCAGCGCGACGAACCGGCGCACCCGCGGCGTCCGGTCGTCCTCCACCAGTTCGCGCAGCAGCACCGAGCCGGCCCCGCCGGCGGCAAGCACCGTCACCACGGGCAGGCAGGCCACACACACCAGCACGCCGACGAACAACACCTCGGCCAGCAGCTGCCACCCGCGCACGACCGGCGCTTCCGAGCTGGTCATCCCTTCAGCCCCGAGGTCGCGACGCCTTCGACGAGGAAGCGCTGGAATGCGGCGAAGAACAGCCCGATCGGCACGAGGGCCAGCACCGACATGGCGAACATCGGCCCGAACGCCGACTGGCTGGTCTGGTCGACGAACAGCTGCAGGGCGAGCGGCAGCGTGTACTTCGACGGGCTGTTCAGGTAGATCAGCTGGGTGAAGAAGTCGTTCCACGTCCAGATGAACGTGAAGATGGCGGTGGTGATCATCGCCGGCCGCAGCAGCGGCAAGATGACATACCGGAAGGTACGGATCGGGCCGCAGCCGTCGATCGTCGCCGCCTCGTCCAGCTCGCGCGGAATGGTGCGGACGAACTGCACCATCAAGAAGACGAAGAACGCGTCGGTGGCCAGGAACTTCGGCAGGATCAACGGCCAGAACGTGTTGACCAGGCCCATCTTGTGGAAGATCACGTACTGCGGGATCAGCACGACGTGCTGCGGCAGCATGATCGTCGCCAGCATGAACGCGAACATCGGCCCGCGGCCCCGGAAGCGCAGCCGGCCGAACGCATACCCGGCCAGCGAGCACGAGATCACGTTGCCCGCCACCGCACCGATCGAGACGATCAGCGAGTTGGCGAAGTACTGCCACACGCTGTATCCCGCGATGCCGTGGAACACCTGGCTGTAGTTGCCGCCGGTGGCGTGTTTGGGCAACAGGGCCAGGCTCGACAACACCTCGTTGGCCGGCTTGAACGACGTGAAGACCAGCCACACGATCGGATAGATCATGACCAGCACGGCGACGACGGCCACCACGTGCCAGAGCACCGACCGGCCGGTCCGGGCGCCGGACCGCCGGCGCAGCGTGAGGAGGCTCGCGGTCATCGCTGGTCCTCCCCTGCGTAGAACGCCCAGCGGCGGGCACTACGGAACACCGCCGCGGTGATCACCGCGATGACGACGAGCAGCACCCAGGCCATCGCTGCCGCGTATCCCATCCGGAAGTCGGTGAACCCACGTTGGTACAGGTACAGCGTGTAGAACAGCGTCGAGTCGCTCGGGCCACCGCGGCCGTTGCTGATCACGTAGGCGCTGGTGAAGGCCTGGAACGCATGGATGATCGCCAACACGAGGTTGAACAGCAGCACCGGCGAAAGCATCGGCAGCGTCACCGACACGAACCGGCGGGCCGGCCCGGCGCCGTCGATCGCGGCCGCTTCGTACAGGTCGCGCGGGATCTGTTTCAGGCCGGCCAGGAAGATCACCATCGGCGCACCGAACTGCCACACCGACAGTGCAACCAGGCTCAACAACGCGTACTTCGGCTGGTCGATCCAGCTTCCGGTGTGGATGCCGAACACGCGCAGCACGCGGTCGACGCTGCCGCCGCTGCCGAACATCGCCCGCCACACCAAGGCGACGCTGACGCTGGCACCCAGCAACGACGGGGCGTAGAAGGCGGAACGGTAGAACCCCCGCCCGCGTCGCGGCTGGTTGAGCAGCAGCGCGACGGCCAGGGCCAGCCCCAGTTGCAGCGGCACCGAGATCACGACGTACTTGACGGTCACCTGGACGGCGTCCCAGTAGTGATCGTCCTGGGTGAACATCCGAACGTAGTTCTGCGTGCCCACCCACTTGGGCGACGTGAACAGGTCGTAGTCGGTGAACGACAGGTACAGCGAGAACGCCATCGGGCCGATCGTGAGCAGCGCCGCCCCGATGATCCACGGCGACAGGAACAGGTAGCCCGACGCCTGGCCGCGGCGGCGCCGGCGCCGCCGCTGGCCACCTGAAGCGGCCCGCACCTCGGCGGGACGGGTCAGGACGCTCACCACGGCAACCTCCGCCGACGCCCCGCGTGCCAGGTCACGAGTTCAGCGACTGGTTCGCCTCGCTCACCAGCTGGTTGGCCGCGCTCGAGGGGCTGGACTTGCCGAAGATGACGTTGTCGTAGACCTGCTGGAAGTCGGTCTTGATCGCCGACGAGCCGGCCGGCCAGAACCATCCGGCGGACGGGCCGATCTTGTCCTTGACAGCGGTCTCGTAGTCGCACACGGCCTTGTTGCCGCCGGTGGCCGTCGAGCACACCTGCTGGCGCACCGTCTGGTTCGGCGGCAGGCCCCGGGTCGCGCCGAGGATCTTGCCCGCGTCGGGATTGTTGACCAGAAAGTCGATCAACTTGACAGCCGCGTCCTTGTGGCCGGCCTGCTTCGGCACCGCGTAGTACACCGGCGGCAGCGCCGCCATGCCCGACTGGCTCGGGCCGGTGCCGTCAGTGGGCATCGGCGCCGCCTTGACCGTGCCGCCGTTGTAGGACGAGATGTAGCTGGTCAGGTTCGAGTCGTAATTGGTCTCCGACGCCGCCTGCTTCAGCACCATGGCCGAGTTCTGCACCGAGCCGTCCATCTTGGTGGTCGCCTGCGCGTTGCTCGCACCCTTCTGCTTGGCCAGCGAGCTGGTCAACGTCCAGAACTGGGTCAAGTCGTCGGCGGTGAAGTTGAGCTTGCCGTCGTCGGTGTACAGCGACTTGCCGCGCTCGTGCAGCCACGAGTCGAACCAGTCCACTGCCCAGCCGAAGTCGGTGGTGCCGGGCGTGCCGGTCTTCGCGCCGATCGTGCGCATGTCGTTGAGGAACTCGTCCCAGGTCCAGCCGTTCGCCGGCACGGTCACGCCGGCCTTGGCGAACAGGGTGGAGTCGTAGGTGATCATCTGGGTGGTTTGGCCGGACGGGATCGCGTACTGGTCACCGTCGGCCTTCTCGCCGGAGAGCAGTTCCGACGCGATGTCGCTGAGGTTCAGGGACTTGCCGACGTACGGAGTCAGGTCGAGCAGCGCGTGCTTCTGCACGTACTCGCCGAAGGTCGGCCGATCGAGCTGGATCACGTCCGGCGCACCGCCACCCACGATCTGCGTGGTCAGCTTCTGCACGTACGAGTTGTAGCTGCTGAACTCGGTGCTGACCTTGATGTTCGGGTTCTGCTTCTCGAACAGGGCCACCGCCTGCTGCGTCGCCGTCGCCCGGTCCTGGTTACCCCACCAGACGAAGCGAATGCTCTGCTTGCCGCCGGATCCGCCGCCGGAGCTGCTGCATGCGCTCACGACGCCGGCAAGTACCAGTGCCACGGCGCCGATCTTGGTCCGTGACAGTGCTCCGCTCATCGCGGCCTCCTTCTCGCCGGCGGGTTCCTCACGGCACGGCGAAGTGGATCTTGAATCGGTTCAACCGAACATACGGCTTGCGTTCGGGCGCCGTCAAGGCTTGTTGGAAAACGCTCTCCAAGCCGTGCTCGACGGCTTGACGGAAAGCGCATTCCCGACTAGTTTACGGCGCGTTCACAGGTCGTCTGGCCTGCCTGTGCGTTGCCCAGGTGACTCCCTCGGGAAGCCCCGATCGTCGATCGGCAGAGAGGTACGCGATGCCCAATCAGCGCCGAGCCCAGCACCCGAATCTCGAAATCAGTCGGCGCTCGGCGCTGACGCTCATGGGCTCGACGGCTGCGGCCGCCGCCTGGGCGGCGTCCGGCGGCCGAGCATCCGCATCCCCCGAGGCGGTCGCCGACCCGCATACGCCCGTCTCCGTTCTCGTCAACGGTGCGCCGACTCCTCTGACCGTGACGCTCGCAACCGGCGCGATCGGGCAAGCATTCGACGTCACCCACTCTGTCACGATCGCTGCTGGCGACGTCGTCTCCATCCAAGCTGTGAAAGGCACCGCGATCGGATCCGGAGCTCTCGGCGCCGTGGTGGTCCTCGAGGTGGAGTGATGGCGAAGTGGAGCGAAGCGTTCCAGAAGATCGACAAGCCGTCATGGACGAATCGCGAGGCCTCCGGAATCATCGCGTTCGCGCGCGCTGCCTTCAACCAATACGGCTTGAAGCAAGGCATCGCGCTCACGCGTTGGGACTGGTACCCGTACGCGTTGCACGCTCTCGGCTGGGCCACGACCGGCGACAAGTTCAAGATCGACACGAAGCAGCAGCTACAACCCTACCCAGCGAGCGCTGCGCTGCGTTCGTCGCTGCTGCAGCTGGTCACGGAGCTCGACCAGGCGGCCGTGCCGTTCAAGCTGCTCGTAGACCCTCGCGGGACCGATGCGGTATTTCGGGCTCTCGCAAACGACGCATGGAAGGCCATGCAGCAGGTTGGAGAGCAAGGGTCGGTGGCTGCTCTCGAGGCGCTAGGCTCGAGCTTGAGCACAAGCCCGAGCTCGAGCACAAGCCCGAGCTCGAGCATAAGCCCGAGCTCGAGCTCGGCATCGCCGGCGGTGCGAATCTGCAGCAGCGCATCGTCGCCCCGATCGTGAAACTCGACGCCGGTAATGGTCTGGGCGTGGCTGCGGTCGAGATTCTCGGCGAGGCGGAGGATGGCGGCCAGTCGTCTCACCACCTTG